>JACCDO010762553.1_pt1 | contig 27440 bp, 27 predicted proteins | sample 7446101 | NCBI WGS metagenome assembly JACCDO01 (sample SAMN15323440, study PRJNA562643) | freshwater metagenome | isolation source: river surface water | place: USA:Blue River Watershed | collected 2017-08-16 | reverse complement strand
TGTTGAAATAATAAGAAAGCTTGTTATATATAACCAGGGAATTAATATCAATCTCGGTAATCTCATCCACCTCTTTGACCCACTTATAAAGTGTTTCGAAGTTGTAAATTTTGAATAACCTTCTTTTCCCATCTTTTAAATTTCTTATTTGTGCTCCTAAAACTTTTGAATTTCTTTTGTTCAAAAGAATTATAATAGGTTCATATCTATCAGAGTTTAACCAATACTTTCCTTCATATATATTCTGATGTAGCTTTTCGCCAATACCTCGATTAACAAGATATTGATACACGGTCGAATTCTTAACAAGTGGTTTGAAATCAGTGATTACATTATCACCATTATTGAAAACTCTTGATATGTCTTCTAAATCTAATAACTTATCAAACTCAGTATCAATCAAATCATCTTCAGCGTCTCTGTATGAAACCGATTGACTTAAATGATTAATCATTTCAAGTTTTTTATCAGGATCAATTCTGATATTAAAGTCTTTAGTCAGTCTGTCGAGGTTGGTTTTTTTACCACAGTTAAAGCATACATAGATAAGTTTATTGAACCAAATATTACCTCTTTTTGCCGTGCGATTTGTCGCCGAATCGAGACAATATGGACAAGCAAATTGTAGGCGGTCATGGTATTCATTAAGTCTTCTTTTTTCAATTACTTTGAAATTAGAATCTATAATTTGTTGAATAACACTTTTGATATAAACTTTATCCATAGACATGATATATTTTTTATTAGTATAAGTTTCTTTGTTTGTTTTTCAAAAAAATTCATTATATTTGTAATATGGTAAATAAAGTTAAGTTCACAGAAGGACAGTCAGTTATTTGTATTATCAACAGTAGAGCCACTCTAACTGTTGGTAAAGAATATACAATTGAACATGTAAATGATTATGATGATTACATTGATCTCGATATTAGGAATGATGAAGGAGAGATCTATTCGTATTCTCATATCAGATTTATTGATAAAAATGAATTTAGACAATATACGATTAACCAAATTACAAAATAATGACAATAGTTGATTTTTACAAAGAATTATCAAGAGTTCTCACCAGAAAAAGAGAATATCTACTTACCAAAGATGAAGCAAAGAAAAAAATTCTTTCTCTTTTAGAAAAAGCAGAAGAATCAAATCTTGAAATCAAAATTGATATTGATCATATTTTAGATGATTCCAATATACTTTTACTCGATGATGAAAGATCATTTGAGTATCGAGACGAAGACGATTCTTCTTCATATGAAGACTATGATTCATCTTATTAAAACAAAAATATATGTTAATAGTTGGCTCTGCTGCACTTAAAAATAATTTTCCCGATATTGATAGAAAGATCAAAGATATTGATTTGATTGGTAACCAAAGTGATATTAACTATCTTATCAATACTTTGAAACCAACTAAGGTCAAGTCGACTGAATATTTAACAACCTTAATTGGAATTCAAAATAAATTCGGTATTTGGATTACTGACAATGTTGAAATTCTAAATTCAGATAATTCAGAATCATTAAAAAAATATGTTGAATATGATTCAAAGAACAAAGCCGAAAATAAATTAAAATATGCTTCTAATGAAGTTTTATTTTCTATAAAGAAAAGCCACATACACTTTCCAATTAAATTTGATAAACACATCCAAGACTACTGTTTGTTATATGATAAGTTAAATGGTCTTGATATTTTAGAAACAATTACTAAAATTAATTTCAAAGAAACCGAATTAAGAGTAGGTAAGTTAAAAACACCTTCTCTCAAAAAGTCAACAAAACAATTTTTTGGACAATCGGATGGATTTGTTAAATCATTTTTCATACATGATGATATACATCGAGTTATGTCACACTATGATAAACCTTTGTACGAAATGATGCAAAAGAATTCTGAATTGGCTATGTGTGAAAAAGAAATGTGGAATGAATTTTCATTTGAACAAAAGTGTAAATGTGTTTTAGAAGAAGCTTATGTAATTGCACTTGAGAGAAAAATTCTACCGATGTTATTTGGTGGTGGTAAATACTCATCATCACAAGATGCATTAGATTGGTCTCTAATGAGAATTTGTACGACTCTTTGTTCTGGTTGGTTTAGACAGTTTGCTACTGATAATTACTTAAAGATAAAAGATTTTATTGATTCCAATTATGTAGAAAAGTTCTTACAAGCTTATCAAGACAATAGAATTGAAAAATTATCTTAAACAAAAAAAGAGTCTTTCGACTCTTTTTTCTTTATTTCAGATTTTTAAGTGTTCTTGCTAACACTAATTGTTTTTGTTTTCTTCTATCAGTTGCACTTAATTGAAGACCTGGTTTTTCTTTATCTTTATCTTTTTTCTTCAAGTCAGATAACTCATCAGCAATTTCTTCCATAGAAATTTTTTCTGATTCACCTTTTTTCATTTTCTTTCTTAATGCACCTGGTCTTTTAATAGCGTCTTGAATCCACTTGTCGCCTTTAGATTCATTAGTTTCTTCTTCTTCTTCTCTACAAACTCTACATATCATCATTAACTCTTCATTAGGACAAGTTTCAAGTTCAGCCATTTCATAACCACAACTACATAGGTAGTTACACATTTCTTCTCTTGACATCTCTGTTTCGTATGAGTGAGTCTCATTGGTTTCATTAGTCTCTTCAGCCATGCATACTTTACACATCATCATTAACTCTTCATTAGGACAAGTTTCAAGTTCAGCCATTTCATAACCACAATTACATAAGTAGTTACACATTTCTTCTCTGGACATTTCAGACCCATATGATTCAAAAGTCTTTAGGTATTTCATTTTCTTAATTATTTTTTTCTTTTGTAAGCAAATTCTTTATACAAATCTTTTAATTGACCAACTTGATTTTTAGTCAAATTATGATAATCATCTAATGGTCTATCTTTTGAATTTGGATATAATCTTTGAGTCATATTTGCCCATTTAGTAAACGGTATTACTGAATTTTCTAAACCAGGTGCTTGATAAGAAGCTTCTTCAGTGAAAGTTCTTATCTTTTTAGTTATATCACTTGGATCTTTTGTTCCTTTAACTGTTATTTTAAAAATATTTGAAAATCTTTCATGATGAAGGTTTTCAATTAAATCTTCAACATGTTTTACATTTTTTACATCATCGTCAGAAAAACCAATAACACCTACCCAATTCTGATTAGTAATGCTTTTTAGTTCTTCTACATGAGAATCCATTTCATCGATAAAAAGTAACAAAGCATCTTCTTTTGCTTTTTCTGGATTTGACGGAGAACCACCTCTTGATGGAGCTGAAACACCAATAAAGTGACAGCTATCTAAATAAGATGATACTAGTGGGTTTTCAGTTGGTTTTCCTTTCAATATTCTTGGATAGTCTTCACTGTCAATTAAATTGAAAAGATATCTAAACTTCAGAATATTATTATACATACTGTATAACTCATCATCGGTCAATTCGTTATCAATGATCCATTCTACACCTTTTCTCATAGTTTCTGATTCGTGACCACGAGCTGTGATGATTGAGAATATAGAGCCATTTGATAAACATTCTATAAAGTCATTCCAACTTGGACCAAATCTTTCCGCCATAACTGCTTTCTTTACATCTTCAAGAAATACAGCGTCACCTTTAGGACCTGTATCTCTGAAGTTAGAAAATGCTAATTCTGGTTTATTATCTGGCATTCTGTAGTTTTCTATATCATTTCTGACTATAGCAAATTCAGAAGTAGAAACCTCAACAGGAATCCAATTATCACCATCCTTTTTCTCTAATTGAATAACAGTTGGCATATTTAATATGTTGTCATCCCAATCTAAAGCATAGTAGAATAAATAATTAACATCTGAAGATGTCTGAAATTTTTTAATCATTTAGATTAATATTACTTTTTTCTGTTCTTAATGAAACTTGAGAAAGACTCTAATTTACCTTCTTCTTCCTCTTCTTCCTCTTCCTCTAGTTCCTCAGCTTCTTCTTCCATCTCTTCCATTTCATTCTCTTCCTCTTCTTCTTGAGCTTCTTCAAAGTCATCTTCTTCTTCACCAAAAGGCATTACTTCTTCAGTATCCTCTTCTTTTTCCATAGGTGCACCAGTTTCAAGAGCAAACTCTTCAATAACCTCATCATCTTTGTGAGCAGAAACTATAATTTTTCCTTCAAGTTCTTCGATTTTGATTTCAAAACCATTTACTTCGATAGTTGTTTTCATAATTTTACAAATATTTTTTATTATATATTAAATCTGGAAATCTCTTTTTTAAATCAAACTTTATCAATAAAAAATAGTAGAAATCAAAATAAATTAAATTATGTCAAATAGAGATTTTAGAAATTTTGCTACAAAGCACCTCAACATAAACAGTAACTACTATGACTCTTATGCTAAAGTAGGATATACTCAACATGTTTTAGATGACGCAACAGAAGGTATCATGGTAGATATTTTCTCTAAACTAATAGAGAGTAGAATTATATTCTTATGCACCGACATCAATACAGATAGTTGTAACATTATCAAAGCTCAATTATTATACTTAGAACAATTAGATCCAAAGAAAGATATCAAAATTTATATTGATTCACCTGGTGGGGATATTTATAGTGGACTTGGTCTATTAGATACTATGGATTATATCGGACCAGATATTGTGACTGTCAACACTGGTCTAGCAGCTTCAATGGGATCTATTTTACTTGCTTGTGGTACAAAAGGTAAAAGAAAGTCTCTTAAACGAGCTAGAACGATGATTCATCAGCCTTTATCGGGTAGTTATGGTTACTCTCAAGCTTCAGATGTAGAAATCGATGCTCGTGAAGTAAACTCTTTGAAAAGAGAACTTTACGAGATATTAGCAGAAAGAACTGGACAAGTTTATTCAAAAATTGAAAAAGATGCAGATAGAGATTATTGGATGACTGCGGAAGATGCTCTTAAATATGGAATAATTGATGAGATTATTAAAAAGAAGTAAACAAAAAACCCACTTTTAAGTGGGTTTTTAATTTTAGTTAGTTTTCTTTGGTGTTGGCTTTCTTCTTCTAGGTTTAGAGTTGTTATTACTCTTTTGTTCACCTTGAGGTTGATTTGGTTTTTTACGAGATCTAGATTTGATATCCTTAACCGTTTCAGTTGCTTTTTCTTTTGTCTTAACAACTTTTTGTTCTACCTTTTTCTCAACTTCTTCGATTTTTGCCTCAACTTTTTCTTCTACTTTTTCAATCACTTCTTCAGTTTTATCAGCTAAAGTTGATATTTTTTCACGAATTTGATCATCTTGTTTCTTTACTTGATCTTCAAATTTATGAATTTGTTGCTCAATCTTAGCTTCTACTTCTTTAACTTTAGTTTTACCTAATCCAAAGAAACCTAAAATTGAATTCTTGATTTTTTTGAAAAATTCCATAGTTTCTATTTTTTATTTTATATATCAAAAGACATGACTTTCCTTCTGAATAAACATAGATTATTTTAATACATATAAATAATATGAATTTTCGGTACGATTCAAATGACGAAAAATTAGTTGTCTCTTCAGCAACTCGTGTAGAATATCACCAAATCAATATTTGGCTTACTCGACATGTTAAGGGATATAGATTTATGCCTGCTTTTAAAATGGGTGTATGGAATGGACAACAATCTTACTTTGATAACGGTAAAGTTAATCTTGGTCTTTGGCGAGAGTGTTATAAAGCTTGTAAAGAAATTGGAGTTACATTTAATATCGAAAACCGTGATGAGTTTCCATTAAACAGAGAGGTTACTTTAGAATCAGTTACAAATTTTTGTAAAGAATTCTTCAAAGATCACAAAATGAAAGATAAAAAGACTGGTGAGTGGATACCATTTATGCCTTATGATTATCAAATTGAAACTGCTTATAAAATTCTAAAAAATAGATATTGTATGGCCGAAGTAGCTACTTCTGGTGGTAAGTCTTTAGTCATTTCAATTGTAATGTTTTATGTATTAAGAAACATGGACGAAAATGCAAAATTCTTAATAATAGTTCCTTCAATAACACTTGTTACTCAGTTTTATGAGAACATCATGGAATATAATTATGGGTTTAATTACTTAGCTAAGTATGGTGATAAAGTAGAGTTCAGAGATCACATGATTGAACCTATTTTAGACGAAAATCCAAACTATAATCCTTGTCATATCAAACTCGAAGAGATAATGTCAGATAGACCTAGAAAGTATACTGGACCTTCTCAACCAAATATTTATGTTGGATGTTATCAATCACTTGAAAAATGGCCTAAAGAATTCTTTCAACAATTTCACACAGTCGCCTGTGACGAAGCACACGGTGCAAAAGCTACAACTTTAACACAAATACTGAAAAGAACTTTCAAACATGCCTATAATAGATTTGGAGTTTCAGGAACATTTCCAAATGATGAAACCCTGGAAATACTTACTATACAATCAGTTCTTGGTCCGAAAGTTACTCAAATTGAAGCCTCGACCTTGGTTGATTCTGGTACAATTACGCCTATGAACATTAAAGCTGTGGTATTGAATCATTCAACTGGTGAAATAAATGAAAGGCTTAATTATATAAGAAAAATGGGAGCTGGTGCTGATGCTTTTAGATATGAAAAAGAATTTATACAGAACTCAGATAAAAGATTAGAGTTTATTAAGAAACTAGTAGATAAGTGTGATTCAAACACTCTATTACTATTTCACACAATTGAATATGGTACTAAAATATTTGAAAAACTTAAACAAGAAATCTCCAATAAAGACTTTTATTATATTGACGGAGAAGTCAACAACAAACAAAGAGAGTTTATAAAAAAAGAAATGGAGAAGACTGATGGTAATGTCAAGGTCCTAGTGGCGAGCTATGGCACATTAAGTACAGGTGTCTCAATAAATGCTATATTTAATGTAATTTTTGCAGACTCATTCAAATCAGAACAAATAATTATACAGTCTATTGGTAGAGCTCTCAGAAAACACGATCAAAAGAAAATAGCTACAATATTCGATATTGTTGATGTGTTTGATCCTAAAGAAATGAACAATATTTTATATAAACATTTCTTAGAAAGAGAGAAGTTCTACAAGAAGAGAAAATACCCTTATAAAGTTATAAAGATGAATTTATAAGTCTCTCTCTAACATTAGCGTGTAGTTGAACTTATTTCCGTATCTGTTCTTATGTTCTTGACAAAGGTCAAAAAACTTCAAATGTTCAGACTTCTGTGAGAATACCTGACAGCCTTCACTCCAGTTATCTACAGTTCTACCACCATTATATCCTAAATGTATATACATCGCTGCTGTACCTTCACCTTTTTTAGTATAAGTAATAGTATCAGTTGGATTAGTGTCTCTATAAAATTTTTGTGCACCAAGTGTTTTCATTGCTGGAGCGCTGTGATAATCACCGATTGTATACAAATTAATATACTGAGCCTCCATTAAAATACCCATACCACCACGACCTAACATCATTTGTGATTGTTTTACATTTAGTTTCGAGGTTTTATCTTTTTTAAATTTCCACTTACCGTCTTTTTTGTAGTCGACTCCATTATAGAAACCAGGCATAGTCGAAATCTTAAATTTGTAAGTTTGCCAATTACCACTAGTATCCTTGAAAAATAAAAACAAATCATCTTTGAAAGCATTTGAATATTTCTGTCCTTCATATTGTCTTCTAATTCCGACAATATTTGCTTCGAAAGGTCTAGTCAAAATCTTGTATTTTTTCTTTTCCATCGCTTTCAGAATATTATTCAAATCTGGATTTACAGTTACTTCAACTTTTGGTGGTTCTTCTGTTTTTACTGCATTTTCTACTACGCCTTTTTCATCAACAGAAGTAGTCAAGTCACCCACAGGAGTATCAGTTGAATTACCACTTTGTGGAAGGAATGCTGGCCTTTCTTTGACAACAGTTTCATTTTCTTTAACAGTTGATTTCCAAGTGTCACCCAATTGTGGATCACAAACTCTATCTAATTTATTAACATACTCGTTGTCCACGATATTAACATGATGTGAAAGAAATTTAGGATCTTTCAAAGCTTTGTATTTAGAAATACACTGAATCAAATCAGGATTTGCAACTACTGGTGCTCCCAAATTACCAAGATATGGTCCTCCTCTTGATCCAAGTAAATTATCTAAAAATTCATCAAACCAATCCAGAAAGTGATTACCTAAAATTGCTTGTTGATTAGCAGTAGATGTTCCTAAATTCAATGTTCCAAAATTATCTTTTAGATTTACATCAATATTAGTATCGGTTATGTTGATATTGTTAAACTTGTAGTCTATTTTAAGACCTTCATTATCGTTTGAATATATTTGTGTTTTATGATCAAATAATAAAGTTCTCATTGATAGGTAATCAGATTCACCTAAAGACTCTAACTTCTTTTCTAAATTAACATTATAATGTTCTGCACAGATATACTCTGGTTTATATTTATTGCCTTCATCAAAAACAACTGATAGGACTTTTCCTTTTTCTGGAACAGTAAATCCATTTCCATTTAAATCTTTCCAAGGTGACGCCCAAGGAATGTCTTCAACCGGTATATCATCGAATATATTAAATACTCGAACTCTACATCTACCTAATTTTTTTGGATCTTTGTTATCTTCAACAACTCCTATGTAAATATGTTTTCGTAATGCTTCTTTTGACATAGATTATTCTCCTGGATCACTGAAAAAACTTTTTATAGAACTACCTACAAAATTTCTCGCAGCATTTATTGCATCATTAGCTAGTGGTATGTTATACTCAGAATAAACATTTGTAGGTGCACTCATTCTACCAGCACCTGGTATGGCATTCCTTATATTATCTAAAGTTTTATTTAGTAATGAAGCTTGAGCAATTATTTGTCTGTTTGCCTCATTTATGACTGCATTTGTCAAATCTTTTTTGAGTGTTTGAGCAGCTTTCTTTAGTTTACTTTTTCTTGACTCTGACTCTTTTACAACTTGTAGTGGTCCTGTTCTTGGTGTTGGTGTTGCATCTGGTTCGCCAGTCGAGGAATAAGCATTATAATAAGGCAGAGGATAATAAGGTGTAGCATTTGTTATTGTGTTGTTCTGAATAGTTGAATTATTCGTCGAACCAGAAGTAATTGTATTTGTGTTAATGTATCTATTATCATTAACATATTCCATTTTACCATAGTTTCCCAATACTTCTTCAAATGAAAGTCTACCAAATTTCATGGTTGAATACTTAAAGTTAAATTTAATATCATATTTGTCAATCGCTTTGATATTACTCATATCGATTGAATCACCGTGTGGTAGGTTCTGAAAAAAGAATTGACATTCATATAGTGTGTAAGTGTACTTTGAGATCAGATCTGAATAAACTTTTGCGTCTTTCCCTTTATTTGAAATTACCTTATTATACTTTCTGACTTCTGTTATTTCAATATCAACATCAAATCTTAATAAATTTTCAGGTATAATTTGTTTACCATTAATCCTTGACCAAGAAAGACTTTTGTAAAGAGATGCCAAGTAACCTATATTTTGTGACACATCTTCGTTAAATTCTAATGTTATAAATTCATTTCCATAGTCTACAAATGACTTTATTTTATTACTATCATTTGATTCAACCAAAGAATTCAACCCACTAAGGTTTTTCATGTAATAGGTTTTGACACCATTTTGATTAAGAAAATCTGGTCTTCCCGAAGTGGATGGACTATCATTTTTTATGAATCTAACAAGTTGTTGTTTAAATTTGTTTAGAACATCTAATCTACTTGCAATTTCAGAATTACCTATATTACCAAATCCAGTTATAAAACTATCAATAGTACCATTGAAAAGAGGAGATTCATTCCATCTAATATAGATATCATAGCCGTGCATTGTTGGATCTTCATTATCATCCCATGTTCTAATATATGAACCTAAATAAATGTCTTTTGTATTTGCTGGAATAGTTACTCCATTTTCAGATTCACCGACATTGATCTTTCTCCTATCACCAAGAGTACCATTTTGCTCCATGAAATAATCAAGAAGATGAGTGAACTGCTTTCCTGAATAGTCATTAAAAAAGTCATAGGTTTGAATTCTTGAGTCTAAATTATCATTAGGTGTTGTTGGATTCGAATTTTCATCATATGATACATATTCGTATTCTTCTCCTACTTTTTGAGGATCAGTAAATCCAGTTTTAAGTTCAATTCCGGGATAAGGTAAAAAATGAGCAGGTGTTGTCTCTGACCAATCACCAAGTGAACCTTCTAAATTAAGTGCACTAACTAATGGAACGGGAAAGGCACCACCAATAACATTTTGACTTGTACCTCTTTTTTGACCTTGTTCTGCGGACTTCTTTAATGCAGAAATTTGAGGATCATCTTTACCAAACAGTTTTTTTCCTTTATCATCAAAGAGTCCAAATGGCATTTTAATAACTTAATTTTTTATAGTGTATATATTAAGTCAGTAGCTCTCTTATTCTTAACCAATTCTTGAATCTTTCTTTGTAACCATTATATCCCCCATTTACACCCAAACAAATAATTGTTAAATTAAGAAAGTTAGCATCATTCGGATTGAAATGTGTTGCGTAATTTTTGTTTTTTTTATTTCCATACGGGCTTCCTTGTGCGTTGGACTCTGGTAATTTTTCTAGCGAAGTGCCTCCAAAATTAAATCCTTTTTTAATATCCATTTTATCAGCGTAATCATTCAAATTTCCTTTAGCCGAACCTAAAAGCCAATATCTTACAGATGTAAGTACCGTGTTCTCAATCTGTTCAGTAGTCGCCGCACCTTTTTGATGTGTTGTATTATCAGCCGATACTATTGTTGGATCGGAAATAAAGTCTTTGTTGAAGTATTCACCTGCATCTGTATAGTTTTTTCTTCCAGTTAGTTGGATAAGTCCTCTTCCTTTGAATTTTCTACCATCTCCAGCCTTCGTATTACCTAAATCTTTTCTTCCTTCATATGCTTGTCCAGATGCTAACTCACTGCTATAAATAAGATAGTTTGTCTCAGCATTTACTTGAGATAGGAAAGCTGCAACTCTCTCTTTAGATGTAATTTGATATTTAATCATTGCGTTTTTCATTGGTTCATAATACTGTTCAATGACTTTATCATTTACTTTTCCTTTATAGATAGATCTGAATATATCCTTAGTCAACGGAAATTTACTATCATCAACGGGTTGATTCGTCGATGAAGTAGCTCCAACTAAATTATCACCTGGTGTTTCAACTGGTGGTGTTGCATCAGTTGGGTTTGTATTATCATTCGAAGTGGATGGTGAACCAGTATTCTCTTTAGTCTTTTTAGCTTGAGGTCCTTCTGACTTTAATTCTTCTGGTGATAATTCAAGTTCTCTTTTAATTAGTTTAACAATTTGACTATATTTACCATTTTGATATCTAAATTTAATATCTGTGATAAACCATTCACCACTCAATCTATTGTTTATGTGTGGTTGAGAAGGGGTGGATGCTTGATTTGAAATCAAAACATTAATCTTTTGAAATCTATAAATATTATAATTCGGAGACTGCATGTCTATTTCAAGTGATATCTTATCTAATTCTACTATATTTCTAATATTTTGCACATAAGAGTAGTGATAGTTTAAATGCATATTATCATCATCAATCTTACCCGTGTAAACTAAATTTACATTTTGCTTATAAAAAGTTTCACTCTGAGGTGATCCTTTTAATATAATATTTTTATCACCTTCACTTGTGATAGAATCAACATCAAATACTAAAAAGTTCTTTTTAATTTGATCATAGAATTTCACTTTAGTTAAGTAACCTTCATCTAAAGAAATTGCTGTTGAGTTATTAATCACTCTATAGTCTCTGAAAAATGAGTTACTATTTTGCATAGAAAAATCATTAGTCAAGAATAGAGATGCCACCTTATCTTGATCTTTAATTTTTGTAACTTCCTCAATACCTATATTAGCTACACCAAGCTCATTCTTAATATCTCTTGTTAATTCTTTTTCTAAGTCAACATAAGTTAAGTTATAATAAAAGTCAATATACGAAAGTAAATATGTCTCATCTGATTTATAAGAATTATCAACTATATTTTCTATAAACTCTATTATTCTTTCACCAGAATTTATCCAAGTCATTCTATCATTAGTATTATCAACATTACTCGCAAAACCAAGACCTATTTCAGATGCTAGTTGTTTTAATGCTTCAAAGCTTGTCATCTTCGACAATGACTTAAATTTCTTCACATATAGCTCGTTTGCATCCACTAAACCGGTAATTGAATACATATCACCTATAACATTAAACTTCACGATTTTGAAGTCCATATGAATTGGTTTCAATTGCTTACTTCTTGGATTTATGAAAATAGATATTTTAGTATCATCTAATGGAAAACCTTTGTCTTTCATTAAGTTTAGACTATCTCTAAAGTTTATAGAAATTTTAGGTAAATTACCAGAAGTAGAAAGTTGAAAGTATTCAATATCTCTTTGATGAATTTGATATGAATTATACCAGATAAATGGGATATTACCAAAACTAAGAGCTATTTCTTTTCTTTGATCTTCTTGTGGTGGTAAATCAAATTTAATCTCTTTAGCCTTAATTGATGGTTGAGATATATTTACTATACTTGGTTTTGGCGGCTCTTGCTTCTCAGTATTTGAGTTAGAAGTATTTGGGTCTTGACCAGTTCTCTCAGCTCTACTTATTTGTTCTTCCTGAGGTGGAATTGTTGCAGTCGGTCCATCAGCATTTGATTGACTTGGACCAATATTTGCAATTTGTTGTTGTTTTTGTATTTCAGCTGGTGATTGAGTAGGACCAGGTTGTGTAAGTGATAGTTGATTTACTATACTTTGATCTGGACCTGTATTTTCTATAGAAGATGGTTGATTAACAGGATCTGGTTGGGTTTGAATAAGTTCTAATGGCAATTCTTGAGCTTTTCTTATTCTATATGTTATTTGATATCCTCCACCTTCATCTTGTGAAAAGGCATTGTTCGATGGTTTAGAATTATCCTCAACAAGAACATATTCTGGCTTTACTGGAATATTTTCTTTTTGTTGAGCCGAATAAGCGGCATCAAATACCTTTTTAAGGTTAAGTTTGATTTCATTAACAATACTTGACTGTAATTGTTTAGATTCTTTGGCATTGAAGATAAGTTCAGCTCGAAAATAAGAAATGTCTTCACTATCCTGAGAGTCATATTCTTCATTTGTTACATTTGCTTTATACTTTTCTGCTAGTTGAGAAAAATATGATTCTAAAGTTATTTGTAAAATAGAAATTAGCGGACCTTCACTAGTTCCAGATGTGTTTTCTGTTTGGCTATACTTCTCAATAGGCCTTGAATAATAATCGTGTAATGTTGGACTTTTACCTTCATTTTCTACTTTTATACCTAATACCCAATATGACTCCATTTAATACTTAATTTTTTATCTACCGATGACAAGTTGATTATTTTCAATTTTAATTGGATCTTGAGGTCTTTCGTTAAATGTAGGTGGTAAAGAAAAATTCTCTTCCACATATTTTTTTCTACTATCATCTTTTCTTGTTGTTTTATTAACATTCAACAACTGAGCTCTTACATCATTGGTTTGTGCAAGTGATAATCTATAATCAGGTATTGCAGTTTCTGCTGCATAGAGGATCTCATCACCTTCCATTATATTTAATGGGTTGTCAATGTCGTTCAAACTTAATAGGAAATCAACATAGTCAGTCCTATTATAGAGTTCAAAACAAACTAAGTCAAGTCTCATAGTCTGTTCTGGTGTTACAATATGTTTTTGTAACAAAATAGTGGTATCTTTTCTAAAAGTAGGTTCAGCGAGATTGTAAAGATTATTTTGTTTACTATCTCTTACTAAACTGTCTAAATCATAAAATTTCATACTTTATTATTATTTTGATTTATCCTAAGTTACCTTCTATTCTGTTATTTTGCTCAGATTGAATTGCTCTTCTTTCATCATCTAGTTCACTAAGTCTTGGATCACCAGGAGGTAGGTTTGTTATTTCATTTAATATGTCGTTACTTCTGTTATTCAGAGTTTCATCATCAGCTGCTCTTATTTGACTTGATGACAAAGGCGAACTGGTTGGTGCTGGTAAAGATGTAGTAGCAGCAGGAACCGCAGCTGTTGGTAATGAATTATTATTAGCCGAATTAAGTGATGGATTAGTTTGTGGTTGACTCGCTATTTGTGGTTGTGTTGAATCGCCTTGCTTTGGCTGAGTAGCACTTTGTGGTTTACCTAAGTCTAAATATTCAGTTCCACCATTATCCTCAAATGTTACGGTATAGTCATCAGGTACTTGTCTAGTTGTTTCTGCTGGAGGTACACTATTATCGATTGTAGAACCTTCAATAATAGTATCTGGCGCCTCCACAAATGATTTATTAAATCTCACATAAGATCTTCCCTTACCAGTATTGAATCTATTAAATATTTCTTGTGCACCAAGAGGTCTTGCATTAGTTAATGTGAACTCAATTTTGATGTAAGAAGGTAAATCGTTAAAAGCCAAATTCTTACCAACAGACAAACTCACATCTGTACAAAGCATGTCACCTGAACTAAATATAGGTTTTTTTGGATTACCAATAGTAACATGCCAAGGAGTTGAAGGACTACCAGTAAGAGCATTAGAAATACCAATTAATTTTATTCTATACTTTGATACAACGTGTCCAATAGTTGACGCAAAAGCTTTCTGAATAAAATTCAATATTGAATCTGCACTTGGATTTTCTTCATCTTGTGGTGGGTCTATAAGTGCTTGAATCAACTCTTTACCGACTGTTGCTATAGCGTCCAATAAACTTGTCACAAATTTTCCAATCGCACTTGCTATAGCTCCTATGTCACCACTTATTAAATCCTTGATGATCTTAGCAGTACCAGTACCGAATGCTGAACTAAACTGAAAAGCCGAATCTGATGTACCAAAAGTCAATGCATTCTGAATTATATCCATGTAAACAAGTGTTGGATCAACACCATTTATAAATTTTTGCTCATATTCTACAACCATTTTTATAGAAAAAGCAGCTTTTAAGCCCGAATCTGCCTCGCCTTTACCAACAGTTTTTCTTTGTTTGGCTTGTCTAATAAGATTTGGATTACCAAGTGGTGAGTTACCAATACCGGCATCTGTAAGTCCCATGTTTTTCATAACTTGGTATTGTATACCTTCCATGAAACCAGGTAACGGAATTGCATTAAATGCTGACCCGACCGCACCACCAAGGCCAGATCCTTGATCACTTGATGCTTTCACATCTTTTCCTATGTCATTTAGAACTTCTTCAAATGAAGCTGATGCTTCAATCCATTCTTCTGAGTAATCAACTGAAATAAAGTCATCACCATCTTTTACCCAAGAAATTAAAGTTGCAAGAGGTGTGGATTTTATAGCAGTCAGGTCGTTTCCAACTCCTGATGCGAATCTTCTAGCAACTATTAACCTGTTGTTAGGAAATACGCCTACATTTTTTAGATAAGCAAAATCAGCAAATGTGAGCTTCATAGAATTATACTTACTAGTATAATCAACTATTGATGGTATAGAGATGTCATATATTTCATCTTTATGTACATCGGTTGCATTTCTGATAGATGTGACGCTACCACTTTCTGTGTTAATTCCAGATGGAAAAGGACTAAATTGCCCACCACCGAATAAGGATTTCACAGCTTTAGATTTGACAACTTTATAGCTTCCAATCTTTGTTGAATTTGTGGTATTATCAAATGTAAGACCAAGTGGTGATGCCATCTTTAATTATGAGTATTTTAATGTATATATTAAACAATTAATAATCTCTAATTATTTGTGATGCATTAAATTTTGATAAGTTACTTAGAACATCATCTAATATCTGAGGTTCTTTTCTGAATTCGTTGTAGAAAATCAATACATTGAAATTATTGTCTTCTCCAAGTATTTTTTTGATGTTGATTAGTTTTTCTATTGAGAATTGACTTTCAAAGTCAGGAATGTAGTAGATGTCTTTATTCTTGTCTATTGCTTGTTGTATCTTCTGGAAGATAATTATTTTCAAATAAGTTTTTTCTTTATCAATGGTTATTTCTTCTTCTTCCATAATTTTTTTAATATCAATTATGTACTTATTTCTAACTCTATTGACTTTTATATACTTATCTAATTTCTTTCTTGTCTTAACATAGACACAAAAAAACTCCATTCCTTTCTTGTTTTTTAACTATTAAAGTATTTATATTTTTTTTAGTCGGCCCTCCTTATATAAAACAAAAAACCACGACTAATCGTGGTTTTTTTGAAAATTTAATATATTTTATTTTTCTATAATATTACCATATTCATCTAACTCGGTTACATCAGAAGCACTAATGACCTTATTATCCATTTCCGGCTCAGGTCCTTTTCTTTCAGATGCTTCACCCCATTTTAATTTAATACTAAAAGGTACACCAGATAGATCTGAGATTATTTTGTTCTTAAACATATCAATAAATCTACAACCCTCATATGGACTAACTTCACAAGTTCCAAAAATATTAGAAACACTACCGATGCCACCGTGACCACCAGAAACAGTTATTTCATCTTGACCGATTGATGTATCAGGATCATAGTAGCCAAAGTGTTTTTTGAAATTACTTAATAAACTAGTCATATATTCTCCTAAATCGTCTACTACCTTACCACTCTTTAATTTAGGTAAGTCTTTTGTCTCTGAAATCTTTTTATAAGCACAAACTTGAAGTGTTCCACCATATTGTAATAATATGAATTTAGGTTCAGCAGGTATTAATCCTTTTTGGAAATCTGCTTCAATAATACTTCTTGCTCTTAGTGCATTTGCCCAAGTTCCAGTTGGTATGAAAGCCAAATCTCCAATTATCTGATATCCATCTAGTCTAATACTCTCACCTCTTTGAAATGCTGTCAAAAACTCATTCTGTGATCTATAAATTTTCTTCATTCTATCTACACCAGTTGTTCTTCTTTGCATAGTTTGTAATCTCCACTCTGAATCTGATTTGAATTCTTTTGGTAGACCTTTCATTGGACCAGCTGTATATAAGTTATGAGCTGGATATACTTTACTCATTATAGTAAAAATAGAATATATTGAAGCATCTTTACAATTGTGAATTACTGAAATAAGTGTTTTTGTATCAGATCTTTTCAAAAATTGATTGAATGCCGCTGCAAACTCTAATCTAACATTCTTAGATTTTTTAATTTCCGACAAGTCATAACTAAGTAATCTCTGCCAAGAAACTTCATAATCTTGATATTTTGCAGCATCAATCATATCGATGACTTCAATTGTCAAACTATCTTGTGGTATTCCCAATGCAATACAAACTGCTTCATAAGCTGAAGAAGTTGCTTTTTTCTGAACTGGCGACTTTTTATATTTTTCTAGTTCTTCTGCACTAAAAAGTCCGTGATGGTCTAAATAATAATCGATCATATCATCTCTTTCATCACCTGGCATATTTGCGAAGTCCAATACGATGTTAATAAGATTAGGATCTAATGTAGTATATTTCCAACCTTCAGAATAATTTAATATTCCGTATTTTACAATTTCAAATCCTTTGTTTAACAACCATTTTTTCATCTCGACAGCACAAAATATACCATCCATGTCATCGTGAGTGTATAAAGCTACTTTTTTACCATCTTTGCCTTTAGATAACCAATACTCTTCTTTTATTGGCAATCTTGGGGCGGCTTCCTCTTTGATTAATCCCCAGTTGTTAAATTTTTCTACTTTCATAACTTATATATTAATTTGTAAACAATTATTTTTTGAAGGCTTTGATAACACCTTGGTCTTTTTTAATATCATATCTATCATCATCAAATGTTGTATCAAAGAAATTACCATCTTCTTGAACTATTTTAGTTTCTGAGCTAATATTTGCATATGGACCAAGTTTACCACTTCTAAATACACCACCATACATATCTGCATTTAAATAACCATTCATAAAGAAACAATCTTTTAGCTCTGATGATTCAACCGAACAGTTAAGGACTTTTGTCTTCGTTAATTCCGATCCGTGAACTTTTGACTTTATTATTTGTGAGTTGGTTATGTCTGAGTTGATAAAATGACAGTTTTCAAAAATACCATCACTGATTGTGCAATTTATAAAATCATAATTTGATATATTTTGAGTTGATTTAATATTTCCATCAATAATCTCAACTCTCTGAGTAGATGTTACATAGTTTATTATACAATCTTTAAGAGAATCTGTAGAATCTAAAAGTGTGTATAACTTACTATAGACTCTATCATAATAAGCGTTTACAATATCATATCCATAGTTTTGGTCAATCTGTAAAGAGATACTTGGAAAGTCCACGATAAAACTATCGTATTTAGAGAAATTTTTGAAGTTAGTGATATTTTCATCTAAATACTTCTCTAAATCTTGAATGTCTTCATTCGTAAATCCAGCGTCAATTGACGAATAAACATCGAGTATAAATCTATCTAAGAAGTAATTTATTTGACCAATGTTCTTCTCATAGTCTTTGCCTCCAATATATCTGAATTCTAATCTCTGAGTTTGTTTTGGATTATTTATATGCAAGAAATTCACACCATAATACTTATCATTTGGTAGTCTTAGATTATTTTTGACTACATCAATACCAATATTATTAAAATCATAGTCTTTGAAAGGAATAACTTTCTTTATAGTTTTAGCATAAACATTGTTTTTTCTTGATGGGTAAACTCTATAAATCTCATCTTCATCAACACTTAGAATCAACTTTAATACATTCAGATCGTTTAGATTTTTGTCTGCTTCATCTATAAATGATATATTGAAGTGTATTGAACATTTTTCATTTGTAAATCCATATTCTTGTATAAATTTCAAAATTTTTACTAAGAAATATTTTGCTTCAAAATATTGTAAAGGGCCAGTTACTAACTCAACCATGTTTGCACCACCCGATAAATCTGGTTCAATTTTGAAATTCTGTGAGTCAGGTGTAAAATCTGAGTGGTATTGTCTAAATCCCCAGACTTTTACTGGTGATAGATATTGATTCAACAATTCCATAGTTTTATAGTAAGATAAATCTTTCATAAAAAACTCGAACTCAAAACCTATTTTAGCTAACTTTAGAATATCAGAATTATTGATAAAGGTCTCAGAATACTTTTTCATAGTTCTATATATTAAAAATGTATTATTAATTTGATTTTGGTAATCAAGATAATTTTACTATCTTTGTATCTATGAAGATTACAAAAGACATAATTATAGGTAATTTAGAAAAAATAGAGAAAATTAAAGAATTCTATCCAATTTTGAAGGATTTTTCTTTATACTTAGAACAAGAGATAAGAGACTCTAAGTTTGATATACTTAAAAGAGAGTGTCAAAACTACGGTTTATCAACCTATATGGACTTCATTGAATTTTGTATTTATACACAGAAAAGAAATCAACAGGTATACTACACTGATAAAATTAAAGTTAAAGACTTTCAATCTGTTCTTGTTGAGAACTCTAAAGATGATTTTGCTAAAAAATCATTAAAGAATAAGAGTGTAAAATCCTTTGGTAATCTAATAAATTCAAAAAGATGGGATCTTTTAACTAATAGATCTCGTAAGCGTAGTAGATGGCACTATAGTGATAACTTGGTTTTAAGCTCTCCGATTATTGCTAATTTTGTTATTCAAAACGAAATAGAAGTCGAAGAATATCATCGTATATGTAATTGGTATATAAGCTCTCTACCCGAACCTGATAACTCAATTAAATTTGAAATACAAAAAACACAAGATATTATTTCTTTCATCACTCAACAACTTAACGATTCGAAGTCTGATTTTCTTAAAATTAATTATGACAATCTCATTCAAAGAATTGGAAACGAACTAAGATCTAAAATGTTGGAAATTGAACCAGGAGAAAAAATCAAGTGTATTGAATTGCCAAATAACTTTGGTGAGTTAACAATAAATTCATATTACAATTTAATTTCCAAAAGTTTAGAGAATGGCGTTCTTAAAGTAGTTATTATGAATGATAAAGGTAGATCTCAAAAGTATAACTTTAGATACTTTGATAGTGTTAAAGAAGTAAGAAATTCTCTTTTAGATGATCTTTTAACTAACCTTTAATAGTTTCGTTCTTCCTGTTTCTAAAAATAAATATTCAACTATTAATGATCTTCCTTCCTTAAATAAGGAACAAATTTTTAGGTCTTCATCTTGAATATTCTTATTTATCAAAATTGTAGTTGAGTCATAGTTTCCAAAATATACTACTGACTCATCTTCATCTGGATTTAAATAGACTTGTATTTCATCTAATTTGCCAACATTGAATATCAAAGAATCTTCCTTCATGTTTGAAGGTTGAAACCATTCTGAGTCGACAATTATTTCATATAAGAATGTTGGTACAATGATCCAAGAGCAATCTTTTCCTAAGTCTATGATATGTTGTGTAAGTTTTTCGTCGGTGTTCGGATTGAAAATTCTTTTGAAAAAACTTTGTTTGAAAAAATCATATTCAAAAGTTTGTATGTTCTTAAAGGACTTTAGTTCATTTATGAATATTTGATTAATATCAGATGATATACACTCACAAGTTGATTTATTACTCGATATTGTGTTACTAATTGGAAGATCTGATATAACTACAGAATTATGTTTGTGTTTTTTAATAATGAGTCTATGTTGTTTAAGTTTATAATCAATAGTTTCATTTATGTGTCTCACAGCATCATGGTCTTTAATAGTCTTTGATACTTCTATTTGACCTATAGATTCTTCAACACAATGTGTTTCAACCAATTGATTGATTATTGTTAAATTACAGACTTCGCTGAGTAAATCTAACTGAGCTGATTTATTAGACATAAATTAAATTTCGTTTGACCTTTTATTTAATATTTCAGACAATAGTAATAGTTTACTTTTTTTATCATTATCCAATTCTTTTTCAGAAAGCTTTTCCGAAATGATTGACTTTAGTTGAATTTTCTCCTTAGATACTAATCTCTCTGAATACATTTCTGCAATTTCACTAAAATTATCATTCTCTAAATAAGAATTTATAAAATTTTTAACACTTTTGACTTCTGTTACCTTTTCAACTAAAAGATTATTAGATTCTTTTTCAGTTTCAAGTTGATTTATTTTATTGTCAATAGTTTCCCAATCTTTGTTATTTTGTTTTAATGATTCTAAAGCCTTTATTTGATTCATCAAGTTTTCATCTGCCATGAAATCTAAAAGAGCATCGGCAAACATTTCTTTTCCGACAATTTTCACTGATGTATTTAACAAATCTCTATGAGCTGAACCATATGATTGAATAGTTAAAAAATCATCAATCAATTTGAAAATTTTAGACTTTACTGCAACAATCTGTTGGTCTTTCTTATTATTAACTTTTGGTTCTTCATTGACTTCGAAGCCAGAAACCTTACTAAATTTTTTCATTTGAATTAAAATTTTATATTTCCAGTATATATTAAAAAAGAAAACCTCACAATGTGAGGTCTTTCTGTGATTTATAAACGATCTTTGTAATCTTGAACATCATTTCTGACTTCTTCAGCCGTTCTTCTTAGAATCTGCATAAACTTTCTTACTCTAGTTCCTGCGGTTTTATTTCCTTTGATAAAGAACTTTTCAAAATCATCCTTTAGTCTTACTTTTTTACCATCAATATCAATCTCTTCAGTTAGAACTTTCAATAGGTAATCATACTTGTCCAAGTATTCCATATTCTCTTTAGACATAATTTTATTTTATTTTTGAAGTATATATTGATTTTTTCAATTTTCCCTCAGTTTAAAATAAAAAGAGAGAGTTAAACTCTCTCTTTTACTTATTTTTCTTTTCTTTCAATCTTTGATTTACTCGAAGGTGATACTCTCTTCTTTGGAGTTTTCTTAACTTCTTTTGTAGCTACTTTTTTTGTCGGTTTTGATTCACCTTCAACTTCTTTTTCGTAATTTTCCTTTATTTCTTTAGCATCTTCTTCTGATAGACCAATATAATAATAAGGATAACTTCCATATTTAGGAACTTTTACATTAATACTTTTAATCTCTTTACAAGATGTAATAGCATTTGCTACTTGCTCACTCTTAAAGTCATCTTTTAGTGACTTGATAATAGTCGAAAGTGAATATAGACTTTTTTCATTTGGCCAACCTTTACCTGTTTCGACTTTAGAATCTTTTTTTATGAACTCTATAACTGCAGTTTCGATCTCGGCTTTACTCTTTCTTGCTTCTAAAATTAAGAAATCGTTATAATTTGCTATTTTCATTTTGAATACTATATTTTGATATTATATATTAATTGCGAAATTCACAAATTAATCTATATTAAAGTGATTCTTCAAAATTTCTTGAGCATTTTCTTTACTTTTTGAAATATACTTAGTGCTACCTGATGACTTTATGATTCCAAGAGAATTGAACAACTTGTTCAAATCAGTAATGTCTTTATTCAGTAAAATAATACCATTTACTTTACACAAGTCTTGAAGAGTTTTTCCACTTGGTAGTTTGTCATTTATTTTAGTATCAGTGTTGTAAATTATGTCTAAGACTTTATTGTAATTATACCACTTTTGAAAGTTAACATCATTTTCAATTTTCTTTTTGAATTCATCATATGATCTGAACTTATAATATTCATTAAAATAAACTCCAGTTAAGATAACAAGTTCTATAAGAGTAGAGATGATGACAAAGAATAAAGAGTTGTCTTCATTTTCTGACTTCTTTTCTTCTCCTTCTGTTTTAGTTTGTTCTTCAAAATCAGAAACTTCTTTCTGTAATTCACTATTTAACAAAGCGATCTTGTCTTCAAATGATTTAATTTCTTCTTTTAATTCAACTTTCTCGGATTTTAAATCTTTAACTCTATTTTTCTGTTGTGATGTTAATCGCTCAGAACTTTCAATTTGTGTTTGTTCTTTATCCTTATCTTCAATTTTAGTTTTGTTATTGGCAATTTGACTTTCAACTTCTGTAATCTTAGTTGAGTATAAAGCTTTTAAACTATCCTCATAATTTTTAATATCTACTGTTACTTCTTTTTCAATCTCCTTAGACTTACTTGAGAATTCGGCAGCACCTTTAATCGACGCATAGAAAGAAATAGAAACAATTACTAAACTAACAATAGCCAATGGCAAAACATCTTTACTGAATAAACTTTTAATTTTTATTTGTTGAAGACTGAATTTGTCAAATATTTCTCTTTTTAGAAGCTCTAAGCCACCCAATAAAATCACACTAGATACACCAACTAGTATTGTATTATCCGTTATGGCACCAGATAGAATTTTAGATACCAAAAAGTAAGCCAAGAAAATTGATGCAAAATGTCCAAATATGGACAACACAAACATTACTTTGTTTATATTTTTGAAGCTTTTATTAAAGTCTTGTTCTTTAATTTTTTCTTCAAGTTTTTTAAATTCACTTATTTTCATCTTCATTAATTATTTTTCCAAGAATTCTTTCTTTCCAAGAAAGCTTTCTTTTTAGAAGAATACTATGTTCTTCTTGAATTTTTACATTAGAAATCTGTAACTCGTTTATGATTCGATCTTTATCAGTTTCAAGTTGACTTATTTCCCTACTCTTTAGATCAATCTGACCTTTGTGAAAATCGTTTTTACTATTTAATACTCTATAATAGTTTCTAAACTTAAATAATAGAAATTTTAGCTCTTCTGGTGTCAATCCTTCATTGAACTCAGATGTCATCAAATATTCTAAAATTGCCTCTTCTGTCAAATTATTAATCATGATTACTATATATTAATTGAATCCAATCTCAGTAATTGGTTCTTTAGTTTTATTGTTTCTTAAAACATCCACAACTCTTTGTGAAGATTTGAACTTATTTTTTTGACCTAAATGTTTGCATAATTCATCTACTTTGCTGGACTCTAATCTTTTTATTTCAATTATCTTTCCAATATTATTACACTGAAGAAGATTTTCATCTATTTCATCAATGTTGTCGACATTAACACTACATAAAATATGAAGTTTTAAATCATCTGACTGAAATCCATCAACTAGTTGTAATAGATTGTTTGTGAAATAAGTTGATTTTGAGTTCAATAAATAGTTATCTAAATCTTCAATTACTAAAATTGAATTAGAGTGACTTGTAATGAAATTTCGGAAGTCAGGATTGTTGATTGTACTTTCTATCAGATTTAATGGAATAAAAATAACATTCTTTTTAATCTTTGAACTTATGTAATTAAGTAGCGTTGTCTTACCGTTACCTCTATCACCAAAAACTAAGCTTAAACTTTTTGATTTTTTCTTTAGTATTTTAATTAGTTTATCTGACTCTTTAATAGTATCATCATTATAGTAGAAATCAATATTATCATAGTCAGCTTGTATTAGTGATATAGAAAGAGTATCTAAACCATTTGGTGTAAATGTTACAGCAGAAACTTTTGATTCCTCTACTTCTTCAGACTCTTCTACAACAGAGAAGTTGTTTAACTCATTTATCAAATCATTTATCTTAGATATCTCGATTGAACTTGAGTAGATAATTGATACATCTGTTATTAAACTTTCTTCTAATGTTGACATTTTATCAACTTCTACATATGAGATGAAAATGAAATCATCATATTTCAAAAGTCTTCTCTCGTTTATTACGAATTCACCAGATTGAGAACGAGCAATATCAGAGAAAGAAGATTCAATTTTAACTTCTTTATTACTAATGAATTCAGTAAATGACTTTGAGTCAAAGTTGTCAAATATATTTAGTCTGTTGGGTCTTTCTTTGAATATGTGCCAACAGTATAAGTAATCATTTAAGTTATGATCTTCTTTATCAATATTGATATTTAGTTTAGTATTCAATTTTTTTTAATTTTTTTATTTATATATAGACTTACACAAAATGTTTATACAATGAAAAACAAACAAATTAACTCTATCTTAACTGTTGATAAATATCTTACTCTGTGTAAACACGATAAAGAAAAATCTGATAAGGTTAGAAGTTATTTGAATCTCAAAATAAAAAAGGCGTTAGAAAATAATCTAACACCTTCTAAAAAGTCAAGTCTACTCGATCTTATATTTGTGGTCCTGTAACAGTCTCAGTTGAATTAGTATCTAATCCTAGATTTGGTCCTTCAAATCCTGGCATAGACATTACCGGAGCATCGAATGATCCTTTTTGTTTCTCTTGTTCGATCAATTTCATCAACATTTCTTGTTGAGCTTTTTGCATTTTTCTTTTTTCATGTTTGATTCTTTCGTTTCTCAACATTACTTTTCTACGGTGCTCTTTGGCTTTTTTACCTTTACTCATTATTATAAATTTATTAAATTTTGACTTTATATACTTATTTAAAATAAAAGTTGGATAATTTTCTAAAATTTAGAGAGCGAATCCTTTTTTGTTTTAAAATGAAAATATATAAGTCATAAAAAAATATTTATATTATGAAACTACTGAAATCCGTCCTTTCGGTGGTAATCTTGACATTGTTGTCTACATTACCAGTTTCACTTTACTCACAAAGTGGACCACCTGCGCCAAGTAATGGCATTTGGGCTATTATCGATACTAACTATACAGTTGGTACTACTAATCAAGGCCAAACAGTTGCTTTGATAACCCTACAAAATACTACAACTACTTTAACAACAGGTACTCAGTTTAGAGTGTTCTATGATAACACAGCTTTTACATCTTGTAGTGTAAATTTAGTTGGGTCTTCATCGAATCTTTATTTACAATATGTAGACAACAATGCTCAAGGTTATATAACAATTACTTTAGTTTATACCGGTAATAGTAGCACTTTTAGTTTATCAAATGGAGAAACATTCCAATTGACCTTTGAGCATGTTGAGAGTTCTATATTTACAAATATAACAAGTATAAACAATCTTAGTTGGACGACTTTAATACCAACTAATAACTACACAAGTTATGTTGCGACTCAACCAGGTTTCGATCTACCTCTTAGTTTACATAATTATGGTGGTAACTTTCTTTTACACACTTTGAATTTTTCAGGCACATTCACAAATGTTACTGGATCTGGTGCTAAGAATTTATCTGTTGCTTTAGAAAAGAAACCAAAAACAGGTAGCGTTTGGTCTATACATGATACATACACTACAAATGTAGATGGTTATTTTTCTTTTAATGAATCAATCGATACCACATTCTTTGATGTAAGGATTTCAGTTCAAGGAGACACTATGAATGTTGGTAATGTAATTTCAACTGCAGATGCTGAGTTGATCAATCAATGGGTTTTAGGCACATCTAATCCATCTGGATTTGATTTTTACAGTGCTGATGTGAACTCAAGTAACAATGTAACCATTAGTGATGCTTATGGTGTATTTGGTAGAATTGCTGGTAGATTTACAACTTGGCCTAACTCTACATCTGATATAAAGTTTTTTACACAAACAGAGTTTAATACTATTACTACAAATCCAACAAATAACTATACATCTTCTATATCAGGTGTTACAAACTTTGTGTATAATATTTTACCTGGTCAACCAAGTTCAGTTCAATTTTATGTTTTAGTTCCTGGTGATGCAAATGGTACTGGTTTCCACATGGCTCGTTTGACACCAATAAATGTTGAAGTAAACCACCCAGAATATCCATCAGCAACAGAGAATGTTATTGATTTAAGAGTTCAGTACGATTTTCCAACATCTGATATAGAAATAAATATGCCGAGTCTCACTGTTAGTGAAGGAAACTTAGTTGAAGTACCAGTTAAAGTTTTAACTAATGGTGAACAAGTATCTTCTTTACAACTTGCTGTAATGTATAACCCTGAAATTCTTGAGTTCAAAGATATTTTGAATTCTGAGAAAACTATGATGTGGTTGACATTCTTAAATACTAAAGATAATACTATTGAATGGGGTGGGTATGACCCAACAGCTGAACTAGAGTATTTAGTTAATAATGATGATCAAATCTTTACACTAAGATTTTTAGCTAAACAACCTCAAAGTGACTGGGATTTTTCACCATTATTTACAACAAGAAAGTTCTCAGGAAATGAATTTTCAAAAGATTTAAATATTAACCCTTCAAATGGTGTTGTGGTTGTCACTAAAGTTGCTGGTCAGAACGATCAAGTTTTTCAAGTTTATCCAAATCCAACAACTGGAGAGATAACATTGGAGTTTGAAGTAAAAAATGCAGGAGCGGTCTTGATTTATATTTCAGATCCGAACGGTGTCACTAATCAGATGATTATAAATCAGGATATGCCAGCTGGTAAATATATCTATCAAGATAATATATCGAATTTTTCAAGTGGTTTGTACTTTGCAAATATGAAAGCTAATTCACAATCACAAACTTGT
>JACCDO011899425.1_pt1 | contig 27442 bp, 32 predicted proteins | sample 7446101 | NCBI WGS metagenome assembly JACCDO01 (sample SAMN15323440, study PRJNA562643) | freshwater metagenome | isolation source: river surface water | place: USA:Blue River Watershed | collected 2017-08-16 | reverse complement strand
TATAGCCCTCCAAGTCCAGTATATAGCCCTCCAGACCCAGTGTATTATCCTCCAACGCCGGTGTATAGCCCTCCAGCCCCGATATATAGCCCTCCAGCCCCGATATACAGTCCGGTATATAGCCCTCCAAGTCCGGTGTATAGCCCTCCAGCCCCGATATATAGCCCTCCAGCCCCGATAACGGTAACACCGACTGTGATTCCAACTGCGAATCCAACAATAGTACCCTCATCCATTCCAAGCACTGTCTCACCTACTCAAGCACCTAGCTATGTGCCCACAGCATTACCAAGTAATTCACCCACTACAATACCTACAACAGCTACGCCAACAACCGCAACACCGACTGTAGCACCATCTTTTGTACCAACAGCCATCCCAACGGTAATACCAACTGCAACACCGACGATTACACCAACATCACTTCCTAGCACCGTAGCACCCACTCATTCACCTAGCTGTGTGCCCACAGCATTACCTAGTGTGTTGCCTACTGTAGTGCCAACATTGCTACCAAGTACATCCCCAACATCAAATCCATCAACGTCATTGCCCACGACAATGCCTACTACGACTCCCACAACCGCAAGTCCCACTACTACCGTACCTACAATCACACCAACCACTTGCGTACCCACCACTAATGCGCCTACCACAGTGCCCAGTATCGCACCTACTGCAATACCCACTACAGTCCCTTCTGTGACACCTACTGCAATACCCACTACATTCCCAACTGTCATCCCAACTGGAGCTCCTACATTAGTACCATCCCCTTTACCTACTGCAATACCCACTGCAATCCCTTCTGCGACACCTACAACGGTCCCATCGACCAACCCTTCAACTGCTATGCCCAGTGTTACACCTAGTATAGTTCCATCTACCAATTTACCCAGGTAAGACTAATTATGCCACTCATTCTGCTATCATCATCACTGATTTACACTCTCATTGTAGCGCGACGCCGTCAGCAACTCCAACGGAAATTCCAACAACGACCACACCCAGTTATTACCCTACTCTAGTACCCTCAACAGCGCCATCGTACTCACCAACTACATCCTATCCAACGTATACTACCAGCGTGGCTGTGTATTTTAGCGTCGCGCAGGTGGTTACCGGGACATCCCTCGCTCAATATGCAGCGAATAAGAAGAGCAATGATGAGGTTATGACGCAAACAATTGCACCGATGGTTGGTTACGATGTACAAGGCAGTGATGTGAGTAGTATCACCTTGGTGACAGAGAGTGTCGACGCGCTGGTTGGCAACAAGACGACATTAACATTGTTGTACAGCGTGAGCAAGGACTCTTACATATTCAACGACGCTGATGAGGCTTTATCTGCCTGCATCACGGCGTTGAATGACTCAGTAATTACGGGTGCATTTGACAGGCGATTGCGCATAAACGGTGCAGCAAGTGGCAATAATGCGATGCAACAAGTGACCACTGTGTACATCACCTTCAGTACGGCATCGCCAACTTCCTCACCGACATCACTACCGACATCACAGCCGACGAGGCGAGACTTGGTCGTAGCCAACATACTAAGCGTGCCATTAGATTCTCGAGTAGCAAAAGCCAAGATCCAGTACTACCTCGGCACGTTTGTGGGGTATTTCTTAGGCATCTTCATCCTTCTCTACCTCTTCTCCTTCACTAGATTGAGAAAGAATACCGTCAGACAGCTGTATGCCTCGTCGTATCAATCGTATTCTAAGTACTGCGGGGGTAACGCAGATGTCGCACTCTTGAAGGAGTTGCGAGAGAAGAATGTGTTGGTTTCTGAAACGATGAAGCTGGAAAGTAGTATCAAGCTGCTCCGAGGGACTAGTAGTGACGAGTCGTCTGCGAGCAGTCAGCACAGTCCTCATGGCATCTCTTGGAGTGAGAAATTAGCAGCTACTGTTTTTGATGGGGACATGTACTCGCAGGGTTATCGTGAGTATATGCAACAAGAGCGTACACTGTTGGGCTGTGCGCCGCTATTGTATCCTAGCGGATACACGGTGCGGTTTCCCTTCGTTGATCCGATCGAACTACCTCCTGGTCGAGTGGAGGACTTCATCTTGTATCTCTGCCACAACCACCCATTGTTCTCCTGCTTCTACTTCATGGACGGATCGAAGCTAGGCGCACACGGCCATCGCATCCTGTACATCGGTAAGGATATTGTGGTGTTTGTGCTGTACCAGTTCTCCAACATGTTGCTGCAGTACTTTATGCTGGACGGGCACGGTCTCGGCTTGATGATTAACATCCTGCTCATCACCCCATCCGCAGTGTTTGTGCAGCTAGTTCTCAAGTATCTATATGTCTGTCCCTTCACAGAAACCGTCGAGTTTCAACGAAGATACGCTCATTATCAATGGGCAATTATCCTTTTAGGGCGTCTGAGTATCCTGCCTATCATGTTCATCATGTCCAGTGCGCTCATCATCGCGTGCCTTTTCAGCAGCGGTCGCAGTGTTGTCTTAGTCGTCATAAATTTCTTTATATTTGTGCAATTCTATGGTATAATACGAGCAATTGTTGATGCCATGCTCTTATTTGTTGATGGTTACTACCTCCGGGTATCACTACTCGGTGCTATTGGCTTGCTGAGAGTCGGTGCGTTGTACAAAGAGCGGATCATGACAGAACAACTAGTGCTCGATGTTGATTATGCATACCGCACTTACTCCGTCCTCTGCGGGGTGGTTGTAATTGAAAAGGTTTTGAATAGAGAAGATGCCATCAAGGCGAAATGGATTGAGCTCAATAGCGAGGTCGTTGATATTGAAATGGCCAGCGCACCAACCGTTGAGAACCCACTTCGGCAGCAACAGTTCGAAGAGGAGAGAGTGTCGTACAGTATATTTGATGTCGAGAGTAAGAAAGTGTTGGCTGACGAGAGTACCAGTGCATTGGACGTGCCTATAGTGGGCGCGGTTAATGATACATTTCTTACCAAGAAAACCACAGGAGAGTCTAACCCTGGCGCCACCGCAATCACCGAGAATCCGTTGCATAGTAAGATTAATCAAAGTCATATTGCGCCATTAGCACAGGAACAAGAAGAAGACGAAGCAAGTCTGTACCAAGCGTACCAACAGGAGTGCGCAGTAGGTGCAAGCAACGACGAACAATATAGTATCAATGATGAAGAAGAAATAAGTTTTGAAGAATGGAAAATCAATCGAAATGAATCTAAAAAAGCGTTTAAGAAAGGAACTCGGGGATCTTTTATTAAGGCATATCAACTGTTTGAAGAGATGTTCCAGTCGCACTCCGACACAGCCATGAATAGCGCCAAGAACACGGTACATTTACACAAAGGAATAGCTAAAAATGCTTTGAATAGAGGGATTAGCACCCGTTATAACAAATAAAGCACGCACACTTATATAGGCAAAAGTGTGTGCGGGCATCTCGACTAGCCGTTAGATATATGTATATATATGTAATCGTTATTGTTAATGATGTATAAATATAAGTAACTGGAATTCCTACCGGTACTCACTCGCCAACTCGGATTGAAGCCAGGAGTCGGTGAGGAGTCCAGGAACGAGAGATTCTCGGAGAGAAGGCGATGCAAACCTCGCGAGGATGTTAAGTGGAGGGACAACAGTATATAGCAAAAGGTGAGAAGATGAAGGGTTTGGCTGCAACTATTTTGATTGTATTCTTCTTACTGATATCGGCAGCTGTCCATGGTGATGATAATGTTTCTCTAGCTGAGCATATCTCTCTTGCTTCAGATAACTCTATTGGTACTAATAGCAATGGAAGATTGCTTTCTGCAGACAACCCCGTTCGTGCTCCTGATGAAAAATCATTTTTTGAATTAAAGAACCACGAAAGAACGTATTCATTAGAAGAAATGAATAATAAAATTAATGTAGTAAGAACTCGAAGAAATCAGACTTCATGGGATTATAACGTCAACATAGATGTGCAGAGTAGATTGAAGTCGCAGTCACCATCTCCACCTAATATACTCTTTATTTTGGCTGACGATTTAGGCTATGGAGATACCTCAGTGATGCCATTTTCCCATTCAAAGTCAGACAAATTCCCACAACATCCTGAATGCTTACCATGCTGTTTAGGTGACGCCTTACTCACTTACTCACTTACTTATTTACTTACTTACTTGCAGGTGGAATATTGACTCCTAATTTGGAAAGAATAGCTAAGAATGGTATGAAATTAACAAACTTCCATGTGGCTGCACCTGTTTGTTCCCCATCAAGAGTGTCGATACTAACTGGATTATATCCGTGGCGTCTGGGCGCATTAAACGCATTCGAGTTAGGACGAGGTACGCACTGCTAATCACCCACTTACTTACTTACTTACTCACTTACTTACTTACTCACTCACTCACTCACTAACTCACTCACTCTTACTCACTAACTCTTACTCACTCACTGACTTACTCACTCACTCATGAACTTAAGATATGCGTCAACGTAATAATTATTTGCCACAAGTGCACAATGGTGTTGGAGTGTTAAGAGAAGCGGGTTACTACACGTTTCATAGTGGTAAATGGCACGTTGGTGGCATGCGGGAAGAGTACCGTGTTGGCCGCACAGTGAATGATCAGTGCCGCGTTGGTGGCCCCAACCAAATAGGTTTTGAGGAGTATGTATCTGCGTTAGATGGTCCCGAATCACCTCGTTACACCTTTTTATTACGAGATATTTTACACTCTAAAGGCTACCGTCATCGTATTAAAGACGACGTCCCCTACCCAGTGCTAGATGATATCCTGAACGTAACGGCTAGTAATATCTCCACGGTCTACTCAGATATACAAGCATTAGACGCAATAAATTTCATTAAATACCACCATAAACACCGTCCAAACCAGCCTTGGTACGCGCAAGTGTGGTTCGACGCACCTCACGGTCCGTACGAAATACTTCCAACTGGCGCCGCATTGTATGCGCGTCAGCACAACATGAGCATTGAAGAGTTGAAAAACCACACCTGTCCGGATGGTACTCGAGTCCATAAATCCGATGAAAATCAGTTTAAATATAAGACCATGGTAACGGCTATGGACCAGTCAATCGGCATGCTTCTCGACACTATTGAAGAGTTACAACTACAAAATAATACTTTAATTATTTTTACTTCGGATAACGGTCCTGAGGACCGTTATGGCGCCGGTACTCCTGGGTTATATCGTGAAGGTAAACGGTCACTACTTGAAGGTGGTATAATAGTCCCGGCACTCGTGCAAATGGTTGGCACGATCCCCGCCGGGGTCGCATCGAATGTGTGGTTAAGTGCAATAGATTTATTTCCAACATTTTTTGAAGCAACCGGTATAGCCAAGCCGTTATCAATGCCGTTAGATGGCTTCTCCTTCTGGCCGTTACTCAAGTATGGACTTACAAGTGAACATGATCATCGTTTCAAGACAGGTAAAAGCAAAGTTCACAGTGAAAGACTACATAATTTACATAAAAATATTGCAAAAAGAATTTTTTTATGGTATAAAAACACAGAATATTACGATGAAAATAGTGAGAGAGAAGGCGGCGCGGGGCTGTACCAGCACATCAAACTAGTCACAACAGGAGGCGATGGATGCCTTCGATATGCTTATGATTTGAAGCATGATCCCCGGGAGAGACACAACCTATTCCAATTGGAATTGTCGAGAGCATGTAAATATAATTTGTTGAACCTACAGAATGATACGGTTGCAATGTTTACATCAATGATTGATACAGGAGCATCCACATCCCATTGCATGAACATAACTCACACCGAGTCACCTATTCACGCCACCGCTTGCGTAAGTAATTACATCAATGCAGTAGCTGAAAGACTTGGTGTAATAGTAGTAAAGTTGAAGGAGTTTGTTCGTCAAGGGGATTACCCGCGCAATATGTGGGATAACGGCGATGTAGTCAATGCATCCTGCAGGATCCCAACTTTTTCACAATCCACACCACTTCGATTCAATATCCTACCGGTATACTAAGAAGAGTAGTGGAAAAAGTACATCGTTTTAAGACCGCTTTCTGCTGTGTTAGTAGCTGACACAATATAATTACATAGTTCCAACATGTTACATAACTACAATTCCTCTTCATCATCATCGTCGTCGTTGGTGCCGTAGTATTTCGGTTCCCTTTTCGCGTTAATCCCTCTTGCACCGACTAGTTTTGCTGTACCAATAGATAATAACGTATTCACCGCTTCTGTCCGGGACTCTTGAGTACCATTTCCTTGTGCACCAGCCATCTCCTCCTCTTCCTCCTCCTCTCTCGCAGCATAGTCGACATCCATGTGACTCTCTGTGTTATCACCAACATGAGATGTATCCGTTGTAGTAGTTGGTGCATTCGAGAAATTTCTTCCAATTTGCAATGTAGCAAGCACTAGCGACACGTTGACTGAACCCGCAATGGAACAGCAAAGCTTGACGGGATAAGTAGGTTGATAAAAATAAAAAACAAAATCTGGTGAGTCTAAAACTTCACATAAACCAAGAAATGCACGGAATTCTTTCACTAAGAGAACCAACGACTGCTGCTTATTCTCTTCCGTCTCGTTGCCGACATTCACGTACACATAGTCATCAAACTCGTTGATATCCAAGCTAAGTTCGGTGCTTAAGTGACCTGGGAGAGTGAGTGAGTGAGTGAGTAAGTAAGTAAGTAAGTGAGTGAGTGAGTAAGTGAGCGAGTAAATAAGTAAGTAAGTAAGTGAGTGAGTGAGTGAGTGAGTGAGTGAGTGAGGTACCTTGCACACTATTTTTATTAATTTTATTTCCGATTGTTATCTCTTTTTGGTTGAAAGACCGTAATTGAAACGTATCATTACTAACCAACAATAGTATTTCCGGCGATAAATGTAGATGCTCAAATGCTACAACGAGCAAGTAAGTGGGTGAGTAAGTGAATGAGTGAGTAAGTGGTTGAGTACCTTGTGCAAATATCTTTGGTTCTGATCTAACATAACTATAACTACTTTCATCAACGACTGAATCCACCACTGCAGTATCTGAACGAGAACGTAAGTAAGTAAGTGAGTAAGTGGTTGAGTAGGTAGGTGAGTAAGTGACTAAGTAAGTGAGTAAGTAGTAACAACCTTGGTATGAAAATTTATGAATTCTTTTGATTCCATTAACATTAACCATTTCAAATATCAATTTATTAACACTATCTTCGATTATTGCCTTGAAGCATATACTAGCAAGCCCCTTTAGATTCTTTACAACAGCACACAATGCTTTAAACAAATGAGTAAGTGAGTGAATAAGTAAGTTAGCGGTTATATACACATACCTTTGGATGGAACTTTGCAGGCGAAATTATCATCATCTAAATTTCCAATTACTCGTATATATTCAAAGAAATGAGGATCTAGCTGTACTACACTAAAGGCAGACTTCCCATCATTCAATGCGCGCATGCACATGCGATTTCTCTCCACTTCAATGACAATATACTTACCAATACGACTTAAGTAATGCAGTAAAGAAGAAAATGTTTTCGCATTTTCAACAAACAATTTTACTTCAATAAGATCGGTGACAGGCATTGTTGTGATACAATCCACATATACAGTTACTCAATTTGCCGCTTGTTCACGCACACAAGTGAAGGGAAATTTGATTTTCAAAGAAAGGAAGAAGGAAATTTTCTCCAAGGGCCGCACTTTCAGGTGTGGATTTTTCCACCCAATAAAAGAAAACAAACGCGAGAACTATTAGATACTTATAGACTGAATAACTAAATTTTTGCTCTTCCCTCGTGTTCTATGTAACTCAACTCATCTTATTCGCAATGTTTCTCCTAGGCAGAGTCATCCAGGCGGATTTTGGCAAAATAATTTTTTAGAAAATCAAAAAAATACGGTAGTAAGTCAAGTTAGTGTGAGAGACAATGGACTCGAAGGTGACATCACTGTCACTTGCAGCTCTCTCCGGAGCAGTAGTAGCTTTGGTTGGTTATCAACTTTTATTTCATGAAGATGAAAAGAAAAATTATGACAATTATGGTATAATTACTTAATATTCTTGTTTACTCACTAAGTCACTGACACACTCACCCAGTTATACAATCATCCCCAGAGAAAGTAGAAGAACCAAAGACAGCAAATAGTACACCAATAAAAGCGAGTACAAGTGCGATGACAACTCCTGTCAAGGATTATTCCTCTAATTTATCATTAATTGGGTCACCACATCCATCTACTAGCACTAACGAATATCACTCTTGTGTATATTTAGGTACAATTACTATTTACTCACTCGTTCAATCACTTATTCACTTACTCTTACTTAATTAGATTACAATGCAACAACTCCAATATTTCCCGAGGTTGTCAATGCAATGACACCATTTTTCACTAAGTACTTTGGTAATCCATCATCATCGCATATATACTCACAAGTATGTAAAGAAAATGTCGACATTGCACGGCAACATATCGGTAATTTGATCAATGTTGAACCATCAAATATAATATTCACATCCTGCGGTAGTGAGAGTGATAATAGAGCCATAGATATTGCTATTCACCACTTCAATAAACGCCATCACCATCACCATCATAACGGCCGAACATCCCCATCCCCTACTAAAGCAGATGCACATAGTACAGATACCGTTATCCCACTGCCGCACATCATCTCTTCCACCATAGAACATCCTGCTATATTATTATATTTAAAAACTTTAGAAAGATCAAGACATATCAAACTGACCCTAATCAAAGTTGACAGCGAGGGTTTCGTCAACACTAACAGCTTGAGTAACGCGCTCTCTCATGACACCGCTTTAGTAACTATTATGCACTCTAATAACGAAGTTGGAACTATTCAACCGATAAAAATTATTGGAAAAATTATTCATTCATATAATTTACGTGAAAAAACAAATATATTATTTCATTCTGATGCTGCGCAATCCCTTGGCAAGGTCAGGGTTGATGCACGATCCCTGGGTGTGGACTTACTCACAATTGTTGGGCATAAATATGGTGCACCTAAAGGGATTGCAGCGTTATATGTGAGTGAGAATATACACGCGTGTCCGTTACTTGTGGGAGGTGGACAGGAGTACGGACTTCGAGCGGGGACCGAGAATGTTCCTTATATAGTTGGCTTAGGAGAGGCAAGTAGACTTGCATTACTAGAAAGTGGGGATCTTTTATTACATATGTTGTCATTGAAATTAAGACTTATTGCTGGTATTATACACGCATTTGAAGAGACCAAATACCCAACGGATCTATTGCGATTCAACGGACCGGTGAGATCGAATGATCCCGTGGCTATTCAACAGGATTTAATCATATTAAAACTAATATTAGATGCTTCTCATTCACCAAAATCAACAAAAGATAGTGATAGTGACGAGGGAACACAAGCTAGTAGCTCGAGTAATAGTAATGCCAGGTATGGACCTCACTCACTCACGCACCCACTCACTCACTCACTTACTCACGCACTTACTCACTCAGCGTCCAACTTGATCAGTTGCCTAATACCGTCAACATATCATTCAAGAACATCAGATCACAGTATTTAATGGCTATAATCAACGATAAAGTAGCTTGTTCACAAGGATCCGCGTGTCATTCGGACTCAGATAAGATAAGTATTGTGTTAGCTGCCATGCATGTCCCACCGGAGTATGGAGCTGGTACACTTCGTCTCTCACTTGGTAGACATAGTACAACTGACGACATTGATCGCACTGTTACTTTCATCAAGGATGCTATTGACACGTTGCTAGGTAAGCGAATAGATGAGTGAGTAGCTACCACAGAGCTGTTCTACGTAAGTGAATAGGTGAGTGAGTAACAGCTTGTATTATTGTTTGTTCTGTTTATATACACCTGGCTATAATAATTATATAATGAGGCAGTAGTCCGCCAATTACGTTGAAGTAGCACGTTTAGAGAAATCTTTAACTGTTCTTTTTTGTAATTCTTGACGTGTTAATGGTCTCTCATCTTGCTCTTCACCTTGTGAGTCTTCATCACTACCAATATCCTCATATGTAGGTGGTTTTACATCAACACGACTAGCAGAATTAGCTAATACAACAGATGGTAGTTGTAAGTTATGCTCATTCGACAATCCAAGCTGTGACTGCGCATAAGCTTGTAGGATCTCAATAGTTCGTTGTTCAATTATACCCAAGTACTGCATCATATTACTCTCGGTAACACCCTGTGTACCTAGCATCTCATCTACTGATGTTGATGCAGCACCAATACGAGTAAATATAGATTGAATACCATTCTTTAACTGTGTAATTGTTCTTATTGCGTTAGTATACTTGGTCTCGTACTCATTAGCTTTCTTATCAGTACGAGTTAATTTATCTTCTAAATCACGTAGTGTTTTCTTGCGTTGAGTGTCGGTGGACATACCTTGACCGCGGTACTTCTCTATTTGATTACGCATATCGGATATGGAATGCTCTAACCTAAGTGCGCGAGTGAGTGAGTGAGTGAGTAAGTGAGTGAGTGAGTGAGTGAGCGAGTGAGTTACCTTTCTATCTCTGTATTCACATCATTAACATAATTAAATAATGAAAAATTTTGCTCTTCAGCTTCTAAAAATTTAGTAACTAGCTCATTAACATTATACACTCCAGTCCCGTTCATAATAGTCTGAAGCGAGTCCTCGTAGCTGTGCATCTTCTCCTGTGATAATGGCGCAGATTTGTCTTGTTTGGTACTCACCCAACCACCGTGAGTAAGTGAGGTGTCATTGCGTTCGGACACAGAGTCTTTGATAGCCAATACTGTAGTGGAGTGAGTGAGTAAGTAAGTAAGTAAGTAAGTGCGTGAGTGAGTGCGTACCTTGACTATCAGGATTTCGATCAAATTGTTTCAATCTCAACTGTTCAATGTTTGCTTCTTGCTGTTTTATCATTTCCGATAACTCTTTGAACTCTATCTCAAACTCAGTTCTCTCTTTATCAGCGCGCTAAATAAGTAAGTAAGTAAGTGAGTGAGTGTGTGAGTAAGCGAGTGAGTACCTGTTGCAGGGACGCCATCTCATTCAGCGATTTATCGCGAGCCTGGTATGCATTCTTACTGTCTTCAATGATTGCTGCCATTTCCATCTTTTTCTCATGTAATTCTCTCTCTAATTTCTTATAAATTACCTAAAAAAGAGAGTGAATGAGTGAGTGAGTAGGCGAGTGAGTGACGAGGGCTGTCTTACATCAAATACTACTCTTTCACGACGAAATTGATCAACTTTTGATCTTAATTCTCTATTTTTAGCAATTGTTTCATTAAATTTAGTTAAATTTTTGTCTAAACTATTCTCCAAAACCTTGATTTGTTTCAAAACCAACTTGTTGTTCTCTTGTGCAGCATTTACACCACCTAAATGAACATAATTGTGAGAGAGTTGTTATTAAGTAAGAAAGTATCATCGTTCGTACCCATTCGTGACTTTTGTTCTAATATTTTTGCTTGATAATTAGCTATTTCTAAATCTAATTCTTCAATTTTCTTTCTTTCCGATTCAATTTTTCTTATATAACGATTACCTTCTTCTTGTAAACGTGAGATATCTTGTGCAGCACCAGATGATGCTGCTTTTCTAGCATCTCTAGATTCTCTAGTCAAGTCTACCGAGAAAGAAAGTCAGTAAATATAACAAGATATGTGATTGGATGAGTTAGTTTGTACCTAGTCTTGTTACTTCATTCTCATTTTTATAATTTTCAACTAATTCTCTTTGACGTAATACTCTCATTGCTGGTTCATCTTCTTTAGACGATATACGCTGATTTTTATGCGTCTATAACAAGTGACGGAAGTAAGGGAGATAGTAAGGGAAGATTAAACGCACAAATTATACCTTTGTCGCCATTTTACTTGCTTTTGGAGTAATATTCTTACCTTTTTTCTTTGAAAACGGCTGTTGTCAAGGCCGGGTACCGTTGGAAGATGAGAATGCGCAAGAAAAGCAAAAGAGAAATTATAATTGTAGCTAATTAGTTTATAGTGATTTAGCAACTTGAACAAGGTTATCCTTAGTGATTCCGAACTCCTTCATGACAGTATCACCTGGTGCAGAAAAACCAAATTTATCAGTACCGATAACCTTGCCATTTAATCCAACATATTTGTACCATAAACCAGAGACACCAGCTTCAATGGCAACTCTCTTGGTGCATGATGCAGGTAAGACGGAGTCCTTATACTGCTGGGTTTGTCTATCAAATCTTTCAAAGCATGGCATAGATACAACACGTACACCAGGACCAAGTTCTTTGGCAGCATCACATGCCCATTGTAACTCAGATCCAGCAGCTAGTAAAATATGGGTTAATGGAGCGGTTTCCTTGATAGCAACATAACCACCCTTTAAGGTGCCTTCACGACGATCATTTAATGGGATTTCATTTAATGTACGAACGTTTTGACGAGAGAAAATAAGTGCAGTTGGACCATTTTTACGATCAATAGAAGCAGCAAATGCACCAGCAACTTCTTCTGGATCAGCAGGACGAATCACATCAAGATTTGGGATGATACGAAGACCAGAAGTTGCTTCAACAGGTTGATGGGTAGGACCGTCTTCTCCAACACCAACTGAGTCGTGAGTTAAAATATATGATACTGGAAGCTCAGATAAGGCAGCAACACGCATGGCAGCACGCATGTAATCAGCGAAAACAAGGAAAGTTGAACCAGATGCAAGATTTAAGCCGTAGTATGACATACCGTTAAGCATGGTACCCATGGCGTGCTCACGAATACCGAAGTAAAAGTTGCGTCCTATTTGAATGAGTAAGTAAGTAAGTAAGTAAGTTAGTTAGTAGATGACTGAGTGCGTACCAGTGAATGACTTGCCCTTGATCTTAGGATTACCAAAGTTGTTACCACCGTTAATATAGTTCTTGTTTGATCCGTGAAGATCGGCAGAACCAGAGATATATTGAGGTACTAACTTGGCAACAAATTGTAAGTTATCACTACCAGATTGACGAGTAGCAACGTTCTTCTTACTATCATATGGAGGAATAGCAGCTAAGACCTCGGCAGCAGATGGGTACTTCTTTGCTTTAGCATTCTCTAATTCAGTAGCAAGTGCAGGATTAGCTTTCTTCCATGCATTGTACTTGGTCATCCATGCATCGTAATTTTGTTTGCATTCTTGTTTCTTGGAAGCGAAGAACTCCTTAGTCTTTGGATCAACATAGAATAATTCACTTTCTGGTAAACCTAAACTTGCTCTAGCAGTTTTTTGGTATGGAACACCAGCCTCACCGTGAGCTGCGTTGGTTCCTTCAACCTCAGGGATACCCTTACCAATGATGGTCTTGGCAATAATGATGGTTGGCTTGCCATTCTTGGTGGTCTTGGCCTTGGTAATGGCGCTATCAATAGCAGCGAAGTTATGACCGTCGATCTTGATAGTGTTCCAACCAATGGACTCAAAACGCTTAGCGTGATCTTCAGATTGAGTGAAATCAGCCATTTTATCTAAGGTAACATCGTTGGAATCATAGATAACAATTAAGTTATCAAGTCCATCGTGTCCAGCATAAGAAGCAGCTTCAAATGCAACACCTTCTTGTAAGCAACCATCACCACATAATGCAATAACATGATGATCAAAGATTTGATGCTCAGCAGTGTTGTACTTGTTAGCAGCTAATTTAGCAGCAGCAGCCATACCAACAGCATTACCGATACCAGCACCTAATGGACCAGTAGTAGCTTCAATACCAGGGGTATTGTGCTCAGAACTTGGAAATTCAGGATGACCAGGGGTCATGGAATGATGACGTCTAAAGTTTTTAACTTCGTTTAATGGTAAAGCATAACCAGATAAATGTAACCATGAGTAGATAAACATAGAACCGTGACCAGCAGATAAGATGAATCTATCTCTGTTCAACCATTGTGGATCTTCAGGATTATATTGTAAATGTTTACCCCATAATTGGGCACCAATTTCAGCACAACCTAATGGTAAACCCATATGACCAGAGTGACAAGCAGAAATAGCATCAATTGCTAAGCCTCTGGCATCTCTAGCAGCCTATAAATATGTAAGTTAAATCAGTTTAAATTATCAATAAATAAAATATGAACTAGCGATTTTTCTGATGTTAAATAGCTTGTGAATAGTATAATTATTCGATCATACAAGCATACACAAGCATCCATCCTTTCAATCAATATCACTAGTAACCAGCTAATATACCAATAAACGATGATAAACTTACCGTTGCAAGGACAGCTTCAGTAGGTGCAACTACAGATGAAGTTGCTGCTGCCATGGATAACATGGATGAAGAGCGAATGAATGTCTTGGTAGTTGGAACAAATGCTCTGGCAGAGGCCAGTAACACCACTAACATTAGGAATAATTGCATTTTTGGTGTATAAAAAGGCAATAAAATGTACTTTTTGTTGCTTTTTTGTGCATGATGTCAGCGTCACTACCAACTCCTTAGGGGAAAAAATTCAATTTTAAAAGAATGAAAACAGTATACAAACATGATGACTTGGTATAGAAAGTATAGCAGTTATAACTTGGTGGGTTGGTTTAAATTACTCATAAAGTAAATTATTTATAAAAAAATTTTTAATAAATATAGAATTTTTGATTTCATTTCATTTGAGTTGACAAAGAACCACAAGTTCATTTATCTATGTGGATGTTATAAGCAGTAGGAGGTGAGCAGCTTACGTCTACCGGGAACCCCGTAACGGAACTGCGGAATTGCGGCACTGCGGGTCGTCCGACAAGTTGCTGAGTCGACCACCATTCCAAAAGAGTAAGAGTTAGCAGGTAATTTTGAAAGATATCATATATATATTATCAATAATCAATAAGTCAGAAGGTAAAAACGTATAAAATTACTCATCGAAAAGTTTTTTCTGTAATTGCATATCCCGAGTACTGATAGTCCCGAGCACCTTGCTCCCCTATTCCTGGAAGAAAAAGAAGTAGCGTGAACGTAGTTCGGAACAGTTGTTCCATACTCTAAAAGAATACAGTGATAGGAGTGTGTAGCCGACAGTAACCAACCTCTGAGATAAAGTAGCGCATAGCACTGATAAGTTTCATTTATATATCTCTGTCAAAACGTTCAAAAGATACTAAAATTCGATAAAAGCTTTACTTCAACCGAAGTTTCTTCAAGTTTCAGAGAGTAACAACAATTCAAGCAGTCGCGTTTTCTCTTACTAAAGTTACTGAGTCTTTCAGTATTAAATATAGTCTAATAGTTGTCTGAAGAGTTCATTTATTAAAATAAAATTTGCATTTACAAATACAACGTGTACACCGAAGAATTAGACGGGTAAAAATAACTTATTTGCGCAATCATGAACCAGAAAGACTTTGATCAAATCGTGGATGAATTAGTATATCATCATGTTTATCGTTCTGGTACTAAAACAACTGAATCAAAACAAGAAGTATCATTAGGTGATGAGACTGTCATGGTTGGTGATGAGAACGATATTGATTTGTCAATATTAGATTTTGAACAGAGTCGTGGTTCATTACCGCTAAGAAAAGTAAAAAAAAGTGATTTAAATAAAGATCAATTATTAATCAAATCAATGAAGATAGATAAAGTTAATGTTAAGGTTACTCCCTTATCACTCCCCTGTATCCTCTATTCCCTTACTTATTCCCTTACTCCCTTACCTAGGTACTGTGCTTCTCATGGTCTCGATTAGTTGAAGAATTCGATAAACGATATGACACAGTATTTGGTAGTATATCGGCTAAAGCACATTTAGGTATTACTTACTCACTAACTCACTCACACTCACTCACTCCCTTACTTACTCACGCAGATATAAGCGCATGTGTAATAGATGGTGCGAAGGATAGATGGAAGCACGTCATGTTGTTCGATACACTTGTAGCCTTCTTATTACGCAGAGAAAAATCCCAAGTTGATTGTGATCGACGACGCTTCAATCAATATGCTGCATTACGAGAGTCAGTATGTTGTGTTGCATCTGAATGTACGCACTCACTTACTAACTCACTTACTTACTTACTAACTTACCTTTTTATCTTACTAGCATTTATTAAATATTCTTTTGCGCAAATTGTAATCGATGAAAAAGCACTTGAAATCGAGCAAAGTAGCGGTTTGAGTGTGATGCCAGGACGTATAGAAATCAAAGATATGTCGTTAAAATGGCTAAGTTTGGATAATTTAAGGGTTCATTTGTTAGATCATAGTACTAGGTACACACTCACTCACTCACTCAATCACTCACTCACTCACTCACTCACTTACTTACTTATTCACTCACAGTAAAAGTTGGAAAAAGCGTAAGTCATCAGTGGATAGCCTGTGTACGATTCCGCAAGTGTTGGAGCTAGGGCTCAGTGGGTTGATCCATAAAGTCATCGAGACCATTTACCGCGAGCATTTCATTGCACCAATCCCTTTTGTTAGCATCAATAGCAGTCACCATCACACTGTGAATATTCATTACAACAATCACTATAATTCGCAAATAAGTATGGCAGCTGCATTGAGTAGCAGTAGTAGCAGCGCCATTAGTAATGAAGTAAAAGCAGCCAAGGTTTCTAGCGAGCCAACTATTACACAAATGGCGGTTCCAGATAGCCCCAAATCTGATAATTCTTCGATTAAATCTAGTTCACCTACACAAGACCTGGCAGCATCAATACCGGTTGCAGGACCAACATCACTTCAACCTCCACCAGCAAGCAATGCACCACCCTCATCGATGAATTACACCTTGCATTATGAGTCCGAGATAACACCAATGGACCCACTGTACCAGCATTGCACGCACATCATGGAGACAGCAAAGGAGACAGCAACAAGCCAAAATATTGAAATAAAAGATTTATTTAACTTTTTTAAGCAGCATAGAAAGGAACCTTTGTTGCAACAAAAGGAATCGACCAAGCAATCAACACAGCATCAAGTAGCTTCGCTTATGGCGTTGTTATCAACAGCAGCACACGAAGTTGTTACACACCCTAAAGAGACGGTTCGTTCTAGCCCAAGGCAGTCTCCTCGTACGGTGCCAAGTCCTAAGGAGATCGCTCGTGTGATGCCTAACCTCGTGGAAGCTATTCGTGCTAGCCCAAGGCAGTCTACCCGTACGATGCCAAGTCCTAAGGAGATCGCTCGTGTGATGCCTAACCCCATCGAAGCTGTTCGTGCTAGTCCAAAGGAGACTACTCGGGTAATGCCTAATGTAAAGGAGGTTGTCGCTGATAAGGCTGAGTCAATAGTGATGAAAAAATCAACCGAACGCATGTCACGATCCAAGCAAGCAGAGGCAGCTCCTGCACCAGTGAAGGTAGAGGCAACCGAGCGAGCGTCACGATCCAAGCAAGCAGAGACAGCTCTTGCACCAGTGAATGCGCCAGTAAATGTCGAGGCAACCGATCGCTCTTCAAGATCCAAGCAAGTAGAGACAGCACCAGTGAAGTTAGAGGCAACCGATCGTACATCACGATCCAAGCAAGTAGAGACAGCACCAGTGAAAGTCGAGGCAACCGATCGTTCCTCAAGATCCAAGCAAGTAGATACAGCTCCTGCACCAGTGAAGGTCGAGACAACCGAGCGCGCGTCACGATCCAAGCAAGCATCGCAGCCATCCGCCGAGGAGAAGAACCCCAAACGTTCTCGTACAAAATAATTTCATCTTATGCATATGAAATAATAATAGTTACCAATAGTTACAGTAGTTAGAGCGTGCAGCCGCGAGTGAGTGAGCGAGTGAGCAGCCGCGAAGTAGTTTAGCAATGATATACAATGTAATTTTGTCCTAAATACACATAAACATTCACTTATTTTCTCTATTAATAACAGATTGTACAACTGGTAATACCAAAATACCGCCTGAGTGAGTGAGTGAGTAAGTAAGTAGGTGAGTGAGTGAGTAAGTAAGTAAGTGAGTGACCTTGTAGCCGTAGAATTCCCGACAAGAAATTAGACAAATCATACTTATACAGCGCTATTGTGCTCGGAGTGACGTTGTACTGCTCCGGGAATATTGTGCTGATAGCCCTTATCCACACCGTTTCATTAGCTATCACCAAATTTTTTATACGACAACTGTGAGAGAGTGAGTGAGTGAGTGAGTGAGTGAGTAAGTGATAGTACCTGTCACCAATATCAACATCTATTGGTTGATCAGTAGTGATCGGTACAACAGCTTTTAAATAATTATTAGGGTTTAATATAACTGTAAGTAAGTGAGTAAGTAAGTAAGTGAGTGAGTGAGTGAGTGAGTAAGTAAGTAAGTAAGTGAGTGAGTGAGTGAGTGAATGAATGAATGGAGACAACCTTCAATGTTACGTAAATATATGACTTGACCATCATTTTTCACTCCAATTCCAAATGAAACTTCAAAGGTTACATATGACGCCGGCAGATTTAGTACGCTAACATCACCACCTGTATAAGTGAATAAGTGAGTGAGAAAGTAAGTGAGTAAGTAAGGCATACCCGCATATATTCTTCTGTCTTTAATAATAACTGTGTTAATATTAGCAATAATAAGTTCACCTGTAAAAAGGGTAGTGGATGAGTGAGTGAATGAGTGAGTGAGTGAGTAGGTGAGTGAGTGGATTTCTTACTTGCATATCCTAATACGCGCTCAAATATTGTATTTATTAACGTTTGAAATAAATTTTTTATCAATTCTGAATTAACGATATCACTTTAAATGAAAGAATAAGAGAGTGAGTAAGTGAGTGAGTGAGTGAGTGAGTGAGTGAGTGAGTGAGTGAGTGAGCGAATGAGTAAGTGAGTGAGTGTGTACCTCTGAGTCAATAAGAAATCACCAAATATACGATAGGGATTACGCAATGATAAGTTATTCGATCCTAACCCCAAGAGAAACCGCCTCATTCTCAGCTCAATTCCCTCGATGAGTAGCCGACCACCTCCGGTCACCAGCAGCTGCCCATAGCCTATTTTATCAAATTTCATAGCTAGTACTTGTATTTTACCTGATTGTTGAGTGCGTGAGCTAGTAAGTAAGTAAGTATACGAGTGAGTGAATGAGCAACCTTGTAATAAATCCCTATTCGAAGGTGATAATATGTTAATCCTTAAACCGCTAACAAATAGAGTCCGTAGACGCACAATTCGCTTTATAATCCACTCCACTGCTCTCGCCACCACCTGCGGCGTCTCGCTTGGATTAACTAAGTGAGCAAGTGAGTTAGTTAAGTGCGTGAGTAAGAATGAGTGAACGACGTATATACCCAAATTATTTATAAAATTTTCATCATAATTTTCGTCTTGAAAGTTATCTAAAAAGGAATTCTTGTATATTTCATACTTTTTAGCTAGCACTTCGTTGTAATAGTTGGTTCTATTTTGTATTATATCTAAGAACAAATAAGTAAGTATGTGCATAAGTGATTTAAAGGATGAAAGTACCTAAGTACTCTTTCTCTTCATCATAATCAGCAGTATAACTGTAGTTGCTATCTTGTGTATTGTCACTATAGAGCACCTGTACATTTCGATTTCGAGTATTATGATGGAGGTTTCCACACAACACGCGTCCACTCACAAAATAGCGGCTTCCACCTGAAACAAATGCATTAACTACGGAGAAGAATAGCGATAACAACAACAGTAGAATCATGGCAACAGACATTTAAATTGATTGATTTTATGCACTCACACTTGTTAAAGAACCTACTCACCAACTTTGTTTCCCTTTTGCTTGCTCATTTCAAGGGAAACAAAGTGTTTTACACTATTTATGACGTACCAAAAATCGCTGTTTTTTCAACGACGTATATACCGGCAATGTAGCGATAATCGATTACGTTCTAATCAATAGTACTATTAAACTTGCTCATCGCCCTTTAACTTATAGTCATGGGATCGAGCAAGACGCTTACTGTAGTTACTTTTTGCTGTTGAATCCAACAATTGGTACCGCCATATTACATATCAGAAATTTGAGTGACTTTTATAGTTTAAACTCTAAACGCAATTTTGAGTGATGAGATGTGAGAAGGAAGTTGGTATTCACTCGATATATGGTATAAATCAGACACGAGAATCTACTGCGGAACCGGGCATTTGAATCTAGAGCACTTACGACACTCGAAAAAACATACTCAAAGCCAAGTGGAGGAAGTGGCAGAGTATGTTACCAAGGCTTGCAGTGATAGTATTTTTCTTCTTTTTAACAAAAATTCAAGCTAAACGTGTACCAAATAAATACAAAAGTCACTTCATTGTCACACAATCATCAAATACTGCGATAAATGTTTTAGGAGGTACAGATAATAGCAATACAGGCACTAATGAAGGGTTTCCCAATATATTTTCCTGGTATATTGGTTCATATTTAAATGGATACTTACCATCCAATGATATTTGTGTATCACAACGTCCACCCGCTATATCCAGTGCGTCGTGTGTGTTGGAAGGATTTTCTAGTGAATTTCCGTTCGACGATGATCGTTTTCCAAATGAACTCTTAGATGATGCGTTCCCAGTAGTGTTTAATTGTGATGGAACAATCTTAATAAACCAACTTCCTGATGGTGCAAAAATTACCGAGGGAGAATGCTATGGTGCAATTACTTGGCAAGGTCCACTTGGATCTTCTCAAAATCCTACTACAGTCGCAATAACCGGTGTTTTTGGAGATTACAAAGGTGTTTCTGGTCAGATGATTATAACTAATGTCCTCGACTCTGCTCAATGCCCTTGCTATGCGAGTAACACGGTGGGATTACCTCCGTGTTACAAGTACGAGTTGTTTTTAGAAGATAGTGTTCAAGGTACCAATTACTCACTTTCTCTATTCCTAATTAATACTCTTACATACATCAACACATAGGCATCGGTCGCACGACCAAAGAACAAACGAATATCATGAGCAAGCTCGACATCTCTATTCTATCTCTTGGCGTAGTATTAGGCATTGGTTTTGGAATTTACCAGTGTAAAAATAAAGTGATTAAAAACGATTACGAGAAAACTTCTCCAGAAGAACAAGACGCGCTCAATACCGCTGCGAAGAACCACAAGCTTCATTCAACCGTTTAATTAAGTATCATCACATCCCCTAATCATTCATATATCGAAGTTCGACACAGCCAACTACTAAGACATGTATAGTAATGTAATAATGTAAACAACGCAGTGAATACGTTTGCAACAGAGTCGAACACAACCTTTTTCTCCTTCTTCTCCTTCATCTCTATCTCCATTGCATTGCATTGCACCGGTCAAAAACGGCCTCTATATAAATTGGCGAAGGTGAAGAAAAGTAACGCGCAAAAAGTTGCAAGTGATATTTTGAGCATATTGTTGAATAAGCAACAATTATTGAGTCGATGAGATAGGTAATAAGTATAAGAAATGTCTGTGAATGACGATGCATCTGCTATATCCGAGGATTTAGATGCATATCTACCTCATTCAGGTGATGACTATACGCTAGAACACGAGAGCGATGTGGGCGATGACAGCTCTATAGACGACAAATCATTTCTAGATTTAGAGTACACATCTGATGAGTTTAGCAAGATCGTGGGGTATCATAATGATGATCTAACGGATTTGAAGAAATTACATAAACTTGAAAATAGTGATATACGCTATGATCGCCACCATGTTTTGCCGCAATGGATAATCAAGTCGGAAGGCTTTAAAAGCAGCAAATTGAATGATGAAGACTGTGAATTAGATGATATATTGCGATTACCACCAGAAAATAGAACTAATGATCAAAATTCTAAATTAGTTAATTTTGTTATGAGTGTTTGGGATGTTGCAAAGAACATGGGATACTCACAAGTTAATGGAATGGTGAAGTCGTTTAAGTACCTAACGTATCACCACAATGACTATATCTTCGAAGAAGGCCAGGTAGATGACTTACCCTTGTATACACTAACCCATTTACTTACTTACTTACTTACTCGCATACTTACACAGAGGGGTTTGACATTCTATATAATTATAAGAGGGGCTTGTGATGTCATCAAGGAAGGGATCGGTGTAGTCGCGACGTTAGAGAAAGGGCAAAGTTTCGGTGAAATCGCGTTGACACAGGGAAAGGACTTACGCACTGCTTCTATACTATGTAGCAGTAAGGTAGCCCTCACTTACTCACTTACTCACTCACTTACTCACTTACTTACTCACTCATTCGCAGCAAGTGGATGTGTTGTCGTTACATAAGATCGACTACGATCGATACGTCAAAGACATTCAAATAACTGAAAATAAGGAGCATTTGGGATGCTTGAAAGCGTGCCCGTTATTTTTAAATTGGTCGAGGTACTCACTTACTCACTCACTCACTCACTCACTCACTCACTCATTTATTCAAGACAATTGTTGGAAAAAATTTCACGGACTTGCTTTCGCAAGAGGTACGCTGCCGGTGAGTATGTGTACCGCTTGAATGACGAGGCAAATCTGTTGTATATGTTACTCGAGGGCAACGTTAGTATCATCAAGACTGTGAGTGTGACGTCGGTGAACCGATGGCCAACTGGGATGAATTCATGGTACTCACTCATTCACTCATTCACTCACTTACTCACTCACTCACTCACTCACTCACTCACTCACTCATCCAAGGGATCATAAGAGTCACAGTATAACTAAAAACTATAATGTGGCGTCATTGTGCAATTTAGGTGATTATTTTGGTGAAATTTCGTTGATTCGAGGGTGCGACAGGACCGAGACGGTGCTGTGCAATGCCGACACCACCCTAGTATGCCTTGACAAGCTGGAGTTCTTGCATCTTATCGACAGCGGTAAGGCGGAGATAGCAACTGCGTTGAATAGTTTTACGGAAACACAGAAAGAGGTAACTTACTACCTACCTACTCACTCACTCACTCACTCATTCACTCATTCACTTACTCACTCACTCAGGACGAAGAAAGAGCCCGTAAAGTGGTTACCATGCAGCGTAAAGCATCCACTGTGAGCAACCGCAAAGCATCCATTGCAGGAGGAAGAAAGTCATCCGTTGCAGGTAACGTCACACATACACACTCACTCACTCACTTACTCACTCACTCACTCACTCACTCACTCAGGTTCGAGGAAGTCATCCACTGTAGGAATGAGGAAGGCTTCAGTACTCAACGGAAAGAAGCGCAACTCAATAGCTGCGACCGCTGCACCACCGGCTTCTGATCCCTTGAATAAAGAATCAGCAAAAAGTTATTTTAGTAACCTGTTTAACAAACCTGTTCTTGAAGAGGAGCCAGTTGCTGCAGCACCAGAATATATGCTGAATCCAGAGACTTTATCCCCATTAAAACGGTTACCGTTTCCCACGCATCGCCCGATCCTCTTCGGCAGAAGGAGTCGTGACAGCGAGGATGAGTCTCAGACTATTACCTTCTCACCATTTATAAAACGATCAGATACTGGTGTATCAAGTAGTTCAAGTCTGAATGGAGTGATAACACAGCTGCAGTTGGTGGATAAGGATGGCAGGAAGAGCCACATCAAGAAACCAATTACTATGACTGAGTTTATGGATCATATGCAGGAAATGAGTGTAAATACAAAGAAGAGTAGTAATGATCGCGATGATGCTTCTGTGAACTCTTATTCATCACAGGGGAATGTATCGTTAGGTACTTACTTACTCACTCTCTCTTACTCACTAACACACTCTTACTTACTTACTCACTCACTCACTCACTTACTTACTTACTCACTCACTCACTCACTTACTCACTTACTCACTCACTCACTCTCACTCACTCACTCACTCACTCACTCACTCACTCACTCACTCTTGCACAGGATCAAGTTTAACAAATAGCCAAATGTCTTACCAATCGATGAGTACGTCGATGAACAGCATAAACACGTTACTATTGAACACCGCATTGCCAGTTACACCAATAAAAAAGTATAAATTACAACCTACTCACTTGCTCCACAAGGCCAAACTGACGTACCGCGATGTATTGGGATGAATATAGCCGTTATTTATTGTATTTTTATTATATAAGAAATTTATTGAAATAAAATTTGATTAATTACTTAATTAATAAAGTCAGTCACACCCAATATACCGCGAATAGTGCTGTGACTGGTGCGCTAGGGATTTAATTATGATTAGCTAAAGCGAAACCTACTTGTTTGTTACCATAGTCAAAAACTGTGTAGTATTTACGCATGAAAACATCACCAAGAATCCAAAGTGGACCAGTTGGAGCTGGGATATCAAGGGCCATAAGACCTAATAGACATGCATCACCATCAGGGATCAAGTAATCAGTTGGTGTTAATTCATAGTTCTTGCCGTTAAGAACAAAGTTAATAGATGGTGCACTATAGTCACATTTCATCATATATTCACCTTCAATAACTGAATGAGCACCTAATGCAGATGCAATACTAGCAACATAGTCAGCAGGTCCAGTAAGAATAGAGGTACCAGAGTCAACGATGGCCTTGGCGTTGGAGTCATAGGTCTTGCCATCAACAACAACTGAATCAAGTTCAATCTGCCAGTAAGTGGCGAATTTCAATGGAACATATGAGAAATCACCAGTATAGTGAGCAGGATCAGTACCACCAAGTACTAATTCACCACGATCACTACGTGAGTTACCTAAGTAAAAAGCAAATACTGATGAACTCACTAATCCTTGGTTGACAATGTTCTCAAAGACGGTTGGTACACTGTTAACGGATAAGATAGGGAATGCCATGCCTAAGATACCATCAAATTTACCTAGTTTATAAGCTGCACCTAAACCAGCAGCATTAGTAACTTCAGCAAATTCTTGTGATTTTACGGTTAAACCACCTAAGTTTAAGGTATCAACGGATTGGTAACCAGAGACTGGACCAGAACCGTACATGATGTCAAAGGAGGTACCATTGGCAACATATGTAGATGATTTGGAAGAATCATATTCAGGGTGACGACCACAACTGCTGTCACATGATGATCCAGCAACCCATAAATCAGATGAACCAGTATCAAAGATAACTTCAAATGATTGTCCAGGAGTGCCTAATGATTGAATACAAGAGTGAGTAAATGAATAAGAGTGAGTAAAAATAAAAGATCAACATACCTAATGAAATTTCACCATAATATTGTGAGTTTTCATAATCATTGATAACAATACTTCCTGATCCTTTTAGCTTGTATGATGGCTTGATACCCTTGGCAGCACGTGCTAGAATACCAGCGACAAATTCACGATCAGGTATCTTCTTTAAGTCGAAACGAATTAATTTGTCTTCTTTCTTGGCTGCAAGTGCAACGCAAGCAATTAAAGCGATTAATATTAGTACTTTGAACATCTTATTTCAAACTAATAAATGAATTTTAAGTGAGTGAGGGAATGATAGTGAAATAACGAGGGAGTCTCCACCTTCTTTCCTTTTTTTCACCTGTTTCCCTCTTCAATTGCGGAGGTGCCGGGTAGGGTAAGAATTGACTGACTCACACATACTACTTACTCATTCACTCACTCACTAGCTTGCTAACTCAATCAAAAGAATAAAAAGAAATCAAAGAAGTATCTATCATGTTGTCTGGAATCATTTAGTTACTACTAACTCATATTATTTTTTTTAGGTCATTTTTATACAAATTTTCCTTAAGACGTTAGTCGCAATAATAAAACAATATGTAACACCATATACATGTCCTTTTACACACATACACACAGTTCAATAGTCAACTTGTCATTGTCGGTACTACTCGCATGAGAAATTGGCGAGCTTCGAAGTCTTTTGAAGTGTTTTGATGCATTGAATGCGCAAAATACTCTCCACTCGGGTCAGTACCATACATTAATATACTTGCTATACCACTTACTTACTCACTTACTCTTTAGTTTACTCAATTCTTCATAAAAACTAATAAAAAACAGCATCAAATCGCCAGAATGTTTAGTAATTCTCTGAATGTAAGCACTCAAACAACAATTCATCCACGCATTACTAGTCACCCACTTACTTGCTCATTTTTACTTCATTTCTATACTCTACTTACTTACTTACGCACTCACTCTATTATTCATAGGCTATAAGTAATATCAGTACTCATGACTGTGCAGTAAAGCTTCTTGAAGCATTAGAAATTAGGAATACTAGGAACATAAATTACTATATACAAGCATTAGGTAATATCATCTTATGCTATTATTCGCTCACTCACTTACTAACTTTTCCACTCACTTATAAGAGCATTCTTCATACCTTAATCGAATCCATGAGAAAGCAGTAGGTGATAATGATAGAGAAAGATTAGAATTTTTAGGTTACTCACTCACCTACTCACTCACTTACTCATTTACTAACTTCTTTGCTCAGGCGATTCAATATTAACGACAGTTGTTGCCGAATTTCTATTTCTAGCTCATCCACAAATTAATGCTGATAAATTATCAATGATTAAGCGCAATATTGTGAATAATGATAATCTGTTAAGCTGCGCAAGGTCACTCAAGCACTCACCTACTTACTCACTCACGTACTTACTTACTTACTTACTTACTTACTTACTTACTTACTTGCTTGCTTACTTACAGAGAAAAAGGAATTGATAGATTTTTACGATACGACTCCAATGCACTAAAGTTGTCTAATAATATGTTATCGGATACGGTAGAAGCTATAATTGCAGCCTTGTATCTTGACCAAGGTTTGTCCACCCTTACTCACTCACTCACTCACTCTTACTCACTCACCTACTCACTCTTACTCACTCACCTACTCACTCTTACTCACTCGCCTACTCACTTCACTCACCTACTCACTCACCTACTCACTCACTATCACAGGGATTGAGGTAACAAAAGCATTTGTGAATCGAATACTGAAGCTTGATTTGCTGTATAAGAACCCCGCCGACATCGAGTGCTTTGTTGGCTCAACGACGAACGCCATCATATTCGACGACCCAAAAGGCACGTTGCTGTGCTTCATTGATCAGAACAAGGACATAGGTCCCTACCACACTCACTCACTCACTTACTCACTCACTCACCTACTTACTCACTTACTCACTTACTCACTCACTCACTACAGGCACACCGAAGTTTGAATATACTTCGGATACGAAACTAAAGAGTGACTCAAGTAGCAATTTCATCTGCCGCGTATTTCTTAAAGGTAAATCAACCACCTCACGTGCTTACTCACTCACTCACGCACTCGCTCACCCACTCACTCGCTCACCCATCTAGGTCAACTTTATGCAACTGGCGCAGGTGCATCAAAAAAAGTAGCTGATAAATTTGCATCGTTGCTAACGTTACAACGGCTGGCACTAGAGAGACCAGGTTGCTTTGTGAAAAGGACAGGTACAGTGACCGGGCTACTCACTCACTCACTCACTCACTCACTCACTCACTCACTCACTCACTCACTCATTATTAAGTGCAACTAACACTACCTCTTCGGAGCGAGGACATTACCGTTGTTGTTGCC
>JACCDO012353387.1_pt1 | contig 27445 bp, 25 predicted proteins | sample 7446101 | NCBI WGS metagenome assembly JACCDO01 (sample SAMN15323440, study PRJNA562643) | freshwater metagenome | isolation source: river surface water | place: USA:Blue River Watershed | collected 2017-08-16 | reverse complement strand
TATGACTTTCATCATATAAATAACTTGTATTTCTAAAATACCATTAGTACAACGCACTAAATGATAAAGTGAAAAGGTTCATCAGTTTGTTAATATATGACTTTCATCATATAAATAACTTGGATTTCTATATTATTATTAATAATATGAAAAGGTTTCTCTTTTTGTTAAATTATAACAAAAGTTATAATAACATAAAAGATCAATAATTATAAGCAAATAAATGCAAATAATTATTTGCTAGGGTATAAATACCTTTGCGGATTTTTTAATTTATGTATAACATTACATTATACACAAATGAATTCCTAATTACGTTAAAACGCTTATCCAAAACCTTAAATATGCAAAAAATAATTTAAAATTATTAATTGATACATAAGTGTTAGGATAAACTAGTAAATGGAAAGATCTTTTGTTCATGATGGGGGTCGAACCCACGACCTTCGGTACATAAGACCGATGCTCTAACCAACTGAGCTACACGAACTTATAGTAACACTACCGTATTACTATAATAAGTATAGAAAATATTTATTTAAATATATTTCTATATTATAAAGAAACTAGAGTTTAAAATATTTATTTGTCAATTTTTTTATACTGTAAATCCATTACTTTTACATATTGATGATATTTTATCAAAAGGATCAACTTCACTATTATTTGGACTAAATTCACTATTAACAGGGGAATTATTTTTTGATGATTTTGCTTTTTTGTTTAAACAATTATCACAGTTAGAACAAGTATTAACAGAAGTTTGTCCAAAATAATTTAAAATATATTTACGTCTACAATCTGTATGTTTAAAAAAGTAACAAACTTGATTTAAATTAGTTAATCTAGTATTAAGTAATTTTGGATTTTTAATTTCACGTTGTAACATAGATTTTGATCTCATAAAATTTGCCATATCAAAATATAATACAGTTTCACATGGTAATCCATCTCTTCCACCTCTACCAATTTGTTGATAATATTCTTCAATAGAAGATGGACAACCAAAAACAATAACACATCTAACAACTTGATCAATACCCATACCAAAAGCAATAGTTGAAATAATAACTTTAACAGTTCCATCACTAAAATCACTTTGAACTTGTTCTCTAACTTTTTTGCTTAAACCAGCATGATAAGGCACTGAACATTTTTTAATATGAAAATTGATATCTTTAGATAATTCTTCTGTTTCAGCACGACTATTAACATAAATAATAATTTTGTCATTTTGATATTTATCTATATAATCTTTAACAATTAAATATTTTTCAACGTTAGTCATAATATATTCTCCTTCTTTATTTTTCATTGGATAACCATTTTTATTATATTTTTGTTCTTTGTCCATTTCTTTACATTTAATAAGTAAATTAGGTCTATCAAAGCTTGCACTAACAATAACAGGATTATTTAATTTTAATAGTTCTTGTATTTCATTAATAACTTGTTTTTTAGCAGTAGCTGTTAATGCTAAAATAGGTATTTGTGGAAATTCTTCTCTAAAAAATTTTAATTTTAAATAATTAGGTCTAAAGTCATGCCCCCAACTACTAATACAATGACTTTCATCAACGGCAACAAATCCCAACATATTTTTTTCAACTAAAGCTCTAGCTAAATCTAAACCATCCCCTTCAACTAAAAATTCAGGGCTCATGTAAACAATTTTAATATCACCGTCAATAATTTTAAATATTTCTTCTTGTTTATTTGTATTATTACAATGTAATGTTGCAACGGTAATACCAACTTTTTCTAAATTGTCTTTTTGATCTTCCATAAGAGAAATTAAGGGGCAAATAACAAACATAGTTTTTTTAGTTAATAATGGGGGTAATATATATGTCAATGATTTACCATAACCAGTTGGTAGTAATCCAATAACATCATTACCATTTAAAAATGCATTAATAACTTCAATTTGTTTGTCCTTAAGTTCACTAAATTTAAAGTATTTTTTTAATATTTTTTTTGCTTTATCTGTCCATAACATAAAATTAAAAGTCAATATATTATTGATATTTAAATTCATTTTTTTATGATTTTGATTTAAAAATAGAGAAAATATCAGAAGTTGCTTCAATACCACCAACAACAGCACCATAAGTTTTATTTGTACTAATAAAATATAAATTAATAGATGCAGCAATTAAAAGTACAATAACAATTGCAAGAATAATTAATACACCATGTGTAGGATGAATAAAAGAATTAACATGATTTTGAGGATTTTTGTCTTCATAATAAATAGTGGTGTTTCCAACAACAGGTAATTTTTTAGGATCAACAAAATTATATGGACTATTAAAATGTTTATTATTATTGTCATAATATTCATTAACATATTTACAGTCAGGAGAAGGAGCATTTACACTACAATTTTCAGTGGGAATATTATCACTAAAATGTTTAAATGTTATTTGTGAGTTTTTTGCTAACATATAATTTCTACCCATTGTATCAAATAAACAATAAGATACACATGAACAAACACAACATAAAATAATTAAAAAGAAACTATTTTTAATTGTACTATAAATTTGTAAGCCAGAAGTTAAACTATCCATTATAATATTTTATATAAAAATATTTATATATTAAATAAATTAATCACTATCAGAATCATCATCTGATTCTTCAAGTTGTTTTTTCTTACTAGCAACAGGTTTTTTCTTAGGTAAATCATCATCACTATCAGAACTATCACTACTATCATCACTATTATTTTCTAAAATTTTTGAAGCAATAGTACCTTTACCAATAGCAGTACTTGATTTTTGTTCAATTAAGTTATCAACTTTAGGTTGATAATTTTCAAGAATTTTGCACATTTCAGTTACGAAAAAGTTCTTTTCTTCTTCAAGTTTATCACGTTGAACATTTAAGTCTTCAATTTTCTTAACAAGTTCATGCCATTTAGCTTTTAATTTAATAAATTCAGGATTAGAAATAGCAGAAACTTTAGGTTGTTGTGTTTCTTTTACTTCAGGTTTTTGAGTTTCATTTTCAATGGGATCTTTTTTACCTTTGCCTTTAGTTTTAGTATCTTTAGTTTCAACTTGTTCAACTTCATCATCAACAACAATATCTTTTTTAGTTTTACCTTTAGTTTTAGTTTCTTTAACTTCAACAACAGATACAGGTTCTTCTACTTTTTTAGTTTTAGATTTAGATTTAGATTTAGTTTCTTGTTCAGATTCAGAATCAGATTCTTCAACAACTTTTTTACCTTTACCTTTAGTTTTAGTTTCTTTAACTTCAACTACAGGTTCTGGTTCTTCTACTTTTTTAGTTTTACCTTTAGTTTTAGTTTCTTTAACTTCAACTACAGGTTCAGGTTCTTCTACTTTTTTAGTTTTACCCTTAGATTTAGTTTCTTTAACTTGGGGTTCCTCAACTTTAACTTCTTTTGAACTTTTAGGCATATAATTAAGAATTTGACTTCAATTAAAATAGTTATCAATTTTTTTTTAAATAAAGCATCTAATTATATAGTTTAATTTATTTAAAAAAGGTTTTATAAATATGGTTTAAAATAATAAAAAGGATTAATTTAATAAACACAATAGTATAGTACCCCAATTTATGTTGTTGTAAATAAACATTTAATTCATAAACATTAACCATAAAAAATATAATTGAGAAAGCAACTAACCCTTGATAGTTACTATCTTGTTTTTTATGTTTATTTTTTTGTTTTTTGTGTTTTTTAATTTGTTGTTGTGTAATAATATTATCAGGAACGTATATAGATGAATTTTGTACAATAGGTAGATGTTGTGTATTTATTTCATCATAAAGTTTATTACGTATAGCATTGTATGATTTTTCATCATCTAGTTCAGTTTTCTTTTTTCTTAATGTATTAATAGATGTACTCATTTCTTTTTCTTCAAAATCAAACTCTTCCATTATATATTAATTAGATTAAATATTTTACACGAGCTTTTTCTAAAATTCTATATTTATTTTTAATTTTATTTCTTCCATAATTATCTTTTTCTTCATCTAACCATTCAACAGGTGCTTCAAATGGAAAAGTAAAATGTTCTGAAAGTTTAATAATTGTATTAACTTCATCTAATGTTATACTACCTCTATATTCATCACTGATCATTGTAAAAATTAAACATTTATATATTGGTTTTTGTAATAGTTTACCACAAACATAGTTTTTAACACCATCAAGTTTTTCATACCAAATATTAATATTATGTTTTAAAAATGGAGTTTCATATTTAATTGGTGATTCATCAAAAAATGTTTTAGTATAATCTTCTAAATTACCAACAACTTCAACTTCAGACCATTCACCATCATAAATAACAACTTTGGTTTTAATTCTGTTTTCTAAAATATTTTTAATATCAGATTTAACAGTATTAACAAATAAGTTATTATCACTATTAACAGGTAAATGAGTCTTAAAAAGAATAGCATTACCATAAATAGTTTCACCATTAGTAATTAAAAGTGTAGCTAAATCATTTTTATTACTATCCTCTTTTTTAACATTGTTTATATAAACAAGTTCATAAATATGCTCAGGAAATTCAGCAATAACTTGTGTTTCAATCATTGCATCTGAATTTGTATTATGTGTATTGACATCTAATGATTCAACAACAGAGTTTAAAAAATTAGTAGGGTTAGTTGTAACAATAGAAAAAATATTTAACTGTAAAATTTTATCTAAATAGTTAGGATCAGCCCATTTTAAAGTTTCGAGATTATTCAAACCAATATTAACATAATTAAATTCTGTAGTGTTTTCAAAATTTAATTGTTGGTCATTAATAGCAATGCTATTTTTAAAGTTTTTAATAATTTCATCTTCATTTTCCATATCTATATTATAAATATATCTTTTTAACTAATTTTATATTGCTAAATATTCATAAACATTGTTAATTTTTTCAGCATGTTTAACCTTCACTGCAGTATTACTAAAATATTTATTAATATTATTTTCGTATGGTAAAAAATTATCCTTATCAACATAGTATAAGAATCTTTTCTTTTTAAGCTTATTTAAACTATTTTCTTTAATTTCTTTTAAGGAAATTGTAGGTGTATCATTTTCAGTTGTTATAATTTTTTCAACTTCATCATCTTTAAAATTAAAAGAATCTATTAGAGCAAATTCTTTTTCACTATAAGCAACAATAGGTGTATTTTGTGGATAAATTTTAGAGTCAACATTATATGGGTCTCTTAAACAAATCCATAAACCATTGTTATTTTTAATGGAAGTAGTTGTTTTTAAAATATTGTTAATTTCGTCTAAAGATTTACTAATATAATTAACTTTTAAATATGAATTAATTATATTTTCTTTCTTTTTTTTAATATTTTCAAAATTAATATATTCTAAAGGATATAAACCATTAATAATATTTTGTCTATTTGTGTCTAAATTATTTTCTATTGTAAGTTTAACATCTTCAATTAAATCGGTATTAATAATAAAATTGTTAGAAGTATTAAGATTAATTTTTTTTGAAATATTTTTATAATGATAATTAAAACCAATTAAGATATTTTTTTTATCTTTAGAAGAATCAACAATAATTTTTTCAACAAAATGTAATTCCCAAAATTGAGTAATTTGTTTGTCTATTTCTTTATATTTATCGTTTTTTGTGTTTTTAAGTTTTTCATATTTTAAATATAATTTATCCAATCTTTCATCTGATATAACAGAATTGTTAATTTTATCGAGGTCAATAATATTAAACTCTTGTTTAAAGTCTTCTATAAATTTTTTTTTATCCCTGTTATTTAAATTAACAATATGACAAATATAATTAAAATTTTCCATATTTTTTTTTATTATTATAATATATAAATAAATGTCTAAGATAATATCATACCAAAACTTATATAGTTTAGACAATACTTATCCTACTAATACTTCAATTATTAGAAGCAAAGCTTCATCAGAACCGATTCCAATCCCATCTCCAACTAAAATTTCAAGTTATACACTATCAAACGATAGTTTTGATAAACTATATTGTTTTGATTTAAAAGTAATAACAAAAAATAATAGTTGTGAATCATTTTCATGTTATAATACAAAAGAATATGCAAACTTAATAAAAACATCACATAAACTCGAATTTGATAATTTAGATAAATATGAAATTAATGTTGTTCATGGAGATACTTCATTTAAATTGAAAGGAGAAATTAATAATAATATGTCAAGTTACGTTGATAAAAATGATAATTTATTTATTGAATTTAGTCAAGATGCATTTGGTCATACTGATTGTACATGTTACTTCTTAAAGAAAAATATAGATTGTTTATGTATTTCTCCCCCAAATTAAGAAAAAAATATATAGGTTATATTATTAATATAATGGCTGAAATATATTCTATTTCTAACCAAAGTAAATATACATACAAATTAAATGAACCAGAAAACCAAATGTTTGTTTTTGAAATTGTTTTACAAAAATTTAATCAAAAAAATAAAATTATTCGTAAAATCAAAAAAACTAAAAAAGGAAATATTATATCAACAAATGATAACATACTTTTTGATGATATAAAAGAAATAAAATTAACTGCTATTGATGTTAATAATCCAACTCAAGAAATAACAGTTAATGTTAAATTAGATCATAATAAAAAATATTGTACAATAATTGATACAAATATTTATCTTGAATTTTTTACTAACACACAATTTCTAGAATGTAACTATAATATTATAAATTAAATTGTAAAAATATATTGGTTTAAAAATAAATTAATATATTTTTATATTTAAATGGCTGACATTAATGAGGCTTTTAATTGTTTTAATACAATAGAGAAAAATTATCAAAACATAGATTATTTTTTTACACAAAGAAACATGAAGGAAAATCATGAATATTTAGATAAACATATGAATAGAAAAAATAAAAAAGTTTCAATTGTTTATAATTTTTTGGCAATTAATATTCCAATAAATAATGAGAAAAATGAATTTAATGTTGAAATAGAAATTTTTGGTGATTCTGGATATCATTATAAAGGTACACTTACATCATATAATTCAATTGTACCGAGTATTATGATACCATTAAAAGGTGATAAAAAAGTTTTTATTCACGCAGAATGTAAAGAAACAAATGGGGAATCAGCAGTAAATAAACATTTTATGTGTTTTATTGATGTTCCAAAACGTTTTCAATCAATAGATGAAAATTTAATTAATAATGATAATGATACTATTACTAGTGACAAAGTTGTTTAATTTTTTTTATTTTTTTCTAAAATTTTATCAAATATTCTAATATAATAATCAGTAACATCATTTAATACATCTAATAATTTACCACCTTTATTTAATTCATAATGAATAATAACTTTCTCTTCTAATAAATGAGGAAGATTATAACCTGCAAATTTAATATCTTTATGTTGTTGCATACCATGAGAAATTAAATTACCCATTGTATTATCTTCATTTAATATTAAAATTTCACCCTTAATTTTTTTATCATCAATACTTGATGAAATAGTTTTAAAAATATTTTTGAGTTTATCAATAATATTTATTAATGCAACATTTATAATTCTTTTTTCTGTCATTGCTCCTCTTGATTCAACAATAAAATTAAATTCATTATCTGTAACTTGTGTATAATAACAAGCAGCTACAACTGAATAAATAGCATTTTGTTGTTCAATACCAACACTAGTAATAACAGAAAATGTTATTGTTTGATTAGGATGTAATTTAACAAGTGGTATTGGTTTTTTATAAGGTGAATCTATTTTTTTTTCAGCATAGTAAAATTTTGCATGATCAGTTGTAACTGTTATAATATCTTTTTCTGTTGATTTATAGTCAACAAACATTGTTAATTGTTTTAATGTTGATGTATTTAAATTTGTAGTTTCAGGATTTAAATCTATGTCATCATTAATATTTTCTTCTTCATAAATTGTTTCTTCAACTAAGGATTTTTTTTTAGGAACAAATATTTCAATATTATTTTCAATACCCCAAACAGGTATATTACTTATTCTTAATTTTAAATAATTATTATTAAAAATTGTATTATTTTTTTTAAAATTAAATTCAGTAAATGCATAATTTGGAATATAAGACATTATTGATCTTCTTATTGTATTTAATACAACATAATCAATATTTGGTCCTTTAATATTTAATTCTAACCTAGTGTTACCATAAGTTGAATCATAATTTGTAACATTATAATCTATACTTTGAATTTTGTTCATTATATTATTATATTTATAATTATTTTTTTTTTAATTCAATTTTTTTATAAAATAAAATTATATAAAAATTAGATGATTAGTTTAATATTTAAAAATAATATATATTTATTAAATAATGATTATATTATTTCATTCTGAAGAATGCAAGTTTTGTGTTAAATTACTTGAATACATTGAAACTAATAAATTAAATGATTTTTTTAAATTAATTAATATTGATACATTAGCTGTTATTCCTGAAAATATAACAATTGTCCCAACAATTATTGATTCAAGTATTGAAGCTCCTTTAGAAGGAAAAAAAGCATTTGAATATGTTGTTAATCATAAATATTTTAATCATCCAACAAATAATGTTGAATTTTGGATTAATACACCACTTCCAAAACCAACCATTATTGAAGATAAAAAAGCATTGGATAAATCAGCTTTAACTATATATACTAATTTAGATGATGTAAATAATAAACAACCTTTAAAACCTCAAGATACACAACCAACAAAACCTCAAACAAAACAAGTATACTATAAACCTGTAACAAAATCATCTGGTGTAACACCATTAGTAAAAAAACAACCAATAGTTGCAAAAATAAACAAACCAGTTAATAATACAAATACAACTAATACAAATACAACTAATAATACAAATACAACTAATAATACAAATACAACTAATAATACAAATACAACTAATACAAATACTAATATTACTATTGATACTACTGAAATAGACAAACAAAAACAGGCAAATAATATTAAAAAAAATATGGCATTATTGAGATTAAGAAGATAATTTAATAAGTAGTAAAGCTTAAGATAACAAGTCAAAGTTTAATTCTAGTTTTTTGCTAATATCAATATAATCTTGTCGATTAGATGAATTAACATCCTTTAATAAAATAGATTCATAATTGTTTATATAACCTTTTTTTTGTTCTTCACTAAAAGTATATTTCCAATTATAACAATGAATATATAATTCATTGTTATTTTTTACAACTAAATATAAATACCATAAATGATAATCATTAGAAGAATCATCAAGTAATTCTTCAATATATATTAAACTATTTATATCATAATTTTTAATAATTTTTTTAGCATATTTTGTTAACATAAATATTATAATTATAAAATAAGTTATTAAAGTTTCATTTTTTTTAGTTTTCTAATATAATATCACAATATGTATCATAAGATTCAATATTTAAAATTTTATGTGTTTTCTTATCTAACATCCAAATTTGATTACTTAATCTTTCAATCATTTCAGGTTCATGAGTAATTAATAATATTCCACCTTCAAATGTTTCTAAACTTTCAATTAATGTTTCAACAGTTTCTATATCAAGATGATTTGTTGGTTCATCAAGTAATAGTATTTGTGGTTTTTCAAAAATTAATTTAACAAAAGCAACTCTTGCTTTTTGACCTCCTGATAATTCTCCAATAAGTTTATTATGTGCAGAAGGTTCTAATTTAATTTTTCCTAAATATGATCTAACTATTTCATGTTTTAACATATTTTTACCAATATCTTCATTACTTGGAGCATAATCAACTAAAAATTCAATAGGTGTTTTGTCAAAAGGTAATTGTTGGTCAAAGTGTTGATTATAATAACCAATCTTAATACCATTTGAAACATTAATTTCACCAGTTGTAGGTTGTATTTCTCCTTTAATTAATTTTATTAATGTAGATTTTCCACAACCATTCAAACCAACTAATGTAACCCGGGAGTCCATACTTAATCCAACAGTAACATTATCTAATATTTGATGATCACCATAAGAAAATGAAACTTTGTCAATTTTAATAACATTTGAATTGTATTTTCTTGTGTCTAAAAAATCTATTTTAACATCATAATCTTTTTCAGGTCTTTCAACTTGATTTTTTTTAATAAAATCAGCTAATTTGTCACCAGTTAAACCTTTTTTCTTAACATCTTTTAATTTTTTATCAAATTTTTCATATTCTTTTTTCATTTCTGCAAGTTTTTTAGTATGTGCACTTTTAAATTTATTATAGTTGCCTCTATAACTAACTAATTTTTTATTTTCAATATTTAATATGTATGTACAAACACTATTAATAAAACCAATATTATGTGAAACAATAACAGCTATTTTTTTCCATGATTCTAAATAATTAGATAACCAAATAATAGCTTCTAAATCTAAATGATTTGTTGGTTCATCTAATAATAATAGATCTGGTTCTAAATATAATGATCTTGCTAAGGATAATCTCATTTGCCAACCACCACTAAATAGATTACTTGGTTTTTCTAACATTTCATTTGTAAAGCCCAAACCAAATAATATTTTTTGAATGATTGCTTCTTCTTTTTCTGGATTAAAACTATCTAAACATATTTGTGCTTCTGTTAATTCATTATATTGTTCTTCACTAAAGTCATCATTTTCATCAAATAATTTTTGTAACATATTAACACGTTTTTGATAATGTTGTAATTTTACATTTGAATCAAGAATAAATTGTAAAGGTTTACGTTCATCTAAAATTAATTCTTGTTCAACATATAAAATTCTTAATTTATCATCACTACATAAATCTTTAAATTGTTTTAATAATGATGTTTTACCGTAACCATTTTTACCAATTAAACAATAACGTTGACCATAATTAATTGTTAATGACGTATCTTCAAATAAAGTTTTATTTGCAACACTAAGATTAAAATTATTGATTGTTACTGTATTAATATTATAAGTAAAATCTTCGTATATAAAATTATATGGATTCATTAAATTCAATATAATTATATAATTAAATAATAATTCAATTTTTTATAAAAAAATAGTTGATAATATAGTTTCTAAAAATGTTTAAACATTAACAGATGGTACTTGTTGATTTACATGAGGTAAATCAGTTGCTAAAATTTCAGGAAATAATTTATTAATATAAATTGCAATAAGTTTTGTATGAACTACATCACATTTATCTGAAATTTTTCTGAAATTTTTAAGTTCACCATGATCATTAATACCATTGTTTACAATCCAGTTAAACATTAGTTTTCTTTGTCTAAGCAAAGCACAGAATTGATCAATATCAATAGATTTAAGATAAGTATATATATCTTTAATTCCAAACATTACTTTAACGGTTTCAGTTGCATTTTTACTTCTTAATTGAAAGTAAATACCTCTTAGAGCAAATAATACATCTTTATACTCCTTAGGTAAAATTTGATAAAGTGCAGGATTTAAATGTTCATTTGTTTTAAAGTTCCATAACATTTTAAATAATTCAAAAAGTTCAGAAGTTAAAACTTTAAAAACTGCATCTACAACACCAATAGTATCAAATTGTTCAGTTGGATTATAAGGATTAATAATTTTATCAAAATTTTTATGAGTATTATGATTTGTAATATATTCCTTTAATTTACCAGTTTGATACAAGTAAATATATCCTTTATAAATATTTGATACAGAACCAATTGCTTTAGAAAATTGATAAGATAAATTTTGTAATTTAAGTAAATAATTATCTCCATTTACAACAAGTTTTGTTACAACACCTTCACTGATAACATCAGAGTTTATAGTTTTATTTTCATCATCAAATTCTTCCATACTAATTTGTTCTGGTAAAAATATGTTTTTAAAATCAGAAAAGTTATAATCATGTGTTTCAACTTCTTCTTGTGTTTCTTTATCTCTAATAAAGGCTAAACATAATTTTTTATAGTTTTCACCAAAAATAGTTTCATATTTAACAATATTTTCTAAATTGTGGTGAATTAATACAAAGTAATAACATCTATTTTTATTTAGTTTTGAACAAAAATCATCAAAACTAATTTCTTCATCATTAAGAACGTCCATAAACATATCACGATGTGTTTTAGTATTCCATACTGAATCAGTAGCATCTAAACATCTTCTTGTTCCTAAATACCATTTTTCATTATGGTTAAACAATGCCATTAAACTACCTTCATAACATCTATAAAAGGTTGGTTTTAGTGAACTATTATTAATTAGGATTTGTTGTGCTTCTTTGTTACAAACAGGATTAGTACAACTGTAAGAAACAACATTAAAATTAGTTGTGTCCATAACTAAAGATCTGCAAACTTTTTCAAGTTTAGTTGATGTTGGCATATCATACTTATGATACACAAGTAATAAGTTTTCATCTTCATAATGTTTGCTCATAATAGAGTGTTTATACAATTCATTTTTAATATCTTCAACAGTTAGTTGAGGATTGGTACTTTTCAAATCATTGATAAAAGTGTTAAAATACATAATTGGGCTAGCCATAACATTAATACTTATATCTCTTTATGTATAATTATTTCAATTTTTTTTACTTTTGTTAAATAAAAATCTATATAATATTAATGAATTTATTTGATTTTTATTTTATTAAAGAAGATTCTGTAAATATTTCATTAGCTGATTGTAAATCAATTTATAATAATAAACCACAAATAAATTATATAAATACTAATATTAATGATGAAATTAAATTTAAAAGAAAATATTTAAAATACAAATCAAAATATTTATCACTAAAAAAATTAATAAGAATTTAAATTTTATCAAAAAAAATCTAAATTATTATATAATGAATATGTTTTCTTATGCTATTCAAAACTCTGAAAGAGAAAAATTAGAACAACAACTTGGAAAAAGATTATCAAACGATGATTATAATTCAATTGTAAATAGTGTTACTAGTTTAAGTGAAAATTTAAAAAAAATAGATTTAAATACTTTATTATCACCTACTGAAACTGAAGTAAAACCAAAAGAAACTAAACCTATTATAAAAGAACTTAACAACCCTAATGAAGAAGAAGAGTTAGAAGAACGTTCTGTAGGTAGTTTACTAGAATCTATTAGTAAAATTGTTCCTCCTAGTCCAAGATCTACTAATAATCCAAGATCTACTAATAATCCAAGATCTTCTAATCAAATTGTTCCTCCTAGTCCAAGATCTCCTAATCAAAGTTCTAGTTCTAAAGCTACTATTGATATGAGTGGATTATTATCTTCTAATCGTAGATCTAGTTTTAGCGATTCTGATGATGAAGAATCATTTCAAAATATAATTAAACCTTCAGATTCTAGAACAGTAAGAACAGGTTCTTTTCAATCTTCAAATACAAATAGACCTTCTGCAAATATCAATAAACCTTCTGCAAATATCAATAAACCTTCTGTAAATATCAATAGACCTTCAACAAATATCAATAGTACAGATCCTTTTAATTCTTTGTGGCAAGAAGAAAAAAACAAATATAGTAAACAAAAATATTTAAAATACAAGGCTAAATACTTAGCTCTTAAACAACAATTAGAAAAATAAAAAAGTTAAAATAAGATACATAAATTATTTATTTTATTTACTTTTTATTTGTTTGTTTCTTGAAAAACAATTTCAACAATTATATCTTCTTCAAGATCTGTTTCCATTATTAATTTAATTATAAATTTAAGCATTTGTTGATATCTTTGAATACATGCTTCATTTAAAGAATTATATTTAATATCAAATTGATCATAATTTCCAAATTCGTTTTTAAATTTAGTTTGTAATCTGCTTTTAATTTGTTTTATAATACTTCTAATTCTTGTCAAAGGATAATTGTTATCAAATTCTTTAAATCTAGATTTATTTGATAAAAAATTTATAATTGAACGAAATAATCCATCATCATTAATTTGAATTATATTTGTATCACATTCTATAATTTCTCTCGAAGTAATAAATAAATCTGTATCACGTTGTTCTTGTCCAACATAATCAGGATAAAATATATTTAAAAAAATACGACTACCTTCACTTTCTCCATAATGCCCTGATATGTATACTTCTGTTGATCCACGAGGATTATGATAATCATTAATACCTGTATATGAAAAAATATGTGCCAAGTCAGCAATTAAATATGGAATATTATCAATTTTTATTTTTTCAAAGTTTAATGGTGTTGTTTGAAAAATTATATTTCTAATTCGTAAATTTCTATTTGCAATATTCCACAAATTATCATTTATTTTTCTAATAATTATAGGTTTATCTTCATCACTAACTTGAACAAGTGTGTCACAATGAATAATATTTATAGCATTAAATGAAGGAGGAATACAACTACATATTTTTGTACATAATGTGTCATTCCAATATTTGAACATATTTTCTAGTTGCCCCCATTCAGCAATACCAGTTGTATAAATATTATATTCTCTAATAGGTTCATTACGTTGTCTAATAGGTTCATTACGTTGTCTAATAGGTTCATTATGTTTTCTAATAGGTTTATTATGATCAACTAATGCACTACCACCTTTTAATTCAAGATATTTTTTCTTGTATTTTAAATATTTTTTATTATAATTAATATTCATATATAAAAATAAGAAAATAAATAAACCGGATAAAAGATAATAAATAATTTAAAAATCACCAACACCTACAATTTTTAAAATACCATCATCTTTTCTACAAATTAATATTTTACTATTATTTTCAATACATGCAGGTTTTAATAATGTAAATGTAAAATTATCTTTATTAACTTTAGCAAGTCTTGATTCAACAGATATATTTCCAATTTGTAAAAATACTGTATCACCATTTTTTGGATCCCATTTACCATCAAAATCTTCTAACTTTTTATATTTTAATTTAACATCATGATATACATCAGGTAATGTTCCTGGTTTACCCATTATGTTTCCACTTAACATATCATTTTTACAATAATATGGATCAATTTCAGTACCAATACCAATTAATCCACCAGGAACAACTTGATTAATATTATTACCATCTGTTTCTAATGATAAAATTGTAGTAGTAATTGATTGACATGCATATTTACCATCTTTACCTTTTGATAAAATTCCAGGTTTAATTTCAACAGTATCTCCAATATTTAGTTCACCACTAATTAAACTTCCACCAATAACACCACCATTGACATCTTGCCAATTTGTTCCTGGTTTATTAACATCAAATGATCTTGTAATTCTAAAAAATGAATCATTATTTTCTATGTTATCCGTATTAGTTGTTTGTTTTTGTACATTCATCATTGCTTGTAATAAATTTTTTAGTCCTAATTTTTTATTAAATGATGTTGGAATAATTGCATATGGAACAATTTCTAATTCATTTAATAAATTATCTAATTCCCGTTTTCTTTGTATTGCAACATCTTTAGTAATTAAATCTAATTTATTAAAACATATAATTAAATTATTAATATTTGCCATTTTAGATGCAATTAAATGTTGTCTTAGTTGTGGTTTTTTATTAATTGGTTCAGCAGCAGAAACAACAACAACAGCACCTTTCATTAAACTTAGTGAACCCATCATTGTTAAAATTAATTCTGCGTGACCAGGACAATCCACAAAAGAAATATGATCAGAAAGTGTACAATCAGATTCACAGTATTTACAAGTTAAACTATGTTTTTCTGATGATGATGATTCATATTCTTCACAAGAATCACAATACCAAATTTTTAAATTTGCATAGCCAGGTTTAATAGTAATATTTCTTTGTTTCTCTGAACTATGTTTTTGTGTTTTTATACCAGTTAATTGATAAATCATTGTAGACTTACCATCTGATACACTACCAAGTGTACCAATATTTATTCTAGGTTGATAATTCAAATTCATACTATTAATGATTATACTTATTTAAATAATATATTCAATTTTTATTACTTAAATAGTAATGAAAATTAGATGAAATTAAAGAATTAAAACCAATTTTTATTACTTAAATAGTAATGAAAATTAGATGAAATTAAAGAATTAAAACCATAAAAATTAAAAAATTAATTAGAAATATTTAATTCGACATTACCATCTTCGCATGCTTTTGATAATTTTTGAATAAGATCAGTGGTCAAGTTATTTTTCAGGAGTAATTTTACAAATACCACCTCTAAAACAATAATATTCCTTTATTTAATAACCTAATAAATAATTATCACATGAGGGATACATATTATTATAAACACAATCAGAATAAGGATTATTATAATCACAGCAAACATTTGGTAAAAGATAGTATGGACCATTATAAAAATCATACCAAAATCTATTAGTATATCCATCATAATAATTATTATAGTAGTTATGATTATGATAGTGATGATGCTCTTTATTATGGTCATGATTATGGTTATGGTCATGATTATGGTTATTATTATTTGGTTTATTATTTGGGTTGATATATATTGGTTTAAATGGCTTATTAACTATTGGTTTATTATTTGGATTAATTACTGGTCTATTAACTGATGGTTTATAGTTATTATGTTGTGTTGGTCTACGGTAAACTATTTTATTTCCACCAACATAGTTCATGGGTTTTCGCATATCAAATTTGTTATAAGGAGAATATACATAAAATTCTTCATGATTGATATTAGAATAAAATATTACTAATAAAAATATAAACAAAAAAATATTTGTTTTATCCATATATTATAAAACAGAAATAATTAAAACGAATAATAAATTAATAAAATAAATTCTAAATTAAAGTATAATATTATTATGGAAAATAACTATATATTAGATGATGATGACAGTAATATGGATATATTAACACCTGAATTAATAGAAGTTGACAAAAAAGAAGAAACTAATTTAGTAAATAAAAATTATCCTGTTATTGAAGAAAAAAAAGAAATAATAATAGAAATAAAAATAGATTCAATTGAAGATGAAGATCTTGATTTTATTGATGAAGATTTTGAATACATAGATGATGATGAAGAGGATGAAGATGATGATGAAGATACTGAATAATTATTATAAGTTTAAACTCATTATTAAATTTATATATTAATTTATATATGATTAAAATAAAAAAATTTATATTAAATAGTTTGTTTAAAATAAAAAATATAAAAAAAAATAAAAATGAGTGTGAAGTATTAAAATCTTTTTTTAAAAAGCAAGTATTAAATTTATCAGAATTAAATAATATTAATTATTATAAAGAAAGTAATAATCATTATATAAATATATTAAAAATTTTTGAAAATATAAAACATTCATTAGAATTATGTTCTAATACAACAAAAACATACAAAATATTAAAATTAAAAAAAGAATTAATATTTTATTTAAATTTATTATCCTCAAAAAGAATTAAAACAAATTTAGAATTTATTGATCCATCTTATGAAAATTATTTTACACTACATGAACTTGAAATAATTAAATTTATAAATGATTTTGTTAGAATAACTAGTATTTGGATAAGTGGTATTCATACAGAAGAAAGCGAAGATGAATTTAAAAATAGGAAAAATAAAATAATATTAGTACCAAGTAATAATACATTTAATAATACAAATAATTTTTTTAAAACAATATTTATAAATTCATTAATGAATCAACCAGAAACTGCACAAGAAACTTTTGTAGATAATGATACAGATGAAAACAATGTTATTAATTTATTTACAAAAATGGAAATAGTAAAAGAATTAGAAAATAAAAATATAGTTATACAAAAAAATAAAAAGGCATCAAGTTTAATTGAAAATAAAGTTGGAACAACTATTTTTATGAGATTAGGAGAAAAAATAATTGCATTTCAAGGAATATTTTTAGATGATTTATTTAATTTAAGCCTAAATTATGTTTTTATTAAAAATATACTAGCTAATCATAATGATTTTTTATTAAGAGATTTAACAAATATACCAACACAATTTAAATATAATTATTTTGAAGTTTTTAACTTACGAGATAAAATAATATTAGAACCAAAAGAAATTATGAATGAAATAAAAAAGAAACATAATGATTTTAAAAATATTCAAGGAAAACCAATAATGTTATTAATAAATGAATTTATACTTGGATCAAAATATAGAAAAATAGATATATTAACATTATTTTTAATTAGTAATGAAGAAGATCAAAAATTAGCATATATATTATTTGACATATTTAAAATGAAAGATAAAAAAAATATAGCAGTTGAAATATATAATACTTTACATCATTCAATAAGAAAAAAATTAGATATAGCAAAAATAAAGGCAGAAACAGAAGAAAAAGAACTTTTAGAAATAACAGAAGCAGATTTATCATATGAAAAAAAAATTCAATTATTAAATTCAGATCAAAGTATAAAAGTAAAGGCAATGGAAAAATTAAAATTAATTAAAAATAGTCTACAAGGTGATTCAAAAGCACAAGCTTGGTTAGATGGATTATTAAAAATACCTTTTAATCAATTTAGTGAAAATGAAATCATGAGTTTTAAAAAGAAATTTATTAATAAATTATCAAAAAAATTATATTCAGATTATGAAATTGATATGTTTTTTAAAGAAAATAATGATCAAGTAACATTAGCAAATGAATGGAATAATTATAAAAATGATAAAAAAGATTATTTAAAAGAAGTTAGAAAAACATTAGATGATTCAGTTTATGGTCATAAAGAAGCAAAACAACAACTAGAAAGAATATTTGCACAATGGATAAATGGTGAAGAAAAAGGAGCAGTATTAGGATTACTAGGACCACCAGGTACAGGAAAAACATCATTAGCAAAAAATGGTTTATCAAAATGTTTAAAGGACAAAAATGGTGTGTCAAGACCATTTTCATTTTTAGCAATCGGTGGAGCTGTAAATGGTTCAACATTAATTGGTCATAATTATACATATGTAGGTTCAACATGGGGTAAAATTGTTGATATATTAATAACATCAAAATGTATGAATCCAATAATTTTTATTGATGAATTAGATAAAGTTTCAACAACAGAAAATGGTAAAGAAATAATATCAATATTAACACACTTAACAGATGCAACACAAAATGATGATTTTGAAGATAAATTTTTTTCTGGTGTTAAATTAGATTTATCAAGAGCATTAATTGTTTTTTCTTTTAATGATGTAAACTTAATTGATCCAATTTTAAAAGATAGAATTACAGTAATAGAAACTAAACCATTAAGTATAACAGAAAAAATAGAAATAGTAAATAATTATATGTTGCCTGAAGTATGTAAAGATGTTGGATTTTCATCTAATGAAATAATATTTACAGAATCAATAATAAAATATATAATTGAAACATATACATTAGAAGCAGGCGTAAGAAAATTAAAAGAAAAAATAGTTGAATTAGTAAGAGAAATAAATTTACAAAGATTTTATGATGATACAATTAATTTTCCTTTTTTAATTACACAAGAATTTTGTGAAAAAATATTTGAATTAAAACCAAAAATTAAAATTAAAAAAATAATACAAAATCCTACAGTAGGAGTTGTAAATGGTTTATATGCTAATTCAGCAGGATTAGGTGGCATAACAACAATACAAGCTATAAAATTTCCATCAGATAAAATGTTTGATTTACATTTAACAGGTTCATTAGGTGATGTAATGAAAGAATCAATACAATATTCATTAAAAATAGCAGTAAATTTATTATCACAAGATATTAAAGATGATATAAAAAAAAATCCATTTGGTATTCATTTACATTGTCCAGAAGGTTCAGTTAAAAAAGATGGTCCAAGTGCAGGTGCAGCAATTACATTAGTATTATATTCATTATTATCTGGAATACCTGTCAATAATTTAGTTGCATTAACTGGTGAAATTGATTTATTAGGAAATGTTACAGCAATTGGAGGATTAAAATATAAACTAAATGGTGCCAAAAAAGCAGGTGTAAGTATAGCTTTATATCCTGAAGAAAATCAAGAAGATATTAATATATTATTAAAAGAAGACACAGAATTAGTAGATGAAACTTTTAAAATATACCCAGTATCACATATAAAACAAGTATTAGAACATTCATTAGTTTATTAAATATAAATTATATAATTTATATTTAATGAAATATACAGCAGTTATTATTGAACCACGAGTTCATGATGCATTACAATTTGTTTTAAATAATTTTTTTACAAATTTAGACAATGATTGGAATTTTATAATTTTTTATGGTTTAACTAATAAAGATTATGTATTCAATATAATTAAAAATAATTTTATGTATATGATAAATAGAATAAAATTAATAAATTTAGGGGTAAATAATTTAACAATTAAAAATTACAATAGTATATTATATAATATAAAATTTTATAGCTTCATAGAAACAGAAATGTTTTTAATTTTTCAAACTGATTCAATTATTAGAAAAAAATACAAGTATTATATTAATGCATTTTTAATGTTTGATTATGTTGGTGCACCATGGTTAAATCCAGAACAAATATTTAATAAAAATGATTGTAATATTATTGGTAATGGTGGTTTATCTTTAAGAAAAAAAAGTAAAATGTTAGAAATTATTGAAAAAAAATATAATTCTACTACATCAAATTATAATGAAGATTATTTTTTTACACGCAAATATAGTGATATTTTATTAAACATACCTTCAATTGAACTTGGAAAACATTTTTCTATTGAAACAATATTTAATTTTGAATCATTTGGGGTTCATAAACCATGGAAACATTTAAGTAAAGAAGAATATAATTTACTAATTAATATTTCTCCTGAAGTTTATGAACTTGAATTATTAAATAATGAATATTCGTTTAAAAATAAAAAAGAAGCAAATTTTGAAATTTTTAACCCAACATTTATTGAAGAAAAAATAAATTAAATTTAAATAAAGATTTATTTCTTTAAACAATAATGAATACAACAGTAAGTTTTTCAACTACAAACAAAAAACCTGATAATATTAAAATGTCATCATTAAATATTAAAACTCCATGGGTAGAAAAATATAGACCAAAAACATCTGAAGACATTTTATTAGATCCATTTATTAAAGAAAAAATAGACAATATAGTAAGAGATAAATCAATACCGAATATGATTATAACTGGTGAACCAGGAACTGGTAAAACATCAACAATAATTTGTTTAGCAAAGCAAATATATGGAGATAAAAATATTAGTGAAAGTGTATTAGAATTAAATGCTTCTGATGATAGAGGTTTATCAATAATTAATAATACTATTTTACCTTTTTGTAAAAAAAAAATTAGTAAAAATTTTCATAAATTAGTAATATTAGATGAAGCTGATTCAATTACAACAAAAGCACAAAATCTTTTATCAAATATAATTGCTGAATACAGAAAAAATACACGATTTGTTTTCATTTGTAATGATTGCTCGCAAATTACTGAATCGATACAGTCAAGATGTATGATTATTAAATATGGAAGATTAAGTAAAGAAAATTTAGTTAGTAAAATTAAAACAATATGTGAAATAGAAAAAGTTACATATACAGATGAAGCAATAGATGAATTACTATTTTTATCAGATTATGATATTAGACAAATAATAAATAATCTTGAATGTATTTATTATTCTTATAAAGTATTAAATATTGAAAATATAAATAAAATAGTAGATCAACCAAAACCAGTTTATATTGAAAAAATATTATTAAATTGTATTAATGGAAATTTATTTGAATCCATAAATACTATTAAAAAACTATATTATAAAGGATATACACCAAATGATATATTATTAACATTTATGAAATGTTTAATTGAAAAAAAAATTGTTACATTAAATGATGATACAATATTAAAAATTTATGAAATAATTAGTTTAAGTTATATTCGTGTTAACGGCGGTAATGATACATTATTACAACTAATTGGATGCATTTCAAAAATTTATCTTTATTTAGAAAATTAATGAAATGACTTTGTGTATGTCAAAAATTTATCTTTATTTAGAAAATTAATGAAATGACTTTGTGTATTTCAAAAATTTATCTTTATTTAGAAAATTAATAAATTATAAAATTATAAAATATTTTTTTATAATTTTGTAAGTTAAATAGAAATCTCTTGTTTATATTTGTCCATAATAAATTCAAGATTTTTAGTGATACCAAGAATTTTAAGCTTATTAACTAATTCCATTTCATTTTTATTATTTTTATTTATTGTTGGATCATTATTATAAAGATTGATTAAACCTTTACTAATATTACTTTTAAACAAAACTTGATTATTTATTAATTCTTCAATTAGTTCCAATACACATTTATAATTATTTGTTAAATATGTATTAATCATTATTTCTGAAAATTTATTTTTATCATTAATTTCTTTACATTCTGATTCAACAAAAGATTTAATAATTATATAATTATCATTAACAAGATAATCATTTAATAGTTCAACAACACTTTCTTCAAATGTTAATGTTGTTTTCTTTTTTTTAAATACTAATTTACTTTTTTTTACTGGTTCAGTTTCATATGGTGCAATTAGATTTTGTAAAAGAATTTTATCACGAACTTCAATTTCATGATTTGTAGACAAAATATTTTTAATACTAGTTATTATTGATGATTCAATTTGTGTATCTTTAAACCAAAAATAAATATCAGATAAATAGTTATTTTGTAATAATATTTTATTACTAATGTGGTGTTCAATATTATTATCAAAAAAGTCCATTGCTATCATCTCACGAATAAGTTTTAAATTATTAACTCTAATATCTTCAGTTGTATCTTCAAATATCTCATCATTATTACCATTAAAATAATCAGCCATAAATTTATTTTCAATTAATTCAATAAAATAACTAATATCATAATTTAATAATTTATTATATGTACAAGCAATATATTTTAAAAAAGTTAAATATACTTTAACAAAATTTATTTCTAACAACATTTTTGCGTATATTGTTTTTAAAAATTCATTATATTCTTCATTTGTATTTATTTTAATATTTTTAACAAATTCTAAAACTAAGCTATCAACATTGTTTTGAGATAATTTATTTAAAATAAGTTTAACTTTACCAGCTATTTTATCCTTAACATTTTTTACTTTATTATTTTTTTGTATATTATTATTTTTTTTATACAATGAAAATTTCTTAGATTTTTTGTTGTCATTATTATCAAAACTATCTAAAATAAAACTTATAGTATTTATATCTAGATCTTTGTTTTGAGGACTATTTTTTAATTGATAAAAATTTTTGACACTAATTTCCATATCATTTAATACAAATCTATTTTTTAAATTAAATTCTTAAAAAAAAATCTACTTAAATTATAATGTGTAATCCATATTGTAATTTTATTATAATTTTATATATTGGAGTTTTATTTACTTACATGGTTCATAAAAATCCTAAAGTAATATATCGTGTTTAATTTAATATATTTATTGTTTAATTTAATTCAAATGTATAAAAATTTTTATTAGAATCATATACTTTTGATTCAATATCATTAGTATATTGAACTATTTTTGTTTTATAAACTTCATCATTTAAAGGATCATTAATTAAAGAAATAAAAGAATTTAAATCTCTCGGTTTTTTATTTTTACCTTTAATTAATTTATAAAAACAACAACATAATTGATTTTTTAACCAATTATTTTTTGATTTTTCAGCATTAATTATTTCTTGTTCAAACATTTGATCTATAACAGAATAAGCAGATTTTAAAATTAATATTTGTGTTAAACCTTTATTTTTGCAAGAATATAATTCATTTATTTTATTTGTTACTACTTGATGTTCTAATTCTAATTTATGCATAATATTAACATCAGTTTTATTATAATATGCTATTTTACATGCTATTCTTTGTTTAATATTGTCAAGCCAAATAATTTCATTTTTAACATCTAAAAGTAGTGTAATAGCTCTTTTTTTATGATCTTCTATTTTTTTTATAATTGCAAATATATTTGTATTATAAATAGTTGAATATCTATTTCTAATTGTTCTAGGTATTGGAAAATGATTTGTTTCTTTAATTTCTGCAATGTTTTTTTCAACTTCAATTAATTTATCATTAACTTCTTTTTGTAATTTAGTTATTGGATTATTTTGGGATGGTTCTTCATTATTTTCAGCATTAATTTTAGATTCATCAGTTATTTTATGTTTATTATTAAATTCATTATCTAAATCGTCTGGAACATATTTTTTATTAAATAAGTCTAAATCAGGATCTCTAAATAATAATATTGTTCCTGATTTAAATTCTACACTTGTTTGTAATTTATCATAACGGTGAGATGTAATTTTATGTGCTTCAGATTTTGCATCTAATTTAAAGTAATTAACTAATGCCAACAATAAAGCAATTGCACCATTTACTCCAGCAATTAATAAATTTCCCCACGAATAATTAGTAATAAATGATGCTAATACAGTTGCAGCAGTTGATAATAAAATTGATGGACCCATTAAACAATGTAAAAAAAAATCACAATATTCTTTTGCTTCAATATATATAATTTTTTGCCCTTTTAAATAACTTGCCAATATATCTAATGCATTTGAATATTTGTCATTTATATCAAAATAGTCTCTATCAATAATTCTTTCAATTTGATTGTATTTTAAATACTGTGGGCTAGTAACATCTTTTGTAACTTCTACAACTTTTGAATAATCTATTTTTTTTGTTATAACATCAATTGTATTTTTTAAATCAAAAAATAATTTTTGTATTTCATCCTGTTTTTCCATGTTTTTATTTAATTTTTTTAATATTGAATCTAAATTTTCATTTTCATCATCAGAAAAATCATCATAAATTGGTTCTTTTTTATCATTATTCATATTATAATAATAAAAAATAATTTCTTTATATTTCTTTTATATATTTTAATAATTCAAAAAATCCATATATCTTATTTTTATTTTTTAACAATATTTTTTTTATATTATTACTTTCTATTTTTTTTGGTTTGTTGTAACTTAAAATTAAATCAAATGAATCAAATGAATCAAATAATTCTGTTTGTGTTGATTGTATAAAACATAAATCAATAAATATTTTTAACTTTTCAATATATTCTTTTGCAAATAACTCTTTTTCTCTTGAATCAATATTTGATGAATTTACAAAAGTAAATAAATCTTCAATATTTGATTGAGTATATATGTCTTTTATCTCTTCATTTTCAATAATAATTTTACACATCAACATAATTATTAATAATTCATTTTTTCTTATTTTACCAATTACATTTGATAACATTATTGTGTTCTTTTTTATTTTTTTTAATAATACTATATTTGTTGATTGATATAATATATCAAGAAGATTATAGTAATGAATATTAGTTATTTTATTATTATCAAGTATGCATAGTAAATATGTACGTAAATAATAGTAATTTTCTGGATACTTTATTTCATTGTTAATATTTGTATAATATATTTCACCTGAGGAATAAATTGTATTTATTAATTTATTTCTTTCTTTTGCATAATTTATTATTTTATTAGCTTGTGAATCATTAACTAAAATTATATGTGTTAATTCATAGTTTTCATTAAAAAATTCAACAAATAATTCAGAATTAAAATTTATATTTGTTTCATCATCTAAAAATAAATTTGTCCCTGGAATAAAAATTATACTAACTAAATTATAAAACTCATATCTTGAAATAATAACTTTTTCTATGTTTCTTTCTGTTGTTTCTTTTAAATCATAATATTGTTTATCTTCTTCAGTTATTGTTGTAACTGGATATATATTTGTTATAATTCTTTTTATACCAAAAGTATTTTTTTTTGTTAAATCTTCTTTATTTGGTTTAAAATTATTAATTACATGTTGATCTTTAATAAATATTTCATTAAAATAATTTTCAATGTTTAATTTTATTTTACCATAAAAACATATTTTATTATTATTATAAATATTATGTGATTGTTCTTGTTCTTCCTCTTGTTCTTCCTCTTGTTCTTGTTCTTCCTCTTGTTCTTCTTCTTCCTCTTGATTAATATTTTCAATTGTAGTTAAATCACTTATTTTTTTATTTATATTTTTTAATAATTTACTAATTAATTTAATTAAATTTACATCATTAATATATTTTTTAACATTTTCAACTTCATCAATAAAATATGTCTCTTTATTTTGTGTAATATCTTTAATATCTTGTATTGGAGGTAAAATATTATTTTGTGAATATAAATTATATTTTAAATAACTAAACTTTTCATTATCTAATTCATTAATTTTATATTTTTGTTGATTTTCAAAATATGTTCTATATAATGCTAATATTACTTGTTTGTAAAATAATGTTTCTTGATTATTTTTATAAATATATTCATTATATATTAAAAATTCTATAAGACTATATTTCATTTTAGTTAGTGTTTCAACAAAATTAGTATTACAACAAAAATTTACATATTGTCCATTATTGATATTTCTTAATCTAAATATACCTTGTGCAATATCTCTATATCTATTAAAATGTGAAACTGTTATTAATCCTTTTGCATTTAAATAAATTTTCATATCAATTCCAGTTATATGTGTTTGATCATAATAATAAAATCTTTCTTTTAGTGGTATATTTAAATTTTCATATTGTATAATAAGTTCGTTTCTTAATAAAGCAAGTTTATTATGTTTTTCATCAATAAATACAACACAATTAAATTCTGAAGATAAATTTTTTAATATTAGTTGTGATGTTGATAAACTGGTATTATTTATAAAATATGAACCTACATCAATTAAACAATGATAATTATTTTTTAATTCATTTATTACATCTTTATTAGAGTTTGTAATGATTATTTGTGATTCAATATTATAACCAACTATACTTGCAATTATTTCACCATCTCCATGTTTTTGTTTTATGATATTTTTAATTTCATAGTTACTGTTATATTCAATTGGTATATTAACAAATGGTGTTCCTGTAAAACCTATTCTATTTTTTGAAAATGATGATTTTATTATATCAATAAATGATATGTTATCATATGTTGTAATTACTCTAATTACTTTATTTAAAAGTACATTTAACAAATAATCTTTTATTGGAAAATTTTTAACTAATATTAATATTTGTTCATTAGTAAATTCATTTATATTAATTTTTGATGTTAAAACAGGCATTTCTTGTGATGAAATACCATAACAAAATTTACTATACATTATATGACCATTATTTTTTTCAATAGGTTTATATTGATCTTGTAAAAATATTTTTACTATGTAATTCAAATATATTTGTAAATCTATGTTTCTAATTCTTCTTTTTGTATTTTCATAATAACAGATTATTGTAAGAGCAATAGTAAATAAATGATCAGAAAATTCTGATGTTTGACTTGGTG
>JACCDO010140025.1_pt1 | contig 27465 bp, 9 predicted proteins | sample 7446101 | NCBI WGS metagenome assembly JACCDO01 (sample SAMN15323440, study PRJNA562643) | freshwater metagenome | isolation source: river surface water | place: USA:Blue River Watershed | collected 2017-08-16 | reverse complement strand
GGTAGTTGGGGGGCGGGGCGCTGTCGTAGCCGCCGTAGTTGTTGCCACCACCATAGCCACCGCTGCTTTGTTGGCGGGCGGGGGCTTCGCGGGGGGGCATGTCGCCGCCACCTTGACGGCCACCGAGCATTTGCATGCTGTCGGCGCGGATTTCGGTGGCGTATTTTTCTACGCCGTCTTTGTCTTGGTACTTACGGGTGCGCAGGCTGCCTTCCACGTAGACTTGGGAGCCTTTTTTCAGGTATTGGCCAGCGATTTCGGCCAGCTTGCCGAAGAAGGCGACACGGTGCCATTCGGTTTGCTCTTTCTTTTCGCCGCTGGCTTTGTCTTTCCACGAGTCGGTGGTGGCGATGCTGACATTGCAGATGGCGTCACCACTGGGCATGTAGCGCATTTCCGGGTCGCGCCCTAAGTTACCCACCAAAATCACTTTATTTACCGAAGCCATGTTCACGTCCTCTATTTAATAATTGCAGGGCGCCTTGTTCGTCCCATGCGTGTTCTGCGCCCATGCGCACTTTTAAGTATGCCACACCTTCCGGCACGCTCACGGCGGCGTCCAGAATGCCATGCAGTTGCAGGAGCTCGTGCACCAGCAAGCTGGCGTGGGCCTCGTTTTCCACCTGCACCGGGAATAAGCGGGTGCGTACGGCGGGCGGGGGCGCCATGGTGAAGGCCAAGCCCAGCCAGATCAAGCCCAATACGGTGGCGCAGTAGAAAACACTGGTGGCGCCCACGTTTTGCATCAGGTAGCCGCCCAAGGCGCCGCCGATAAAGAGGCCCAGGAATTGGCAGGTGTTATACACGCCGATGGCCGTGCCTTTGCTGCCCGCCGGGGCGATTTTGGACACCAGCGAGGGCAAGGTGGCTTCCAGCAGATTGAAGGCCACAAAGAAAGCGAACAGTCCCGCGACCAAGCCGGTGAAGCTGGTCATGGCGTTGGCCATGATGAGGGTGGAGAGGCACACCAGGGCCACGGCGCTGGTGAACACCGGCTTCATCTTGGCGTATTTCTCGGCAATGATGATGGCGGGTACGGCGGCGAAAAAGCCGATGGCCATAATGGGCAAATACACGTGCCAATGCTGTTCCGGCGGCAGTTCGCCCACGCTCACCAGGGCCAAGGGAATGACCACGAAGAGGCCGCGCATGATGGCGTGCAGGGTAAAAATGCCCGCGTCTAAGCGTTGCAATTCCGGGTGGGCGAGCACGGCTTTGATTTGTGTGGGAATGGTTTCGGCGTCGGCATGGACGCAGCTATGGGCCGGGTCGGGCACTAAATGCTTCACCACCAACAGCGCTAACAGCGCCAGCACGCCGGTCATGGCAAAAATGCCGGACACGCCGATGTGGTGGGCGAGCATGGGGCCGAGCACCATAGAGGCGCCAAAAGTCACGCCGATGCCCATGCCGATGGTGGCCATGGCTTTGGCTCGGTGCTCTTCCCGTGTGAGGTCAGCCAACAGGGCGATGATGGCGGCGGCCACGGCGCCCGTGCCTTGCACCAAGCGCCCGAAGATGATGGTGTAGATGTCGTGGCCGCTGGCGGCGATGAAGCTACCTAGGGCAAACAGGCACAGGCCGAGGTAAATCACTTTTTTGCGGCCAATGCGGTCGGAGAGCAGGCCAAAGGGCACCTGTAACAGGGCTTGGGTCAGGCCATCAATACCGAGAGCCAAGCCAATTAAGAAGGCACTGCTGCCTCCGGGCATTTCTTTGGCGTACAAGGCTAGCACCGGCAAGATAGAAAACATGCCGAACATGCGTAGCGCAAAAATCGTCGCCAGAGACACCGTTGCCCTTTTTTCTTGGGCATTCATTTTGTCGGTGATCTGCATGGTGTTGGGGGAGGAAAAAAGGCGGAATCTTAGACTAGTTCTGGCGGCATGCCCAAAAGAATCGCCGCGAGTCATCATGACTTAACCGTGCTCAAAACCAGGGCAAAAAAAAGCGCAACCCGTAAGGGGTTGCGCTAAATCCACACCAAAGGAGGAGGGTGGAGGAGACAAGGAGGTCAAATAGAAAGGTCGTTGGCAGAAGCCGGTTCCGAACATCAGCGCCTTGGGCGGCTAGGAACACAACGTTTCGTATTCGAGTGGTTGCCATTGTGCCCAATTCGATGCGGTGCTGCAAGAACTTTTTGTGCAGTGCAACCAAAAATAATTGTTTCTAAGCTTTAACAAAGATTATCTTATTGTTTCGATAAGAAAAGCTTTTGAAAATAACCATGGTGCGCATGCATATTAGGCACGGATTCGGCAATAAATTCAGCATTGGCGGGGGCTGAATTTGGCGCTAGGATGGCGCCCTTTTCGTTGAAGGAGTGCGAGCATGGAATGCGTGGTGAGATGGGGCGAAGGCATGAGTTTTATTGCGGAAACCGGCAGCGGCCATATGGTGGCCATGGACGGGGCTCCGGAAGCCGGTGGGCGCAATCTGGCACCGCGCCCCATGGAAATGATTTTGGCGGGTGCGGGGGGCTGCACGGCCTTTGATGTGGTGCTGATTCTGAAGCGCAGCCGCCAAGAGGTGAGCGATTGCAGCGTCAAGTTAAACGCCGAGCGGGCCGACGTCGACCCGAAAGTGTTTACCAAGATTCACTTCCATTTCACGGTCACGGGCAAGGGCCTGAAGCCGGAGGTGGTGGAGCGGGCTATTAAGCTGTCGTCAGAAAAATACTGTTCCGCCTCCATCATGTTGGGCAAGACCGCTGAAATTACCCACACCTGGGACATCGTCGAAGCATGAGCCCGGACATTCTGTGCGCCATCGACGGCGACATCGCTACCGTTACTCTCTTTAACCCGGACAAGCTCAACGCCGTGACAGCGGCCATGTGGCACAAGCTTCAGGCGGTGATGCGCGATTTGCACAGCCGTGAGGATCTGCGCTGTGTGGTGCTTCAGGGGGAGCGGGGCGCCTTTGCCGCCGGGGGCGATATTGAAGAATTCGCCACCTTGCGCGACACGGAAGAGCAAGCGCGCACCTACCACGGGGAATGGGTGGCTGGCGCTTTACAAGCCATCGTTGATTGTCGCCATCCCACGGTAGCCTTGATTCAAGGCCCATGTATCGGCGGCGGTTTAGAAATTGCCGGGCAATGTGATTTACGCATTGCCGCAGAATCCGCCAAGTTCGGCGCGCCGATTCTGAAGCTGGGCTTCACCATGGCCCACAGCGAGTTGGTGGGTTTATTGGCCTTGGCGGGCCCGGCGGTGGCGCTGGAAGTGCTGTTGGAAGGGCGGATTTTGTCGGCCCGTGAGGCCTACGAAAAAGGCCTCGTGACGCGGGTGGTGGCGGATGGTGATGTGGTGGATGAAGCCTACGCCACGGCGCGCCGCATTGCCGCTGGTGCGCCCTTGGTGGCCCGTTGGCACAAACAACTGGTGCGCCGCTTGATGCCCCTGGTGCAGGGCTTGTCCGAGGAAGAAATTCGCGACAATTTCGCCTACCTGCACACCGAAGACTACCGAGAAGGCCTACGCGCCTTCCGGGAAAAACGTCGGCCTCAGTTTCACGGTCGTTAGGCGGAGTGAGAGCATGGCCGGGCCTCAGCAGTTCTTATTTAGGGGCACGTTAATGAGCGGCAGCCGTAGCCCGGAGGAGCGAAGCGCGTCCGGGAGCCGATTTCCCCCCGAGAGGCGCCATTCCCGGACTCGGCCCATGGCCTCCTCCGGGCTACAAAGACGGTCGCACGTCCCAGGGAGTTCCAAAATGAGAACTGCTGCCGGGGGGCTGGGCCTGGTTTGACTTTTGGGGGCCGTGCAGGTAAGTTCCCCGCCATGCGCCGATTTGAGATCAGCTTGCGGGCGCGCTAAACAAATACCGCTAAAGCGAGGCCACCCGGTTCAGCCCCGCTTATTTTCGGTGACTGACCGGGTTTTTTATTGGAGTCGATTCCGAACGTGACGAGCTCAGATCAAAGCGTGGGTGTGGTGCAGGCCCAATGTGCTCATTTCGATACTCCTCTTTCCTTGCGTAGTGGCGCTGTGCTGCCCGCCTACGATCTCATGTACGAGACCTATGGGCAGTTAAACGAGCAAGGCAGCAATGCCATTTTGGTGTGCCATGCCCTGTCGGGCTCGCATCATGTGGCGGGCTACTACCAAGACAATCCTAAAAATATCGGTTGGTGGGACAACATGATTGGCCCCGGCAAGCCCGTGGATACCAATCGTTATTTCGTGGTGGGCCTCAATAACTTGGGGGGCTGCCATGGCTCTACTGGCCCGAGTTCGATCAATCCGGCCAACGGACGGCCTTGGGGGGCGGATTTCCCCATGGTGACGGTGGAAGACTGGGTACAGACCCAAGTCCGGCTGGCGGATTTGCTGGGGATTAAAACCTGGGCGGCGGTGTTGGGCGGCAGTTTGGGCGGCATGCAGGCCTTGCAGTGGGCGATTGCCTATCCAGAGCGGGTGCGCCATTGTTTGGTGATTGCCTCCGCGCCCCGTCTCACCGCAGAAAACATCGCCTTTAATGAAGTGGCCCGTCAGGCGATTTTGACTGACCCGGATTTCCACGGCGGTAATTTCTATCAGTACGGCGTGCGCCCGGTGCGGGGCCTGCGCTTGGCGCGGATGCTGGGCCATATCACCTATTTGTCCGACGACCAGATGGCGGAGAAGTTTGGGCGCCGTTTGCAAAACGACTCCTTTGCCTATGGCTACGATGTGGAGTTCCAGGTGGAATCCTATCTGCGCTATCAGGGCGATAAGTTCGCGGGCTTTTTTGATGCCAACACCTATCTGCTCATGACCAAGGCCCTGGATTATTTCGATCCCACCCAGGCCACGGGCGGTAATTTGCAGGCAGCCTTGGCGCCCGCCCAGGCTAAATTCTTGGTGGCCTCGTTTTCCACCGACTGGCGTTTTTCCCCCGCCCGCTCTCGGGAAATCGTCAATGCGCTCGTGCATAACGGCCAGGATGTGGCCTATGCCAACATCGAGTGCAATTTCGGTCACGACTCGTTCTTGATGGAAGACCCGCAGTACCACGCGCTGATGCGCGCTTATTTGCAAGGGATACAGGTATGAGCACCACCTTGAGACGCCCCGACTTTAACGTGATCGCCTCGTGGGTGCAGCCGGGGGAGCGGGTGCTGGATTTGGGCTGTGGCGATGGCACGCTGCTGAAACTGCTGCAATCCGAACGTGGCGCCAAGGGCTTTGGCATCGAGTTGGACGATGCTTCCGTATTGGCTGCCGTGACCAATGGCGTGAACGTGATTCAAAGCAATTTAGAAGAAGGGCTGGCTGGCTTTGAAGACGGCTCGTTTAACCATGTGGTTCTGTCTCGCACCCTGCAAACCGTGCGTTCCACGGAAGGCATTTTGAGTGAAATGCTGCGCGTGGGCCGGGAGGCGGTGGTGAGCTTCCCCAATTTTGCCTATTGGAAAAACCGCAAGGCGGTGATGTCTGGGCGCATGCCGGTGTCGGAAGATTTGCCCTATCAATGGTTTGATACGCCCAACGTGCGCTTTTTCACCATCCTGGATTTCGAGGGCCTGTGCGCCAAAATGGGTATCGAAGTGCGGGAGCGTCAAGTGTTGGATGAAAAAGGGGCACTGGTGCAGGACGAGCCCAACTTTTTGGGCAGCCTCGCTGTGTTTCGGTTGAAGCGTGGTGCCCGCTGAACATTCGGGCCGTCAGCCCGGCTGGCTGGCGGCCTTATGTACCCGGCGCATGTTGGTGTGTGTGTGCACGGGTTTCGCCTCCGGTTTGCCGCTCTACATCCTGCTCAACCTGCTGCCCGCGTGGTTGCGCACCGAAGGCATTAGCTTAAAAGCTATCGGCCTCTTTGCCCTCATTCAGTTTCCCTACACCTGGAAGTTTCTCTGGTCGCCCTTCCTGGACCGCTACGCCTTGCCTTGGTTGGGGCGCCGCCGCAGTTGGATGCTGCTCACCCAGATCGGCTTGCTGGGCTGTGTCATGGGCTTCGGCGCCTTCTCACCGGGGGCGGATTTGCCCAGCATCATGGTCTTGGCGACCCTATTAGCCCTGTTATCGGCCACCCAAGACATTGCCTTGGATGCGTTCCGACGGGAAATTTTGAGCGATCACGAGCTGGGCTTGGGCAATGCCGTGCATGTCAATGCCTATCGGGTTGCGGGCTTAGTGCCCGGTTCTTTGTCTCTTATTCTCGCTGACCATCTGCCTTGGGCCACGGTGTTTGCCATTACCGCTGCTTTTGTTCTGCCGGGCATGCTGATGGTGCTCAAGGTGCGGGAGCCTGCCCTCGCCGCGCCTGCGCCGCTTAGCCTGCGCCAAGCGGTACAAGAACCGTTTCAGGAATTTATCCGTCGGGCCGGTTGGCAAGAGGCGGCCTTGATCCTGGCGTTTATTTTTCTCTACAAGCTCGGCGACAGCATGTGCACCGCCTTGGCGACACCGTTCTATTTAGATATGGGCTTTAGCAAGTCCGATATTGGCTTGGTGGCCAAGCATGCCGGGCTGTGGCCTGCGGTGATCGGTGGCTTGTTGGGCGGGCTGTGGATGGTGCGCTTGGGCATTAACCGCGCTTTGTGGTTGTTTGGCGTGGTGCAATGGCTGGCGATTTTTGGCTTTGCGTGGCTCGCTTGGCTGGGCAGCGCGCCAGTGAGTCCGGCCCGTTTGTGGCAATTGGCCCTGGTGATTGCGGTCGAGGCCTTGGGCGTGGGTTTAGGCACGGCGGCGTTCGTGGCCTTTATCGCCCGCGCCACCCATCCTTTATACACCGCCACTCAGTTTGCCCTGTTCACCAGCTTGGCCGCCGTGCCACGCACCTTTGCCAATGCCGCCACGGGTTGGTTAGTGGAGCAATTGGGCTGGACGTTATTCTTTATGCTGTGCGCCGTTCTGGCCTTGCCGGGCATGGCCTTGCTGTGGAAAGTGGCGCCGTGGTCAGACCGTGCCGAATCGGGACAATAAAATATATTGTTTATTGAATGACTAAATAAGCATTCTCTATTATTGGTTTTATTTCTTTTTAAAAGGCTTTTCATTTCTACGTTGTAAATGAAAGGCCTTTTTCTATAGTGCTTTGCGCTGTCTTTAATTTTTGCCAAGTGGGAAAACCATACGCCACCGTCTGCAAAAAGACGGAAAAATCAAACAGAAATCCGTGTCGGCAGGTAAATTTCTCGGCAAAAGTTGTGAATAAATATGTAAATTTGTAAAGATTTTCCGTAGACTTCGGCAATTCGGCCTATGTGTCGCAGGGTTTTGGTCTGTTTTTCGGTCTAGGGGCCTGGAAAAACAGCATTCGTTCCAAGATAAAAGATTATTGGGGACAAGAAATGAGCACTCTCGCTGGTACAGCAAATAATGATTCTCTGATTGGTGGCGCAGATGGCGACCTGATTTATGGTGATGCGGGTAATGACACCATTCGCGGGGGCGCAGGTGGCGACACCATCAACGGTGCCGATGGTGCCGACACCATCGTCATCCGTCAGGGCGATTCGCCAACCGTGGTGTATAGCGACACCGCAGGCAGTAGTGCTGGCTTGAGTAGCACGGATACCTACACGTTTAGCGGGGCCGCTGACATTGTGAATGGCCTGGGCTTCACGGTGCCGGGTAGCAGCGGCGATGTGCTCCGCATCCGCAATAACGAGGGCACGGTGGGCCTCACGCCCATGGCGGCCAAGCCCGCCGATGGTCTGGTCACGGACCAAGGCTTTTTTATGGTGCCCGGTGCTTACAACGGCAACACCCGCACCTTCACCGTGGGTACCGCCCAGAGCGTAGATACCTTGTTGGTGTACGACGGCGATGCGACCAGTGCCGTGAGCCAAAGCGCTGTGGTGCTGAACGGCATTGCCATCTCTAGCTTGGCCCGTGAAACTGGCCTCGTGTATTTGGCGGAAAACCAAGCGCCCGTGTGGGGCAACTATACCCAGACCCCAGAGCAAATCCCCAATCTGGTGGTTGGCCAAAACTTCACCCTAGAGCTGCCCGTCTCGGCCACGGATGCCGAGAACGACCCCATTACCTACACCGGGGTGGTGGGGCGCATGGAGGCCGGGCAGTTTGTACAGATTCAAGAAGCACCGACCTTTACCTTCACCAAGACCGAGGCCGGTCACATCACCACCTCCAGCCAGATTCCCGCCGATTCCCCGGATGGCAGCTATTTGATGCGCATCTATGCGGACGACCATCCGGCGGACGCAAACTTAGGCTCCCACTTAGACATCACGTTCATGATTACCAGCTCGGGCTCGGGTTCTGGCGGTAGCTCTGGCAGTGGTGGCAGTTCGGGCAGTGGTGGTGCGGGTGCCGGGGAATACAGCTACGCACCGGGCACGGTCACGACGGCGTCGGCAGAGGTGCTCACGGCCCTGCACTTGCTGCAATACTCTGGCGCAGACGACTACGACAGCATGCAAGGCTCCGTGCCAGCGGGCCCGGTGTCGAATGCGGCCAAAGCGGATTTTGATACGGCGGTGGCCAGCTTGGGCAAGGCCTTCCGTATTTACGACTTTGAGCACGCCAACAACGGTAACTACGCCGATACCAGCGCCAGTTACAGCGCCGCGTCCGGCGAGACCGTGAGCGAACAAGGGGGCAGCATGGGCGGCGGTACCGCCACCGGCTTGCTTACCCTGGATTCGTATTTGAGCGTGCGCCTCTTTAATACCGGCAATCGTGCGTCCTCGGGCGGTTCGTCGGTGGGCGACGATCCTGGTGTGGCCACCAATGCAGGCAATGATGCCGACCGGGGTTATAACCAAACCCTGGGTGGCGATCAGTATTTGGAAGTGTTGCCCGGCGTGGCCACTTCGGGCGGGGTGGTGTTGGATTTCACCGGGCAGGTGACGGGTTTCAGCCTGTTCCTAATGGGCCGGGAAGAGACCAAGCGCGATGTGTTTATGGACATTTACATGTCCGATGGCAGCATTGTGCGTCAGCTCACGGCAGTGCATCCGCTGCAAGTGGGCGGGCAGCAATTCATCGGCTACCTCCATGTACCCACGGCAGGCTTGGCGCTGACCATTCAGCAGGTGGTGTTCTACGAGCCCTACAGCGCGGGCGATGGTTCGGATCTGCGGGACATTTTCTCCCTGGACGATATTCGTCTGGTGGTGCCGGATGGAGAAGGTGCGGCGGCCCCGGCGCCGGAAAGCGGTAGCGGGGACGGTGGTAGTGGTGGTATCAGCAATCATCTGCCGGTCTGGGGTGAGTTCCATCAAGCCGCCGGTGATATTCCCGTGTTCACGCCTTCAGACAGCACCCTGTGGAGCCTGCCCGTGCAGGCCACGGATGCCGATGGCGATACCGTGCATTACAAAGGCGTGGTAGGGCGCATGGTGGCGGGCAGCTTTGTGGCCGAAGCCCAAGCGCCGGAATACAGCTTCTCAAGCAATGGCTCAGGCTCCATTCAAGCGTCCGTTCTGATTCCGGACGGCGCCCCCGCCGGGGATTATGTGATGCGGATTTACGCTGACGATAATCTGGGTGATGGTGACAGCGGGGCCTACATTGATGCCACGTTCCAGATCGCGGTATCTGCGCCCTCGGTGCGCTTCTTCCCCGCCAATAGCAATGCCTCTTGGGCGCAAAACAGCATTATGGGTACGGATGGCGGTGATGCCATTGATGCCGATGCGCTGCACGATAGCCATCAAGCGCCCACCTATCGGGATTGGATTGATGCCGGTGCGGGCAATGATTCTGTGCATGCGGGCCAAGGCGGCGACCAGATCATGGGCGGCGCGGGCGATGACTTCTTGGATGGCGGCCCCAGCAGCGACGCGCAACGCCTCGATCCCAATAATGTGGATAACACCTGGACGGCTGAAAACTGGGCCCAGTATTCCGGCCCAGCTAAGCGCTACGAAATTACCCAGCACAGCGATGACGGCGTCGGGAGTGTGACCGGGACAGCGGGCGCGAGCTATTTCACCGTGCGCGATTTGCGCAACGGCTCCCCTGATGGCACGGATGTGCTGGTGCATATTGATGGCCTGCGCTTCTCGGATAAAGAAGTGCGCCTCAGCCCTGAGTACTTCTTCAATCGGGAATGGTCGCCCACGGAAGGCAGCATCGTGCGTGGCATTAATGCCCAAGGCAGTGACTTTGTGGATGTGCTGGGCGCTCTGCCCGGTGATGTGGATGCCGCCACTCGTTTTGCCGGTTCTGATCGTTTGGAAGGCAATGACGGCAATGACAGCCTGTATGGCGGCGTAGGGGCGGACACGCTCCGGGGTGATAAGGGCGATGACTACCTGGACGGCGGTGCCAACCGGGCGCCAGGGGATACCTCGACATGGGACTGGAACGGCTCCCATGGCGCCGATGTGGCGGAGTTTTCGGGCAATGCCGAGCGTTACACCATCAGCTTGCGCAATGCCCAAGGCCAGCAAGTGGATAGCTACGGCGACGGCGTAGTCGTGACCGTGACCGATAGCAAGGGCAGTCGCGGTGATGGCACCGATACCCTGCGCAATGTGGAAGTGCTGCGCTTTGCCGACGGCGAGAAGAACCTCACGGTGGTGTCGTCCAAGTGGTACAACTGGAATTGGGATCAAAACAGCCAGAGCTACGTGCAAAGCGTGGCGGGCATGAATTGGCTGGGTAGTGATTTCAACGATGTCATTACCAGCAATCCGGCGGATAGCTTCAAGGATGAGGTGCATGGCGGTGCAGGTAACGACACCATTAGCACGGGTGCCGGGGCTGACCGTATCGAAGGGGGCGAAGGCAATGACACCATCGACGGTGGTGCCGATGGCGTGCCCTCCTATGCCTACGAAGACACCGGCGATGTGGCGATTTACGACGCGCCCATGCGCCGTTTTATTTTGGCCATGAGCGAAGATGCCCAAGGCCATCGCACCTATACCGTCACCGACAAGCTGGCGGCGGAATTCGGTGGTTTGGGTGTGGATACGCTGCGTAATGTGGAGCGCATCCAGTTCAGTGATACCAGCGTCGATCTGCAAGTGCGCTTCCAGTCCGGCTATTCCGGGCAAAGCCAGAATTCCATCAATGGCACGCAATTTAGCGATGTGGTCAATGCGGACGCTTTGGCCGCTGCCGCCCAATCCCCTAGCACTCGGGACTCCATTAATACCCAAGGCGGGGACGATGTGGTTTATGCCGGGGCCGGCGGTGATTCCATCACCGATGGCGAGGGCAATGACTTCTACGATGGTGGCGCCAACGGTACGAGCGGTAATTCTTGGGAAGACCAAGACCGGGTGAGCTTTGAAGGCTCGCAAAAGCGCTACAACATCGAAGTCTTGAATTACAACGATCTGGCGGCGGATTCGGGCATCAAAGCCAAGATTGATGCGGCCTACCCCAATGCCGGTGATCGGCCCACCAGTGTGGTGCGCGTGACCGACAAGATTCCCGGTGGTTTGGGCGACAACTATTTAGTGAACGTGGAGCAAATCAACTTCCAAGACGGGCAGGTGAGCTTGGGGGTAACGGTGAATCCGTGGCAGCCCTGGATGGGTTGGAGTGGTGAAGCCAGCTCCGTGGGGAGCAATAGTTACAGCGGTGGCATTTTGAACGACACCCTTGACGCCACGGGCCACGATCAAGTGGGCAATTTGACGCCGCCCGCTGGTCAAGCCGGTTGGCAGAGCAGCACCGGCTGGTTCTCAAACCGGGACATGTTCGATGGTGGTGATGGTAATGACACCATTTTGGGCGGCGCCGGTGGTGACGACCTGAGAGGGGGTAAGGGCGATGACGTGCTGGATGGCGGAGCCAATGGCAACACCGGCCAGCAATGGATGGATCTGGATCAAGCCCGCTTTAGCAATGCCATCAACCGTTACGACATTCAGTTCTTCCGCCGGGTGGCGGATGGTAGCGGCGATTACGACAACATGGGCCTGCACGCGGGTGCGCGCAATTATGTGTTGTCCGACTACTACGATCCTAACGGCATTATGGTGGTCACAGACCGCTACAGCGCCGATCTGGGTGGGGAAGGCCGAGATGTGTTGCGCGGTATCGAGCAACTGAATTTCAGCGACACCTCCGCTGCCTTGGTTGTGCAGTACAGCGATAGCCCTGCTTGGAACAATCCCAACCAGATGAACCGCTGGGCCAGCGGCACGCGCTTTGGCGACAACATGGTGGGGCTGCTGGATGGCACGAACACCCTCATGGGGATGGATGGCAATGACCGCATTATTGGCGGCAACCTGCGGGACGAATTGACCGGCGGCGCGGGCAATGACTATCTGGATGCAGGCGCCAATCCGGTGGCCGATCCCGCTCGTCCTTGGGAGGCATGGTCCTACTACGACGTGGTGCGCTTTGACGCCGAGCGGGTGCAGTTTGATATTCAACGCTTTACCGATGCAGATGGTCACGTCACAGGCACGGCAGGGCAAACTTATTTCCAAGTGGCGCACTTAATTCCCGCCAACTTGGGTGGCTTGGGCACGGATACGGTGGTTAATGCCGAAGTTCTGCGCTTTAGCGATGGCGACGAGCTGCTCAATGTGAAGGTGGAGCAGCGCTATATGCACATCAATGGTTCTGATGTGTATGTGCCGGTCTACCAAGGCACGCTGTTTGGTGATCGTATGGATGGCACCGACGGTCAAGACGCGTTCATGGGCGAAGAGGGCGATGACACCATCAATGGTGGCGCGGGCGATGACTTTATCGGCGCAGGTACCGGTAATGACAGTTTGTCCGGTGGCGCCGGTAACGACCAGTTTGTGAATCTGAATGCGGGCAACGACACGGTGGATGGTGGCGTGGGCACGGATTCGGTGCAATACGAAGACGCTTTGGCCCGTTACACCGTGAGCTTGGTGCGCGGCGGTGTGGAAGTGGCGATCTTTAATGAGGCCACAGGTTTTGGCCCTGGCGTGGTGTTTAACGCCGCCACCGATAGCCTGCTTGTTACTGACCACCTGGCTAACAATCATGGCGGCGAAGGTGTGGATACGCTGCGCAATGTGGAGTCCATCCTGTTCAGTAACGGCACGTTGAATGTCACGGCGGGGCAATTTACCCCTGTGGCGGTGGCCGACTTCCAAGCGGATACGGAGCTGACGGTGGTGCGGGAGCTTTCCCCGCAAGTGTCGTCTTGGGGCGACATCAATGTGCAAGCGCTGGTACGCGCCCATGACAACACCGACCACAATATTGCCGGTGCCGATCACGCCCCCATTATCACGGTCTTCAATAGAGATTACTGGGCCTTCAAATACTTGGATGAGGGTACGGGTTCCCTGACCCTGCCCGTGGGTACCACCATCGCTGGTTTTGATGGTGTGGATGTGCGCTTTGAGTTCGGCGGCCTGACCCTGAGCAATTTGGAAGTCGATCCTGGCCTGAGCACCGAAACCTGGACGGGTACCCAAGCGGCACCGGGCTATTTCCGCCTGTACGGCAATATCAATGGTCAAGACACCTTGATTGCCACCGGTAGCAGCATGGAAGTGAAAGCCATGACCAATACCGACCGCTTCAGCGCCAATTACACCCGTGCCACGGGCACCATCAGCGTGACCTTGGCGGCTACGGATGCGGACCCTGGCTTTGTGCAGCGTCTCTCCGAAGCCATGGGCGGCACCCATACCGTGACCTTGACGCTGAACCAATTTGCCAGCGAGGCCCCACCCAACTACCAGCCTGCCCGCTCTGCCGCCAATGAATGGGACTTTGATGTTTCTGGTGTGTTGAACGTCAGTGCTGTGGATCTGCTGCCGGTGTGGGATGTGTGGTCATTTGCCGATGGCGCGCCTGTGTTCTTGGCCGGTGCGGATGTGACGGTGAATCTGCCTATTCATGCCCAAGATCCAGAAGGCAATCCGATTAGCTATTGGGGCCATCTGGGCTATCTGGATAACGGCCAGTTCTGGGAGCTGCCCAATTCCAGCAGCGTGGCCTTGAACATGGTCAATGGCCATTTGTCAGGCCACTTCACGGCGCAGCAGTCCATGGTGGATCAGCCGGACTTGGTGTTGCGCGTCAGTGCTTACGACCATGAGTTGCTGGGCCAGCACCGCACGCCCACTTTTATTCCCTTTAGCGTGGTGGCCCAAGGCCAAAACCAAAATGTGGGGCGCGTGATTCTGGGTACCGACGACCCGAACATGCTGCAAGGTGGTAGCGGCAATGACACCTTAGACGGTGCCGGTGGCGACGACAGCTTGGTGGGCGGCGCCGGTAATGACAGCTTGGTGGGTGGCGCGGATAGCCTCACCTCTGGGCTCAATGTCTGGGGCAATAACGGTGACACGGCCATTTACCTGGGCGGCACCCAAGCCCGCTTTGACATCGTGCGCAATGCCGATGGCAGCTTCAAGGTCATCGACATTGCCTCGGTGCTGAACCCGGTGTTCCAAAACGACGGCCATCTCAATCCCAATAGCTACGACCAAGCGGGCGAAGTGTCTGGGGAAATTGGTTATGGCGTGGATACCCTGACCGGCGTGGAGCGCATTCGCTTCTCGGATGCGGAATTGGTGTTGAGCCAAGTGGATCGCACCTACACCTATCAAAGCACATGGTGGAACGGCGAGCAGCAAGTGACGTATGACGTAACCCGTCATGACATCACTGGCACTTTCATGGACGACAAGATCCTGGGCTCGGAATACGGTGATCGTATTTCTGGCGGTGCAGGCAATGACACCATCGACGGTGGCGTAGAAGCCGCTGCCCAAGGCAATCCTTGGGAAGTACAAGACGTGGTGAATTACACCGGCGCACGGGAGCGCTACGAAGTGCGCGGCGTGTTGGTGGATAAAGTGGGCCAAGGGGCGGACGCGGTGTACACCATCGTCTCCGCCGCCCAAGCTAATGGCGATGAGCTCTTTGGTATTCAAGTGCGCGACGTATTACCCGCGTCCGCTGGGGGCTCGGGTACCGACCTGCTGGTGAATGTGGAGCGTATCGAATTCGCCTGGACGGGGAGTGGCAACAACTCCATCAGCATTCGTCCTGAGCTGAGTTACTACGACGATTGGTCTGTGGCTGTGCAGCCCGGCCAAGTGCGGCCCAAGGCCCTCAGCGCCACCGGCACTATTTTTGACGATGCCCTCTCAGGCACGGACTACGGCGACTGGCTCTCCGGCAACGACGGCAATGACACCCTGGTGGGTGGCGCTGGTGGCGACACCTTGGAAGGGGGCCGGGGCAATGATGTGATTATCGGTGGCGCCAACGGTGTTGCCGACCAATGGGGTTGGGTGCGTACCGACACCGCTCGCTTCAATGCTGATTCCAGCCGCTTCCAGATTTCCAGCGTCTTGTACGACATGGATGGTGACGGCACGGCAGAAACCGTGGCCCTGCGGGTGGCGGATGCCCTGCCCAGCGACAACGCCAGCTCTTTGGGTACGGACATTTTGGTGGGCGTGGAAAGCCTCTCCTTTAACGACCGCTGGCTGGATGTCACGGTACGCCGTTGGGCCTGGACGGATTGGCAGGGCGTGAGCAATGTCAATGCCGAAGGTACGGAGCTGGACGATGCCATTCTGGGCGACCTGAATGTGGATGGCAGCGCAGCCGCCAATCCCACCCACGATTACTTACGCGGTAATGGCGGTAATGACCTGTTGCTGGGTGGTGGCAATGGCGACGAGTTAACCGGCGGCCAGGGCAATGACGTGCTGGACGGTGGTAGCAATGGCAGCACGGGCAATGCTTGGCAAGACCAAGACACGGCGCGCTTCTCGGGCAATGCCGACCGTTACACCATTTACGATCTCTCCATCGCCGGGGGCGTGATCCGTGCCAATGGTACGGACGTGGCCAACTTCAGCGGCCATACCCTGAACAGCATTGATAGCGATGTGATCGGCGAGGCTGCCGCACAAGCTATCAGCATGGCTGTCAGCCAATTGGATTTGGCCGATGGTCAGCATGGCAGCGGTTATCTGGTGGTGGATAGCTTGAGTGCCGACATGGGCGGTGATGGCGCGGACGTGGTGTTTAACACCGAAAGTCTGTGGTTCGCCAATGGCCCCCTGGAGTTGGACATTCGAGTTAATGCCTACGACTGGGACAGCGATGGGCACTTGGACGGTGTGTGGGTCAATGGCACGGCAGGGGCCGATAGTGTGACCATGGCCCGTTTGTCCAGTTTGAGCGGCAAGAGCACCGACGCCCTGCAAGCCACCCAGACCAATGCAGAATTGGGCTCTGGCAACGATGTGTATATCGGTGGCAGCGGTGGTGATTGGGTGCGCACTGGCGCAGGCAATGACTACGTGGATGGTGGCGCCAATGTGGGCTTAAATCCCTGGGGCGGCCAATGGCGCGATGAAGTGCATTTCGATGCCAAGTTCTCTCGCTATTCCTTGTTCGACATCAGCTTGCACAAGTCCGGCACCGACTGGATTTTGGATAGTTCCCGCCTCGCCCTCAGCCAGCACGCGGCCGCCTTGGTGGATGCACCCAACGGCTTGAACGTGGCCGATCTGAATGCGGGCATCCAAGCCATGATTAGCCACGCGGCCGCCGACGCCACCCAAGTACGGGGTTGGCTGGTGGCCGACCGTCTGCCAGCGGAATTTGAAGGCACGGGCGTGGATGCGGTGGTGAATGTGGAAGTGCTCTCCTTCAGCGATAAATCCCTGCCCATGGAGATGCAGGTCAACTACAACCGGGAATGGCTGCAAGACCCGGTGACGGGCCAATATCGCCAAGGCGACAGCATCATCAGCGCCAACGTGCAAGGCACCAGCACTGACGATCTGATTCAAGGGGACGCCACCTACAACTTCTCCGGCAATGATTCCCTAGAAGGTAACGAAGGCAATGACAGCATCTACGGTGGTGCAGGCGGCGATTGGATGCGCGGTGGTGCTGGCGATGACTTGATTGATGGCGGTGCCAATGGTGCCGTGGATCAATGGGGCAATCGCCAAATTGACACCGCCCGTTACGACGGCAACTTCGACCGCTACACCGTTACCGTGGGCACCGGCGCCGATGCGGGCTACATCCTGGTGGCCGATAGCGAAGCCGACAACGGCGAAGGCACAGACCGCCTGATTAATGTCGAGGCCTTGTCTTTCAACGACCGTTGGCTGCGTTTGGGCACTGATACCCAAGTGCAAACCGATGGCGCAGGCCGTGTGACGGGGGTGAGCGTGTTTGGCTCCATGCTGGCTGACAGCATTAATGCAGCGGACGACGAGCACAGCGACGTGGCCCACTACCTGTACGGTAATGAAGGCGATGACACCTTGGTGGGTGGCGCTGGCCCGGATCAATTCCGGGGTGGCGCGGGCGACGACGAGATCGTGGGCGGCGCTAACGGCATGGATGCGTGGGGCAATCCCGGCTTCGATTCTGTGATGTACGACGGTGCCTATAGCCGCTACACCGTGGAGATCTTTGCCCGCAATGGCAAGGACGCCAATGACGTGTCGTTCAACGGTCAATCGGTGGTGATTAATGGCGTCACCTACAGCATCGACGCTGACGGCAGCCATGTCCGCGCTGACAACGTGATTAACGACGATCTCAAGATCGTGCGCGTCACCGATAGCATGTCTGCGGACGATGGCGGTAATGGCGTGGATCTGCTGGTGGGCGTGGAAAACATCGGCTTCTGGGATCGTTGGATTACTTTAGAAGCGGCCCGCGCTTACTCCGACTTGGATGGTGACGGCACGCCCGATGCGGCACGTACCACCGGCACCGACGATGCCGACACCTTGGTGGGTGGCGATTTGAATGATGTGCTGGACGGTGGTGCAGGCGCAGATAGCTTGTCTGGCGGTGCTGGCGGTGACATTTTGATCGGCGGCGCTGGCAATGACACCCTAGACGGTGGCGCGAATGGCGAAGATGCCCAAGGCCGTCCGCTGGTGGATATTGCTCAGTACGCAGGCAATAAGAGCGAGTACAACATCGTGGCCAATCCGAATGGCAGCTTCACCGTGAGCGCCAAGGACAGCAGCCAAAATAGCGATGGTTCCGACACCTTGACCGGCGTGGAAGGCCTGCAATTCAAGGATGGCTTTGTGGGTCTGGAACAAAGCATTCAAGAAGTGGATCGGGACGGCGACGGCAGCACCGATTTCTACATCGTGCGCGGTGTGGATGTGGTGGACGACAGCCTGGATTATTCCGCTAACTCGGATGCAGCCATTGCCTACCAACTGGAAGGCGCGGGCGGCAATGACTTCCTCAAGGGCGGCGCAGGCCGGGACGTGTTGGTGGGTGGCGCGGGTAACGACAGCATGAACGGTGGCGATGGCTATGACCAAGCCCGTTTCAGCGGCGACATCGGTAACTACACCATCACCAGCAACCCGGACGGTAGCTATACCGTCACCAGCAACGCCGAAGGCACGGATACCCTGCTCAATATCGAAGAGCTGATTTTTGCCGATGCGGTGCATAAGCTGGGCGATGCCGCCAGCCAGATCAGCTATCTGGAAGTGGATACCGACGGCGACCGTCGCGCTGACCAGTTGTCCATCATCGGTACCGATAACGGCGATGTGATTACCGGCGCGGCAGATAAAAACAATGTGGTGTTTGCCATGGCGGGCAACGATGCCGTGACTGGCGGCGATTTGGCCGACACCTTCGATTTGGGTGCAGGTAACGACACCGTGGATGGTGGCGGCAACGAAGGCGTGATGGCCGACGGTACGCCCGCCAAAGACGTGGTGGCCTATAGCTCCACCACGGCCAGCTACACCATTCATACCGTGCAATCCAGCCGCTTTAGCTACAGCGGCGTGGTGGATGCTGGCGATAGCTTCTCGGTGGTGGTGGGTTCCAAGTCGTTCTCTTACCAAGCTCAGGCCGGAGATGGCTTGGCCCAAGTGGGCGCGGCGCTGGAAAGCCAAATCGAAAATGGGGTTACGGGTGTCTCTGGCGTCAGTGTTAGTGTGGGCGCTGTCTCGGGCAGCGGTGCCAATGCCAGCGTGGAACTGACGCTGCGCGTGGTGGATCAAGCCCTAGGCGTGACGGCGACGGCAGACAACGGCGTGCATAGCGTGGCCGGGAATTACACGGTCAATGGCGCGAACCAAGCCGGTACGAGCTTGGTGCTGGATTCCACCACGGGTATTACGGCAGGTATGTTTGTGTCGTATGTGGTGCAGACCAGTACCACCGACTCTAACGGACAGAACCAAACGGTGAATACCACCTATGGCCCGTTTGAGGTCAGCTCGGTGAGCGGCACGACCTTGACCTTGGCCGAATCCATGGGCACGGCAGCGGCGGATAACGCTACCTTGTCGGTGACGGAAAGCAATGCCGATGTGAGCGAAGCCGCCAGTGCAACCGAGTACAGTCGCTGGGTGGAAGTGAGCAAGGGCGGGGAAACCGATGTGCTGGCGAATATCGAGCAATTGCTGTTCAGCGATGGCGCCATGAATCTCAATCCGTCCTCGTCTTCCCGTGGCGTGTGGACGGCAGATGGCCCAGAAACCATCACCACGGTGCGCGGCACGGCTTTGGCCGATCTGCTCTACAGCAGCGCAGGCAAGGAAATCTTCCAAGGGGGCGCAGGCCAAGATCACTTCTTGTTCCAGGACGGCTCCAATGTGGATGAAATCACCGACTTCACTGCGGGTACGGGTGGCGACGTGATTACCCTGATTTTGGGCGCAGGCGATGTGGATGGTATTAACGGCACGGGCGTGGATACGGCGGCGGAAGCCCTGGCCCGCGCTACTAACGAGGGCGGCTCCACCCGTATTAACCTGGGTGGTGGCAACACCATCTTGCTGGCGGATGTGGATGTATCGACCCTGGTGAGCGCCAACTTTGAAGTGCTGCATAACTTCTAAGCCTGAAGATCACCGTACGTTTACGCTGTTGTGATCTCCGCACTTCTTCTTTTTTATTCTGCACTCTGCCCCGACCGGGGCAGGGTGTAGTCGTTTGCTGAATTTCGAGGAACAGAAAACATGGCTTACGAAACTGAATCCCCCCTGAGCACTGGCGTCGCCAATAACAGTACCTCCAGCGCCAATACTTTAAGCAGCGGCGTGCAGATGGTTGGCGCCCTGGGCTCCTCTTCGGATGTGGATTACTTCAAGATCAATACCGATGGCCCGGCGCTGATTAAATTAGATTTTCTTAGCGATTTGCTGTCGGCCACCGACCACTGGCAAGTGCGCTTGTTGGATGGCAATGGCGACTATTTGCGCACCCTGGCCAGCTCCGTGTCCGGCACGCCAGCGGTGAATGGCAGCAATCAAAGCAGCACCAGTTTGGCGGTGGATGGCTTGGGCAGTTTGCCCGCCATCGGCAGCCGTTTTACCTTTGTGACCGCCAGCGCCGATACCTCGATTTACACCGTCACCAGCGCCACGGCCCTGAGCGCAGGCGCATCGACCCTGACGCTGAACCAAGCCCCCAGCACCGCCCCCACGGATAACACTGTTTTGGCCTTCGATCCAGCACAAGCCATGGTGGCCCAAACCGGCAGCTTGACGGCGCAGGTGTCGGCGGCAGGAACTTACTATGTGGAGGTGCTGGCTGACGGGGCAGTGTGGAATGCCTCCGACTACCGCCTGACCGCTAGCGTGCTGTCCACCGCTGAAACCGAAGCTGGGGATAGCTCCAGCCAAAGTTTCGATCAAGGCAAAGCCCTGGCCGTGGAATACAACAACCGCCTTGCGGCGGGGGTGAATATGACTGGCGCGCTCGCCAGCGCCACGGACGTGGATTACTGGGTATTCACCACCGCCCGGCCTTCCGACTTCACTGTCTCCTTCGCAGCTGCCTCTGGTAGCGACACCACCCCGCAGTGGAAAGTGGATGTCACCGAATGGTCGGGGGCGGTGCTGCCTAATAACGCCGGGGCTTTGACGGCGGGGACTAGCGCGTCGGTGAGTATTGATGACGCCAACTATCCCACCGCCAAGACCTTCGTGGTTAAGGTGTCTGCCACCTCGTCGTCGGTGTACAACACTGGCGCCTATACCTTGCGCGTGGCAGGTACGGGCCTGGATCTGAACGATGCACCCGTGCTGACCATGGGCACGGTGAGCTCTTCGTCCCCGGATTTGTTCGTCAATAGCAACAAAGTGCAGACCATTTCCGTGGGCAGCGGCGCCGGTGCCACCCCGGATGGCACGGCTGTGGCGCTGAACAGTTTGTTCTCCGTGTCTGACCCGGACAGCGGTCAGAGCATTAGCAGCTATCGCCTCAGCTTGACCAAAGCCCAAGGCGTGAGCAGCAGCGCCTATATCCGTGTGGGCGATGTGGGCAGTTATAGCTATTACGGTTTTGGCGGCAGCAGCCCCGCCAGCTCCGCCAATGTGTCGCTCACGGCGGCGCAGATGAGCACCGCCAGCTTTTTTGCGGGCACCACCGCCGGGGATTTAAGCCTCGCGGTGCAAGCCTTTGATTCGTCGGGGGCGGCAGATGGTTCGGGGAACAGCGCCATCGTGCAGCAAACCCTGCACTTGGTGAGCGGCAGCTACGGCGTAACCGTGGGCTCTCCGTCCGCCACCAACTTGACGGAAAACCTCACCCCCGCAGCCGGGGCGCCCCATGCCGCCACTTTCTCCCTGGTGTTGACCGCTGCGCCGACCCAAGACGTGAAGATTTACCTCACGGACAGCAACGACGAATTGGATGCGTTCAAGGTCAATGGCACGAGCAGTAATTTAGTCACCTTCACCGCCAGCAATTGGAACCAAGCCCAGACCGTCACCGTGACCGCCAGCAACGATGGCGTGAGTGAAGGCAGTGGCCAAGCCGCGCCCGTGGGCTTCCAAGTGGTGAGTACGGACAGCAATTACGATGGCTATGCCATGGCCGCTCTGAGCTTCTCCGTCTCAGACAACGCCGCGCCCACCCTGAGCACGCCCAATGCCATTAGCTACACCGACACCAGCGCTAACGATAGCTTTGCCAACGCCACGGGCAGTTTGGCGGGCAGCGATAGCAATGGCGACGCCCTGAGCTACGGCATTAGCGGTGGCACCAGCAGCGTGGATGGTTTGAGCGTCAGCAAGCAAGGCAGCTATGGCAGCTTGACGGTGGTGAAAGCCACGGGGGCCTACACCTTTGTGCCCAATGATGCGGCTATCGAAGCCTTAAACAGTGGCAGCACCTCTGAGAGTTTCACCGTCACGGTGAGTGACGGCATGGTGAGTTCGCCCACCTCGGCCACCTTGAGCGTGAATTTGACCGGAGCGAATGAGGCGGCGGGGCAGGCGGTGAGTGTGTTGGCCTATTCCTGGAAAACACACACCCTGTTGGATGGTGTGTCTGTGTCTTACAACGGGGGCGCGGCTCAAACCACCGCATCTGGTGGTGCCGCCAGCTTCAGCAGCGTGTCCGAGACCAATCTGAGTTTGTCCGCCAGCCTGAGCGCCAATAGCGATGCCAGCAGTGCGGTGAATCTCCAGGATGCCATTTCTGTGCTCAAGATGGTGGTGGGCCTGGATGTGAATGGCTCCAACCGGGCGTTGTCGCCCTATCAATTGATCGCCGCTGACTACGATGCCGACGGTACGGTGAGCTTGGTGGATGCCATCAATGTGCTCAAGCATGTGGTGGGCTTGTCTGCGCCCGATCCGGCATGGGTGTTTACCAACGAGGCCGATACCTCCGTGCCCGCCCTGGCGTCGGGTTTGTCAGGGAAAACCGTACCCGCTTTGGCTGCGAATGTGGCCGGAGATGCTACCATTGGCTTAGTAGGCGTGCTGCGCGGGGATGTGGATGGTAGTTGGAGTGCTCCCCAAGGCAGCCGGGATTTGGATGAAACCCAACCCACTTATTTCACCGATCTGGTGACGAGCTTGGATTCCGCTCACCACGACGTTGGTTTTAATGCGGCGCAATGGGGTATTTATGCCTAGTGGCTTACGTTTTGACACCCCCATGTTGTCGCTTATTGCACCTCATACCCTTTTCTCTCTGGAGTAAATATGGCTACTCAAGGTACCCAAGGCTCTGATCGCGCTCAAATTTCCGCCACCAAGGCCAGCACGGATGGCGACGCACAGACGTTGCGCCGCAATAAAGACAAGCAAGATTCTCCTTTGTTAAGCCCGGTGGCCCTGGCGGCCTTGGGTTTGGCGGGCGCAGCCCACGCTAATGTTTCCTCTGAGCGCACGGCGCTGCGTTTGGATGCCCAGCCTGTGCCGACTCCGGACGCTCAAGCAGCGGCTGTGGTTGCCGAAGCCGTGACGACTGACCCGGTATTGAGCCAGCTGACGGATTTGATTCAGCACATGGCCCAAGAAGGCAGCGCCCCGGCCCAAGCTCAAGATGTGGCCTTGGTGTCGGACGAACTGGGTTTGAACAACGTGCCTTCGGCTGTGGATGCCGCGTTGGCCGAGCAAGCCGGTTTGGAACAAGTGGCCCAGGCGGATGCACCCCAGGCCCAAGGGGCAGGGGTGCAATTGGCCCTGGCCGGTGATGCGCCCCTGGTGCTGGCCGATGCCTCCGGTGTAGCTGCCAGCAGTGGTTCCGGTGCTGCAACCACCGCAACTACAGCGACCACAACCGCCGCCACGACCGTGACCACGGTGGCGGGCATGTCCATGGCTGGCGCGCTGGCCGTGTTGGGCGGTGTGGTGGCGGTGGCCGCTGGTGCAGGCGGTGGCGGTAGTTCTTCGTCCACGTCGGCATCGGTGGGTGGTGTGGTGTCTGACGGTTTGATTAGCGGTGCCGACGTTTATGTGGACATGAACGATAACGGCAAGGTGGATGAGGGCGACGTGAAAGTCGGCACCACCAAGGCAGACGGTAGCTTTACCGGCACCCTGAGCGATGTCCAAAAAACCCACGCCCTGTTGGCGGTGGGCGGTACGGATATTTCCACGGGCTTGGCGTTCAAGGGCATGTTCACCGCCCCCGCAGGCTCCACGGTGATTACCCCCTTGACCACCCTGATTCAAGAATTGGTGAGCCAAGGTAGCAGTGCCACAGCGGCAAAAACACAAGTGGCAGAAGCTTTGGGCCTGTCCACCAGCGTCGATTTGACCACCTACAACGCCGTGGCCGGTATGGTGTCCGGTGACGGTTCCGTGGCCTCCGGCGTGACCCAAGCCCAAGCAATTGAAATTCAGTCTAAAGCCTTGATGGTGGCGAACATTATCGCCACTGGCACGGCGGCCCTGTCTGGTGCCGTGACGGCAGCAGGGGGCAGCGCCCAGACCACGTCTTTGTCTACCAATGTGGTATCCGCTTTGGTGACGGCCATTAAGACCGATGGTCAAGTGAACCTGACGTCCAGCTCCACCCTGCAACAGGTGATGAACACGGCGGTGAACACCGCCAAAGAAACCGTGGCCTTGGACGACACGGTTGCTAGCTCCGGCGTGACCGCCGCCACCAGTTCCATTGCCTCGGCCAATGACTTGATTAATACCGTGGCCGGTTCTGCTGCCCGTGCTGCGGAAACCCAAGTCAGCTCCACCGCTAGCTCCATCGTGGAAGCCCTGACCCAGATGGTGCAGGTGCAGCAAGTGGTGCAAAACACCGTGGCCGACAAGCTGGACGACGGTACGGTGAGCAGCGCTAACGATGTCAGCACGAGCTACGGTAGCCTCAATCTGCTGCTGAGCGCGGCCAATAATGTGACTGGCGTGCAGCTCACCAACACCGTGGCCGGGGATACTGAGCGTCCTGCGGACACCACCGCCCCCACCGTGGTCAGCGTTACGGGTAGCGCTACCACCACCCCGTTCAATGCGGGCGACAAGATCGACTTCGTAGTGACCTTGTCTGAGGGTGTGAGCGTGAGCGGCGCCCCGATCCTCAACATCACCGTCAATGGTCAGCCCCAAGTGGCGAGCTATGTGGCGGCCCGGTCTACCGGTTCCAGTTTGGTGTTTTCCTACACGGTGCAAGCCAGCGATGGCGATGGCAGCGTGGCGGTGAGCACGCTGTCTCTCAATGGCGCCACCATCCAAGATTTGGCCGGTAATAGTGCCGATGTGACCTTGAATAGCGTCGCCAGTGGTTGGACGGTGGATAACACCGCGCCCACGGTGGCCATCGCCACTAATGTGGTGGACAACGGCATCAATGCTTCTGGTGGCACGACACTGACGTTTACCCTCTCCGAAACCACCAGCGACTTTACGGCGGCGGATTTGACGGTGCAGGGCGGCAGCATCAGCAACTTCACCCGTAGCGCAGGTGATGCCAAGATTTACACGGCCACGTTCACGCCCACGGCCAATAGCCAGCAAGCCGCGTCTGTGCAAGTGAAAGCCGGTGCTTTTGCCGATAGCGCAGGCAATGCCAGCACGGCGTCTAATGTGGTCGGGGCGGCCATTGATACCGTAGCGCCCAGCGTCACCATCACCAGCAGCAAGTCCGGCACGCTCAAAGTGGGCGATACCGCCACCATTACCTTTGATTTGTCTGAAGATGCCGCTGCGTCGGGCTTTACCCGCAGTGACATCACCGTTTCCGGTGGCACGTTGGGCGCGCTGACCCAGAGCAGCAGCGATAGCACCATTTACACCGCCACGTTCACGCCCTCTAGCAGCGTGGAAACCAGCGCCGTGATTTCCGTGGCCGCTGGTTCCTTCAGCGATGCTGCCGGGAATGCCAATACGGTGGGTAGCCTGAGCTTTGGCGTGGATACCGCCAAGCCTGTGGCGCAAGTGACTGACAACGTGAACGGCACGGCCAGCAGCAGTACCGGCCAAGTGGCTTACACCTACACCTTCAGCGAAGCCGTGACCGGCCTTGCCGCCGACGATTTCACCGTGACCAACGGTACGGTGGCCTCGGTGACGGGCAGCGGCACCACTTGGACGGTGAACGTGACCCCCAGCGCCGACGTGGCCAGCGGCAACATCGTATTGACCCTGAAGACCGGGGCGGTGAGTGACGCGGCGGGTAACAGCAATGTCTCCAGCACCAATACCGCCCAGGCCCTAGACACCTTGGCGCCCAGCGTGAGCAGCGTGACGGATAACGTCAGCGGCACCGCCAATGGCAGCACCAGTGCTATCGCCTACACCTACACCTTTAGCGAAGCCGTAACCGGCTTGGCGGCGGATGACTTCACCGTGACCAACGGCAGCATCAGCTCGGTGAGCGGTAGCGGCACCACGTGGACGGTGAACGTGACCCCGGATAGCGGCGTGGCCAGTGGCAGCATCGGCTTGGCTCTCAAAGCGGCTGCCGTGCAAGACGCCGTGGGCAACAGCAATGCAGCCAGCAGCAGCAGCGACCAAGCCATCGACACCTTGGCGCCCACGGTCAGCAGCGTGACTGACAACGTGGTGGCGACGGCTAATGCCAGCACTGGCAACGTGGCCTATACCTACACCTTTAGCGAAGCCGTAACTGGCTTGGCCGCCGATGATTTCACCGTGACCAACGGTAGCGTTAGTTCGGTGACGGGCAGTGGCACCTCTTGGACGGTGAATGTAACCCCCGCCAGCGGCGTGGCCAGCGGCACCATCGGCTTGGCCCTCAAGGCCAGCGCCGTGCAAGACGCCGCAGGCAATGCCAACGGCGCGAGCAGCAGCAACGCCCAAGCCCTGGATACCGTGGCGCCGACCGTGAGTAGCTATGCTCCTGAAGATAACGGCATGAGCTTGGGCTTGTCCGCCGATCTGAAGCTCACCTTCAGCGAAGTTGTCAGCAAGGGCACGGGCAATGTGACCCTGTACAAGGGCGACGGCACGGTGGTGGAAACCATTGCCGTGAGCAGCAGCCAAGTCAGCATCAGCGGCAGCCAAGTGAGCATCAATCCCACGGCGGATTTGGTGAAAGACCAAGCCTATTACGTGAAGGTGGATGTGGGCGCATTTGTCGATGCCGCCGGGAATAACTATGCCGGTATCAGCGACGCCACCACCTGGAACTTCACCGGCGCCGGTGCCACGGTCAGCATCAACACCGTGTCCACCGATGGCTACGTGAATAGCAGCGAAGCCGGTAGCGTGATTAGCGTGATGGGTAGCCTGATCGCAGAAAGTGGCGTGCTGGCGGATTACCGCGTGGCCGACATGACGGCGGTGCTGCATCCCGCCAGCGGCAGCGACATTAGCCTCAGCAATTTGAGCTACGACCCCAGCACCGGGGCCTGGAGCGCCGAAATTGCCAAGGATGCTCTGAGCGGCGCCAAAGATTACGACTTGAACGTGACCTTTACCGGCAGCCAAGGCATGGCAGCGGGCATCATCGGTCTGGGCACGAGCACAGTGCATGTGGATACCGTGGCACCTACGGTGGCGGTGACGGTGGATGACAGCGCGCTCAAGAGCGGCGAAACCGCCACCTTGACCCTGACCTTTAGCGAACTGCCTGCCATCCTGCCCAGCGTCACCCTGGTGGGTGCCGGTAGCGTGGGCGCTTTGATGGTCAATGCCCAGAACCCTCTCATCTACACCGTGCAAGTGACCCCCAGCAGCAACGTGGCCAGTGGCGCCATTAGCTTTACCTTGGGCGCTTGGACAGATGTGGCCGGGAATGCGGGCAGCACCAGCGGCAGCTTGCCCACTCTCAGCGTCGATACCTTGGCGCCGACCGTGAGCAGCTACAGCCCGGTGGATGGTGGCCTCAGCCTGGGCTTGGCCTCTGATCTGCGCCT
>JACCDO011097524.1_pt1 | contig 27467 bp, 30 predicted proteins | sample 7446101 | NCBI WGS metagenome assembly JACCDO01 (sample SAMN15323440, study PRJNA562643) | freshwater metagenome | isolation source: river surface water | place: USA:Blue River Watershed | collected 2017-08-16 | reverse complement strand
AGGTGGCGGTCATGAAGGGCACGTTCCAAGGGCTGATGAGGGCACACACGCCAACGGGATGAAACAGCGTGTAGTTCAGGTGTGTGGGCGTAGGGTAGGTGTGACCGTCGACACGGGTGCACATCTCGGCAAAGTAATGAAAGTTATCGGCTGCACGAGGTATGAGTTGCTTGCCCGTTTGGCTGATGGTTTGCCCGCAGTCTTGCGTTTCGATTTGAGCGATTTCAGGCACATGCTGTGCGATGAGCTCACCCAAGCGGCGCATGATCTTGGCGCGATCGGTGGCGGGCCGGCCCGCCCACTCGGGGAATGCGGCCTTGGCGGCTGCGACCGCTTGATGGATTTCGGATTCGCCGCCTGCTGAGACCTCGGCCAAGACGTGCTGCGTGGCGGGGTTGATGGTTTCAAAGCGAGATGCGCTGCTGACGGCTTTGCCGTTGATCAGATGAGGGACATGCATGGGTGAAAAGCAGGTGAGGAATCAGGATGAGCCGTTGAGGAATTTGACCATGGATCGAGAACCTGAGCTTGGATCAAATCAAAGTGTTGGTCAAAGTGCCTATGCCTTCGATTTCGGTCTCGACCACGTCGCCAGGCTGAACATTGACCACGCCCTCTGGTGTGCCAGTCAAGATCACATCGCCGGATTGCAGCGTCATGAAAGCACTCAGGTACTCGATCAACTCGGCCACGCTGTGAACCATGTTGCTGGTGTGGCCCTGCTGAGTGACTTGCCCATTCACGCGGGTCCAGAGTTTGAGGTTCTGTGGATCAGGCACGGCTTGGGCCTGGACCAGCCAGGGGCCAAGCGCCGTGGCGTGGTCTCTGTTTTTGACGCGCAAATTGGGACGGTACCAGTTTTCCAAATAGTCGCGCACGGCGTAGTCGTTGCAAACGGTATAGCCCGCCACATGATCCAGCGCCTCAGCGGCTTTCACTCGTCGCGTGGTGCGGCCCATCACCACCGCGAGTTCACACTCGTAATGCATGAACGTGGCGTCTGAAGGGCGGGGCGTTTGTCCGAGGTGACCGACCAAACTGTTTGGGCCTTTGAGAAAAACCAGCGGCTCGTCTTTGCTGCTGACGGTGAGTTCTTTGGCCAATTCTTTGACGTGATCGGCGTAGTTCAGGCCCAAGGCGATGATGGTGCCCACCTCAAAGGGCACCAGCCACTGCACTTGGTCTTGCGCGCAAACCAAGCCCTTGTCCAAGCGGATCTGGCCAGGCTGGTCGGTGGGCGTGGCCGAGTGGACCTTACCTTGATGAATCACCCGGCCGCTGCGCATGAGGCCTCCTCGCTGACAAAACGGTTGCTCAAAGGGGTCAGCCCTGCGATCTCGATTCGGCTGTGCTGACCGGCTTTCACACGGGGTGCGCCATGCGACACGCCAAGCAGCAACAAGTCGCCAGGCAGTAGCGTCATGTAGCTCGTCACATCGGCCAACAACTGCTCGGCACCGCGGATGCGATCACCCGTGCTGGTGGACTGCACCAACTGGTCATCGACCCACACCTTGACTGCCAAATCGTTGGGATTGGCGATGGCCGAAGCGGGCGTTGCAAGGCTGGCCATGGGACAGAACCCATCGCGTGCGATGAAGCGAACGCTGGGCCGGTAATACACCGAATGCGCAACACGCACATCGGCCACAGTGAGGTAAGCCGCCACATGGTCCAAAGCCTGGGTGGGTGAAACCCGGCTGGCGGTTTTGCCGATCACCATGGCCAGCGTGGCACCCAGCTCCAACTCGGGCGCGTCGATGGGCACGGCCACATCGCGACTCCCCAAATGGGTGTTGCGGGGTTTGATGTAGAGAACAGGCCATTGAGGTGGAGCCTTGTACGGCGGTTGATGAACAGCCTCCCCCAATGCCTCTAGCGATGCGCGGTGGTTGAGCACCACCCCATAAACCGAACCCACCCAGCTTGCGGGTGGCTGGCTCAAGCATTCCGAAATCGTCCAAGTCATCGGGGCATTCTCGCGAATAAATGGGGTCAGATGACATTTCTGGGGTTTCCACTAGGTCTGAATAACTGGGGACTTCCCAGCGCAAAATGGATTCATGAACACTTCATCTTCACAAGCTGCCGCCCAATTGGTTTGGCAGCACCGCCAATCGGGTCAGGCCATGCCTGCGTTTCCCTCGGCATGCCGCCCTGCTGATCGCCAGCAAGGCTACACCGCCCAAGCTGCATTGCAATCTCTCAATGGACAGTCTCTGTCAGGGTGGAAGATTGCTGCCACCAGCCAAGCGGGCCAAAAGCACATCGGCGTGAGCGGCCCGCTTGCTGGGCGCATCTTTGCGCCTTGCGTGATCCCGCAGGGCCAAACGGTGAGCCTCAAAGGCGTTCGCATGCTGGTGGCTGAGCCAGAAATGGCATTCGTGCTGGGACAAGACCTTCCCCCGCGCGATCAGGCCTATGCACAAGCCGAAGTCATGGCCGCCGTGTCTGCCCTTCACGTGGCGATTGAGGTGCCCAATTCCCGCTTTGACGATTTCGTTTCGGTGGGCGAGGCCAGCTTGATGGCCGACAACGCTTGCGCCCACGAGTTTGTGTTGGGCGATGCCGCACCTGCGTCTTGGCGTGAGGTGGATTTGTCGCGCCACGATGTGTCGGCCCAAGTGACGCGCGCAGATGGCCATACCTGGCACCGCTCTGGCAATGGTTCGGCCGTCTTGGGCGACCCACGCGTGGCCATGACGTGGATGGCCAACGAGTTGAGCGCACTGGGCATTGGCCTTAAGCGAGGCGAATTCGTCACCACCGGCACCTGCATGGTGCCGCTTGAAATCGCAGTGGGCGACTCGGTGCTGGCCGACTTCGGCGTGTTGGGCCGAATTGCGGTTCGATTTGGCGCTTGACCGCATGAGCACCCCCCAAACTGGTTCGCTGTTTCGACCCTTGCCTTAACCCTTAGCCTCACCATGAAGTTGCCCGACTACGAAACCTTGTCTTTGTCCTGGCCTCACGACCAAGTGTTGTTGGTCACGCTCAACCGCCCCGATGTGGGCAATGCCCTCAACACACAAATGGCCCACGACATGTTGGATGTGTGGCGTCGCTTAGAGGCGGATGGGCAAGACGTGCGCTGTGTGGTGCTCACTGGTGCTGGAGACAAGATTTTTTGTGCCGGCGGCGACCTCAAAGAGCGCAACGGCATGACCCAGCAAGCCTGGAACCGACAGCACGAATTGTTCGAGCGCATGTTCTGGCAAATGGGCGATTTGCCGCAGCCCCTGATTGCCGCCATCAACGGCCATGCCTATGCCGGCGGCCTTGAGATGGCGCTGATGTGCGACTTTGCCTATGCCAGCGACCGCGCCCGCTATGCCTTCACCGAAGTGGCCATTGGCATCATGCCCGGTGCCGGGGGCACGCAAAACCTGCCCCGCGCAATTGGATTGCGCAGGGCCAAAGAAATGCTGATGACTGCAAGGCCCATTGCTGCGGAGCGCGCTTTGGAGTGGGGGCTGGTGAATGCTTTGTATCCGGCCGATCAGGTCTTGAAGGCCAGTCTCGATGCCGCGCAGGCGATTGCACAGAATGCGCCGCTTTCCATTCGGCAGGTCAAAAAATCGGTGCGCTATGGCAGTCAAATGGAAATTCGCACGGCTTACCGCTTTGAGATCGAGGCCTACAACCACTTGGTGGGCACTGAAGACCGGTTGGAGGGTGTGAAGGCCTTCAACGAGAAACGAAAGCCGGTGTTCAAGGGGCGTTGAGACCACTGCCTCGCCCAGAAACTGCTTCGATGTGGGTTCTCAACTGCGCCGTCAATTCGATGGCGTGCGTGGCCACCATGAAGTGGTTTGCACCTTCCAAAAAACACATTTCTGCGTTGGGCAAGAGATCGCACAGCAAGCGGTTGGATGTTTTCATGGGTTCGTTGCTGAGGCTCCCACAAATGATGCGGGTGGGTAGGCGGCAAGTCGAGATCTCAGCTGGCGCAGCCGAGCAGGCATAGCCCGTTTCCCAATCCAACATATTGGTGGCGGTTTGCTCAATCAACTTGGTTTTGATGGGATCAGGGTAGCTCTCGAAAGTCCCTGCACCGCCATAAAAGTCGATGATGTGGCGAACCGCTGAGGGGGCGCCCGAGGTCCAGTCGGTCTTGTACGCATGCAACACCGCCAACACCTCATCGTTCAATGTCGTTTCGCCGCAAAGGCGCAACAAGTCGAACACGGTGGGTTCGAGCAAGCTCAGGCTCATCACCGAATGAGGCCTTCTGAGGGTGTAGAGCAAAGCCACATAGGCGCCAAATGAATGCGCGACCAGGTGCACAGGGGCATTCACGCGCTGGAGCACCGAATCCAGAACATCCAACTCCTTGGCCATGTGATCGCCACCGGGTGAACGGCGTTCTTGGGTTTTGCCGTAACCGGACAAGCTGGTGGTGATGGTGCGATATTCGCCAGCCAATGCGGAGCTGATGCCCCGCCAGGAGGCGCCATTGGAAAAAGAGCCAGGAACAAAGACGATGGCCTCGCCTTGGCCGCTCTCATTGAATTCAACGGGGTAAGAAGAAGTGAGATTCATGATGGCCTCTGATGACGTTGTGAATAGCACGCGCGCAGGGCAATGGTTTTAAGGTCATCTTGAATTTTGAGGGGGGGGTCTCATGGGTTAATCAGGCAATGTGTGCCTGATTTCATGGCTTTGCCCTGAAGCTGGGTTCAGGACCGTTACACAGCCTGGTCGGTCACACCCTGATAGGCATGCCAGGTTGCGTGACCGATCAGCGGACCCACCAAAAGCAGGCCTAAAAAGTAAGGCAGCATGGCCAGCCCAATGAGCAGGGTGATCAAGGCTCCCCAAAGGAGCATCACTCCAGGATTGGTGAAGCAAGCTCGCAGACTCACCAGTGCGGCTGAAATCGCATCGCAACGCTTGTCCAGAATCATGGGGATGGACACCACGCTGATGCCAAAGATGAGGCCCGCAAAGACACCACCGACGCCCATGTAGGTGAGCATGAAGTCGAGGTTGGCCGGGTCGGTGAGCAAGGCCAGCAAATTGACTTGAGAGGGCATGGTGTTGAAGCTGATCGCAAAAACGACCATGGCCGAGCGGCCCCAAAGCATTTCAAGGATCAGGAGCAGACCTGCAAAAAGGCTGAGCGGCCCGACTGCACTGGTCCACGCCAGCATGGACACCCCCAAATCGGGTTCGGGTTCGCCGCCTTGGTCGTGCAGTTGCCAGCGGCGGCTGATGTCGTAAAGACCCAGACAGACAAAAGGGCCCATCAGCAAAAAACCAGCGCTGAGTGCAAGCACATCTGCGGGCGAATGATGAAACACCCAAAAGAGCAATTGGCCCATGAGCCAAAAACAACCGCCATAGAAAAAGGCCGCACCGGGGCTGCGCTTGACGTCGCTCATGCCTTTGCGCAACCAAACGAATGGGTCGCGCCAGCTCAGCTTGGCAATGGGGGTCAGGAGCACCGATGCAGAAGAAACCGGCTCCGTGGCGTTGGGTGCGGTTGAAACAAGAACGGGGTCTTGAGGGGTGTCGCTCATGCGTTTGATCTTGGCATTTCAGCGTGGATTTGAAAGCAGGGTTTTCATGGATCGCAGTGACCCGTGCGCCCCATGCCGCACAATCCAAACATGAACAAGGAACATGCGCTCATGAAGAAAGTCACTTTGGGTCATTCTGATCTGCAAGTCTCGCGTTTGGGATTGGGCTTGATGTCGCTATCGGGTTTGTATGGTCCCAGCTCCGACGAAAACGGCAAGGCGCTGATTCACCATGCTTTGGATTTGGGCATCGACTTTTTGGATTCAGCCGACATGTACGGCTGGGGGCACAACGAAACCCTGTTGGGTCAGGCCATGAAAGGCAGGTCGCAAAAGGTGTGCTGGGTCACCAAGTTTGGTCAAGTGCGAGGCGAGGGCGGTGTCAACACGGTGAACGGTCGGCCCGAGTACGTTCGTCAGGCTTGCGAGGCCAGCCTCAAGCGATTGCAGATCGACACCATCGACCTCTACTACGTGCACCGCATCGACCCTCAGGTGCCCATTGAAGACACGGTAGGTGCGATGAGCGATCTGGTGCGTGCAGGCAAGGTGAGGGCGCTGGGTTTGTGCGAGGCGCATCCCCAAACCATCCGTAAAGCGCATGCCGTTCATCCCTTGAGTGCGATTCAAACCGAGTACTCGCTGATGTACCGCGAAGCAGCAGAACAAACGCTTGCCGTGACCCGAGAGTTGGGCATCACTTTCGTGGCGTATGCCCCATTGGGTCGCAGCCTGTTGACGGCAACGGTTCAGTCTTTTGACGAAGTCGCCGATGACCGGCGCAAAGATCATCCGCGTTTTCATCCCGAACACCTTGAGCACAACCGGCGTTTGCTGGACCCTTTGCTTGACATGGCACGGGCCAAGTCGTGCACAGCTGGGCAATTGGCGCTCGCTTGGCTCATGGCCCAAGGCGACGACATCATCCCGATTCCCGGCACCAAGCGCATTCAACGCTTGGATGAAAACTTCGCCGCCTCTGAGATCACCCTATCGGTCTCTGAGCTGACTACCCTCGATACCGCCTTCCCGCCGGGTGCCGCTCAAGGCTTGCGCTATCCAGCGGGCGGCATGAAGGGCGTTTTCATCTGAAATCGGGGCTTCACTTATGATGAGCCCCACCTTTTGAAAGAAACAAGCATGCGTTCCATTCGTGTTCGAGAACTCTGGCAAAACAAGCAATGCGCATTCAATGGCTGGTTGGCCATTCCCAATTCACTGAGTGCCGAAGCCATGGCCATGTCGGGTTGGGATTCCCTGACCATCGACATGCAGCACGGACTCATCGACAACGCCGCCTTGGTGACCATGTTGCAGGCCATGGCGGCCAGCTCCTGCACGCCCATGGTGCGCGTGCCTTGGCTGGACCCTGGCCCCATCATGCGTGCACTCGACGCTGGGGCCTTGGGCATCATTTGCCCCATGATCAATTCGGTGGACGAAGCTGCGCGCTTTGTGGAATACACCAGCTATGCACCCATGGGCGGGCGCAGCTTTGGCCCGATCCGTGCGGGTCTGGTCGATGGCCCCAGCTACCAAGCCACCGCCAATGAGCGCGTCATCCGCTTTGCCATGATTGAAACCCGCAAAGCCTTTGACCAACTCGATGCCATCTTGCAAGTCGAGGGCCTGGATGCGATTTATGTGGGCCCTTCAGACTTGTCCTTATCGCTAGGCTGCAAGCCCACACTCGACGATGTGGAACCCACAGTGCAACAAGCCATCGAACACATCTTGGCGCGGGCACATGCCCATGGCATCAAGGCCGGCATTCACAGCCAAACCGTGGCTTTTGCCAAGGCCAGGCGAGAGCTGGGTTACGACCTGGTGACCACGGCCTCTGATTTGCGTTTGATTCTTGCGGGTGCGCAGGATTTGATGAAAGCCTGGCGGGCCTGAGGCGCATCACTCCACGATGACGGCGCAGGGGGCTTTGACGTTGAGTTGTCGGCGCTGGTCTTCACAGCGGTTCATGGAGCGGCGCGAGCCCTCTGAACCGATCTTGATGTAGATGGAACAGGTAAAAATCATTTTTTCCTGATCAGAGGTGCTGTCAAACGCAGTGGAGCACCTGCCGTTTTCACCCAAATTGGGTTTTTCGTTGATGTAAGACCGCTGCACAGCATTGGGCAGCTTGCGGAACTCGATGGCGGGATAGCCGTCGCGGGTCAACGACCAAGCGCTGGTTGGACCGACCAGAGCGAGTGCCAGAAGGCTTTGAAAGAACAAAGGTGACAAGGCTTTTTTCATGGTTCAAGCTTAACGCATCCGCCCACCCCATCACGCGATTGCAGCTTGTTGCAGGTCAACTGGGCTCAAGTCTGACCCACTCATTCCGATCCATGCTGATCATGCGAACTCTGGCCCTATTGATCAGAGGAGCCCTGTGGCTGCTCGTTGTGTCCTGGCTGATGGCTGCTGCCTCCGCCTCGGCCAAGTCGTATTGGTCTTTTTTGGGTTTTCTGGATGGCCAAACCTACAGCATGGACACCCAGAACATCACCACTTCCAATCAGGGCAATCGGCAGTTCTGGGCCTTGCTGGATTACAACCACCAGCCCGCTCATGGTGCTCGGTCGATTGCCTTGCAGTTTGAAATCGACTGCAAAAACGACAAGATTCGCCGCATCAATGCCGTGGGCTATCGCGGCGATTTACAACAAGGTGGCGTGGTTTGGGTCAACTCGCAATCAGGAAGCTGGCAAGAAGTGGGGCGCGACACGCTCAACCAAAGTGCACAGCTTCGCGCCTGTGCACAAAGCGTCAAAGGCTATCCGATCTACACCGATCAGTTCAAGAAACGCTGAAGCGCCTGAATTGAAGCGCCTTAATTGAAACGCGCAATCACGCGGCCCAGCACCTGACCCGTTTTGAGTCGGTCCAACACGCCCGAGATTTCTTCTGGCGTGCACAATGCTGTGGGAATGGGCTTGATCTGACCCTTGCGAGCCATGTCCACCACCTCTTTGAGCTCAGACAAGGAGCCCACATAAGAGCCTTGAACCGTGATGGCCCTTTGCGCCAAAGGCACGGTGGACAAAGGCAACTCACCACCATAAAGCCCAACGACCACATAGCGGCCACCTTTGCGCAAACACGCCACGCCGAGTTGGGCCGTGGTGGAGACGCCAACGAGGTCCAACACACCCCAAACGCCTCCGGGCATGGCTTGAAGTCGCTCAAGGGTGCTGGCGTCGTTGGGGTTAAGGACTTCTTGTGCGCCCATATCGCGGGCAGCTTGCCATTTGGCGGAGTCGATTTCGCAGACCACGATGCGCTCGTGCCCCAAGGCCTTGAGCATGGCAATCGCCATCAGGCCGAGACCCCCTGCGCCCATGACCACGATCACGTCTTGAGGGTCGCAGGGCAAGAGCTTGCGAACGGCCGAGTAAGTGGTCAGGCCTGAGCAGGCCAGGATGGGGGCAAATTGCGGATCGATGCCAGTGGCATCCACAAGGTATTTGGGATGAGGCACCAAAAGGTAGTCAGCATAACCCCCAGCGCTTTGTACGCCCAAGAACTTTGGGCTCATGCACCAGTTGTCTTGTTCTTGCTGGCAACGTGCGCACTGGCCGCAGCCTGTCCAAGGGAAAACCAAATACGATTGGCCCATGCTCACGGGAGCCAGCCCTTGCGCTTGTGGGCCCATGGCCACCAACTCGCCATAAGGCTCGTGGCCCATGGTGACGGGCAACTTCATGCCACGCTCGGTCATGTAAAAGCGCTTGCCACCTCCAAGATCGAAGTAACCGTCTCGGATGTGAACATCGGAATGGCAAACCCCGCAATAGCGAACCTTGACCAGCACTTGAGTGCCCGTGGGTTGGGGTTGTTCGCGTACGGCTCTTTGCAGGGGCTTGCCCCATTCGGTGATGTCAAAGCTGTGCATAGGATTTAGGCCACTTCGGTGTTGATGGTGAAGTAATCGGGCGGGGTTGGTCCCCACACGTAAAACGAATCCTCTGGTGGATGGTCTTTGGCGGGCCAATCAAAGCCAGCTGGCACATGATCGATGTCGTGCGAATACTCGCAAAATGAGCCCCAGGGGTCTTGCACATAGTAAAAGTAGTTGGAGCCCAGCACGTGGCGGCCAACCCCCCATCCTTTGGTGTAACCGGCTTGGAACATTTGCTCCATGCCCAGACCCACATCGTGAACGCTGGGGGTGTCCCAGCTGAGGTGGTGAAGTCCGGGTCCTTCAGACTTGACCAGTCCCACCACGTGATGGTCTGAACCGTGAACCGCATGCATGAAGCAGATCAGATCGCCTGAGGTGTCAGAGGTTTTGAGGCCCACGGTTTCTTGCAGAAACCGTTGAGCGCGGGGCACATCGGGGCTGAAGATCAGGGCGTGCGACATGCGCGTGGGGTGTACGGGTTTGACCGCAGAACGCGCGGGGGATCGCCCCGAACCCAGAGGAACGATTTCAGGTTTTGGGGGGGGTGAAGGATGGGTTGCTGAGCTCACAGGGCCCACAATGAGTTGAACCAAATAGCCATCGGGATGATGGAACCAGCAACCTCGTTTGTCGCCCAGAGGATGAGCTGGGGCCTCGGTTGCATTCGACAGGCATCGCGCACGGATGGCTTCGAAATCGGCTTCAAAACACGCAAAACGCAAAAATGCCAGCTTCTTGCGGCCGGGCCCTTGATGGCCTGCGTGGACTTCGGCCCAATGGTGAGCATGACTGAAAGTGCCCAGGCGAAGGCTTTGCCCATGCTCTTCAACCTTGAGGCCGAACGATTTGTAAAACGTGCGAGCGATTTCAAGGTCTGGGACCTGGAACACCACGGCATCGAGTGAGTGAACAGCTTGCTTCATGAACTTCTCCAAAGATTCAAGGGATGCAGTGTGGCCATCAGCCGCACTCAAGGCCTGCAGCTTTGACGCCCGCCATGCAGATCAACTCGTCTTCATCGCCCGTGCCGCCGCTGGCACCAGCGGCACCCAGGATCTGGCCTTGCGCATCTTTGATCAACACCGCGCCGGTCTGAGGCAAAAACTTCCCTTCGCCCGCAGAGGCAAGGCTCACAAAGAAGTTGGGATTTTCTTTGGCACGCTCGAACAACACGCGGCTGGAGACGCCCATGCCCACAGCGCCAAAGGCTTTGCCCCTGGCAATGTTGAAGCGCAACATGCTCGCGCCGTCTTCGCGGGCAAAGGCCACAGGGTTGCCTGAGGCATCGACCACGATGACACCCATGGGTTTGAATTGGCGTTGGCGTGCTTCAGCAATTGCAGTGTTGACGATGGTTTGTGCTTGTTTGAGGGTTAATGCATTCATGACGGACAGGTCTCTCTTTCTGGCAGACATTTAAACAGGCCGACTGCCACTCTTGAATTGGTGAAACTGCCTAAGCTGTCGCACAGGTTCTTTGAAAACGCTTGCGGCATTGCCACGCTCAAGGCTTTGGCTTAAATTGAAGTGGTTTTCATCGAGGAGTTGTCGTGCCCATTCATTCCATCAATCATTTCTTCATCCGTGCGGCTGACCTCGAAGCCACGCGCCGTTTTTTTGTGGATGTGCTTGGCTTGAGCGAGCAGCCTCGCCCTGACTTTCCTTTCCCCGGCTATTGGCTGGGCACCAACGGCGGCATTCAGGTGCACATCGGACCCTCTCGCATTCCCGATCGCGAGGCCTATTACTTGGGCACACGCGACGATGCCGCGGATGGTCAAACCGGTGTCATCGACCATGTGGCTTTTTTGGCCAACGACCCCCACGGCTTTGTCGAACACCTCAAATCACACAATGTCCCTTTTCGGCCAAGGTTTCTCCCTGAGTCCAAGCTCTATCAACTTTTTGTTCGTGACCCCAACGGCGTCATGATCGAGTTGAACTTTTTTGGCATAGAGCACGCTCCCGAATGGGGCGGGGAAGACTACACCCAAATGAAGCGCGTTGAAGAGATCCGCAGCTGAGCGCGTTTTGCCTCGCGAGTCGCTTTAGGCTCACTCTCAGGGTTTTGACCGATTCAACTTCCTTGCTTGGTTCTTACGATCCATTTCGATCTTCGACATCAATCACAAGGAGTTCTTCATGGATCAAACCAGACGCAAAGTAATTGGTGCAGGCGGAGCAGGTCTTGTCGCCGCTTCTGTGCCAGTGACATCGGCTTGGGCACAAACCGGCCCCATCAAGATCGGCATGAGCATGCCGCAGACTGGTGGCCTTGGCGCTGGCGGTCAGTCGGCGCTGGTCGCGATCCGCATGTGGGTGGATGACGTTAACGCCAAAGGCGGTTTGCTGGGTCGCAAGGTCGAGTTCATCGCCTATGACGATCAGTCCAATCCTGCCAACACCCCGGGCATCTACACCAAGCTTTTGGACGTGGACAAAGTCGATCTGTTGATCGCACCCTATGCCACCGTGCCCACTGCACCCATCATGCCTTTGGTCAAGCAACGCGGCAAATTGCTCATGGGCAACTTCTCCTTCCAGGTCAACAAGACCGTCAAGCACGACATGTGGTTCAACAACGCCCCATGGAACGATGCAGACGGTTGGGCCAAGGGCTTTTTGGCCACTGGTAAGGCAGCAGGCGCCAAGAACATTGCCATCTTGGCGTCTGACCAAGAGTTCTCGCAAAACCTGGCCGATGGCGTTCGTGCATTGCTCGACAAAGAAGGCATCAAGAAGGTTTACGACCAGAACTACCCGCCCACCACCAAAGACTTCTCCGCCATGATCCGTGCCATCCGCGCGGCCAAGGCCGAGATGGTGTTCGTGGCGTCCTATCCGCCTGATTCGGTGGCCATCATCAACGCCGCCAACGAAATCGGTGTGGGCCCTCAGGTGCAAATCATGGGTGGTGGCATGGTGGGTCTGCAGTTCACCCCCATCATGATCAGTTTGGGCTCCAAGCTCAACGGCATCATCAATTACCACACCTATGTGCCTGGCATCAAGTTCCCCGGTATCGACGATTTCTTCAAGCGTTACACCGAGAAAGCCAAGGCCGCCAAGGTGGACGAATTGGGCTACTACTTGCCGCCATTCAACTACGCAATTGGTCAGATGCTGGAGCAAGCCATCAATGCCACCAAGAGCATTGAGGACCGCAAGTTGGCCGACTACATGCGCAAGAACACCCTCAACACCATTGTTGGGCCGGTCAAATTCGACGCCATGGGCGAGCGTGCCAACGAACACCTGATCACCGTTCAGTTCCGTGGCGTGAAGGACAACGACCAGGAGCAGTTCCGCGATCCTGCTCGACAGCTTGTGATTCATCCGGCCGAAGACAAAGCCGGTGCGGCCATCGTGCCTTTTGAGAAGGCCCGCAAGAGCTAAGCCGTTCTGTCCCACAGTGGGGGAGCCTGAGCGCTCCCCCGTTGAAAGCGAGTTGCCGTGTTTTTTTCTTTTGACCTCTTGTTCGAGGCCGTGGTCTTTGGCGTGCTGTTGGGTTGCTTTTATGCGGCCGTCAGTCTGGGCCTTTCGGTTGCCTTTGGTTTGTTGGATGTGCCTTATGTGGCCCACCCTGCAGTCTTGATTCTGGGTTCCTATGGAACCTTCTGGCTCAATTCACGCATGGGCATAGACCCTGTGATGAGCGGCCTCTTGCTCATGCCAATCTTTTATGGAATTGGCACCTTGCTGTACCGCTTTTATCACGCCAGTTTTGAAAGCCGGGGCAACGATGCCGCGGTCAATGGCCTGGCGTTTTTCTTTGGTCTGGCCTTCATCATCGAAGTGCTGCTCATCGTCCTCTTTGGCGTTGACCAGCGCTCAGTTTCAGCCAGTTACATCGGCGATAGCCTGGAGTTGGGTGAACTTCGCTTGCCTTACCGTTTGTTGGTGGCGTTTGGTGTGGCCTTGTTGCTCACCTATTTGCTCACGATGTTTTTCTCCAAGACCTTCATGGGCCGCGCCATCAAAGCGGTGGGGCAAGACGAGGCGGCTTTGCGCCTCATGGGCGCAAACCCAGTTCGCATCAAACAAATGGCTTTTGGCATTGCCACTGCGGTCAATGCGCTGGCCGGTGCAATGCTGATCATCGTGGCACCCGTTGAGCCATCCATGGACCGCATCTACATCGGGCGAACCTTCTGCGTGGTTGTGCTTGCTGGCTTGGGCAGCATGAGTGGCACTCTGGTGGCTGGCTTGCTCTTGGGCATTGTCGAGTCGATCGTGCTGACCTTGTTCGGTGCTTCCTGGGCGCCTGCTGTGGCCTTTGGCCTGTTGCTGGTCCTCTTGGGCCTGAGGCCTCAAGGCCTCTTTGGACGCTAAAAGGAGCACTGGATCATGAAATTTTGGACAGGCTCCATCATTCTGGCTCTTGCCCTTGCGGCCATGGCCCTCAGTGGCGTCAACGAATACGTTTTCTTTGCCGGCTTTGTGGTCTTGCAATCGATTGTTCTGGCCACGGCCTGGAACATCCTCGGCGGCTATGCAGGCTATGTGAACTTTGGGGTTCCAGCTTTTGTGGCCGTTGGGGCCTACACCAGTTTGCTGGTTTTCAAAGCCTTTCAAGCACCGCTTGCGGTTCAAATCCTTGCGGGTGCAGCGAGTGCGGGCGCTTTGGGTTTGGGCGTGGGTTTGCTCACCTTGCGTCTGCGTGGCATCTTTTTTTCAATCGCCACGGTGGCGCTGGTCTTCATCCTCGAAGCAGTGGTCATCAACTGGCGCTACTTGGGCGGCGCCACAGGCATGCAGCTCACGCGTCCTCCGACCTGGGGACCTTTTGAGTCCTACACCCGCATGCTCTTTGTGGTGATGACGGTGATGGCGGTAGTGGCCGTGGCCATTGCGCGCTACATCCAGGACTCACACATTGGCCGTGGTTTAAGGGCTGTGCGCGACTCAGAGGAAGCCGCCGAATGTTCGGGTGTGCCGACCCTCAAGCTCAAGCTGATTGCCTGTGGTGTCTCAGGTGCCTTGCTCGGTGCAGCTGGTGCGCCCATGCCCATGTACTTGAGCTTCATTGAACCCGCATCCAGCTTCAATTTGAGCTATGCCGTGGCAGCCTTGGCCATGCCCATCATTGGCGGCATGTCGCACTGGGCCGGACCACTCATCGGCGCGGTCTTGCTGGCCACCATTCAGCAAATCGTCACCGTCACCATTTCCAGCGAACTCAATGTGCTGGTGGTGGGTGGCTTGCTGGTCTTGTTTGTTGTTTTGGCTCCTGAGGGCCTCGTAGGGCTCTATCGCAAATGGAAAACATCCTCGAAGTGAAATCTCTTTCCAAACACTTTGGCGGCTTCACAGCTTTGTCCAATGTGTCGGTGAGCGTGCGAAAAGGTGAGCGACTGGGCCTGATTGGCCCGAATGGTTCTGGCAAGACCACCCTCATCAGCTGCATCTCGGGTGCCCTCATCAACGAAGAGGGTGACATCCATTTCAAAGGCCAGCGCGTCAACCGCTTGCCCGCCTTTGAACGATGCCGTTTGGGCATTGCCCGCAGTTTTCAGATTCCTAGGCCATTCAAGAGCATGACCACGCTGGAAAACCTCTTGGTGCCTTTGGCCTATGTGGGTGAAATCCATGGTCATCAGGCCGATGAAAAAGCCATGGACATCCTGGCGCAAATGGGTCTTGCTGGCAAAGCCCATGTGTCGTCCAGCCAGTTGTCCCAAGTGGAGCTGCGCAAGATGGAGTTGGCGCGCGCCATGGCTGCGCACCCCGACTTGCTCATTTCCGACGAGGCCATGGCGGGCTTGTCGGGTAATGAGGTCGACGAAGTCTTGGACATCTTGTTCAAGCTCAATGAAATGGGCATCACCATCATCATGATTGAACACATCATGCATGCGGTGATGAAGTTCTCCGAGCGCTTGGTCTGTCTGGATGCGGGGCAGGTGATCTGTGACGGCTCACCGCAAGACGTGGTGGCCAATCCTTATGTACAGAGGGCATACCTTGGCGATTAATCTCAACATTGAAGGCGTTCATGCCTCTTACGGCGCGGTCAAAGCCCTGCAAGGGGTGAGCCTGAACATCAACGAAGGCCAAACCGTTGCCCTGCTGGGCACCAACGGTAATGGCAAGAGCACGCTCATGAAATGCATCATGGGCATGGTCAGGCCCACTGAAGGCCACATCACATTGGAGATGGACGGCCAGCGACATGAGTTGTCGACCATGAGCACGCAGGACATCGTGAACCTCGGTGTGGCTTTGGTGCCTGAAGGGCGCCGACTTTTTCCCAAGCTCACGGTTGAGGAAAACCTCTTGTTGGGCGCATTCCGCGAAAGCGCGCGTGAGCACATCCCCCGCAATTTGGAGTTCGCTTACGAAGCCTTTCCCGTATTGAAAGAGCGGCGCCGACAACTCGCTGGTTCCATGTCGGGTGGTCAACAGCAAATGCTGGCCATTGCTCGCGCCATCATGTCCAACCCCAGGGTTTTACTGGTGGATGAGCCCTCGGTTGGCTTGTCGCCATTGCTGGTGTCGCAAACCATCTCTCAGTTGCAATCGCTCAAAGAGAGCTACAAGCTCACCGTGCTCATGGCCGAGCAGAACTTCAATCAGGCCATGCGCATTGCCGATGAGGGCTACATCATTGTTCATGGCGAAATTGTGTTCAAAGGCGATGTGGACACCCTCAAGGGCAACGACATGGTCAAGAGTTTTTACCTGGGCATGGCCGCCTGATTTCTTCGCTTGAGGAGTTTGCGGATGAAAGCACCTGCATTTGACTATTGCAAGCCCAAGACTTTGTCTGAGGCTTTGAGCGAATTGCAAGCCCTGGGCGACTCGGCCCAAGTGCTCGCCGGTGGCCAAAGCCTCATGGCGATGATGAACCTGCGACTCTCAGGCGCAGCGAAGCTGGTGGACATCACCGGCTTGTCTGAATTGAAGGGCATAGAGCGCCAAGGCGACCATGTTCGAATTGGGGCACTTGTCACTCACAGTGAATTGCTCGCCAGCGACATCGTTGCCCAAGATTTGCCTTTGTTGCATCAATCGGTTCCTCATGTCGCGCACCTTGCCATTCGCAACCGGGGCACCATGGGCGGAAGTTTGTCTTTGGCCGATCCCGCTGCGGAATACCCCGCTGTGGCTTTGGCCAGCGAAGCGCGCCTGGTCCTCAAAGGCCCCAAAGGTGAACGCACGGTGAAGGCGCGATATTTCTTTCAAGGCCTGTATGACACGGCCAGACAAAGCGATGAATTGCTGGTGGCGGTGCTTTGGCCCAGGCCATTGGCGAACGAGTGTGTCGGCTTTGACGAACTCGCTCGCCGCCGTGGTGATTACGCCATGGTGGGCGTGGCTGCACGTGTTGCGCTCAAGTCGGGTGTGGTGCAACAAGCACACCTCGCGTTTTTTTCTGTGGCCGATACGCCTTTGCTGGCCGAGTCCAGCTCTGCGGCCTTGGTGGGCCAGCGCTTGGACGCAGTTGGCATTCGCTTGGCTCAAGAGGCGCTCGCCCGCGACTTGCCGGGCAAGGGTGATCTGCAAGCCAATCCCGCCACCAAACAACACCTGGCCCAAGTTTTATTGGGCAGGGTCTTGACTCGCATGGGAGAAAACGCATGAACGACATCACCCGCCGAGTGCGCGTTCAGGTCAATGAGGAACAGGTCGATCGCGAGGTGCCGGTTCGACTGCATTTGATCGATTTTTTGCGCGAAGAACTTGACCTTACCGGGTCACATCTGGGTTGTGAGCATGGCGTGTGCGGCGCTTGCCAGGTTGAACTCAATGGCGAGGTCGTCCGAGGCTGTCTCACCTTGGCTGTGGCCACCGATGGCAAGGTGGTGAAGACGATTGAGGGCTTGTCCGAGTCGGGCGAACTTAAAGCATTGCAAGATGCCTTCATGACGCACAACGCATTCCAATGCGGCTTTTGTTCGGCCGGCATGTTGCTCACGGCACGGCACATCGTCAAACATCATCCAGAGGCCACGCGCGATGAGATTCGCGATTTGATCTCGGGCAACTACTGTCGGTGCACAGGCTATCAGGCCATTGTGGACGCCATCGAATCGGTTCTGAGCCAACGCAAACAGGCGGCCAGCCAAGGAGCTGTCGCATGAATGCCCGTTCAGAATTGCCATTGCCCACCGACACCCATGCCAGCGAACAAGGTCACATTGGCACGCCCACGCCGCGCCATGGTGCGCGCCGTTTGATCGAGGGCCGTGGGACCTACCTCGACGATTTGCGATTGCCACGGCTCGCCCATGTGGTGTTTTTTCGCAGCCCCCATGCCCATGCGCGAATCAAACACCTGGACCTGAGCCAAGCCAAACGCCAACCCGGCGTGATTGCCGCGTTCAACGGCCAGGAGATTGCGGAGTTTTGCACCCCATGGGTGGGTGTGCTGGGTCACCTCAAAGGCATCAAGTCGGCCCATCAATATGCGGTGGCCCCTGAGCGAGCGTGCTGGCAGGGCGAAGCTGTGGCCGCCATCGTGGCCCAAACCCGCAGACAAGCCGAAGACGCACTGGACCATGTGAGCATCGACTGGGAAGTGCTCCCTGCTGTGGTCGACATGCACGATGCCCTGTCGGGTGGTTCGGTGATTCATCCGGATTTGGGCGACAACGTGTGCTTCACCCGTGAGCTTGAAACCGAGGGCTTTGCACAGGCTTTTGACCAAGCCGATGTGGTGGTGGAAAAAACCTATCGCTTTGGCCGACACACTGGCGTGACCAACGAGCCCCGCGCGATCGTGGCCGACTTCAATCCCGCGGAACACAGCTTGACCGTTTACCACGCGACTCAAGCGCCCAACATGATGCAAGACATTTTTTCTCGCCACCTCGGGATTCCCGAATCGCAGGTGCGGGTGATTTGCAAAGACGTGGGCGGCTCGTTTGGCATCAAGGTTCATGTCTACGCCGATGAGATGGCCACCGCTGCGCTGTCGGTCATGCTCAAGCGCCCCGTCAAATTTGTGGCCGACCGCATTGAATCCTTTCTCACCGACATCCATGCCCGCGAGCATGAGGCAACGGTACGGTTGGCGTGCACGCGAGAGGGCGACATCTTGGGTTTTGACCTCAATGATGTGACGGCAATTGGGCCTTATTCGGTTTATCCCCGAACCAGCGGGATCGAGGGCAATCAAGTGGTCAACCTCACGGGTGGGCCTTATCGCCACAGCCAGTACCGTGCCAAGCTCAATGTGGTGTTCACCAACAAAAACGTGACTTGCCAATACCGTGCGGTGGGACATCCGATTGCTGTGGCATTGACCGAGGGCATCGTCGATGAGGCTGCTCGCGCGATTGGCATGGACCCCTTGGCATTTCGTCGCCGCAACCTGATTGCCGATGACGCTTACCCCTACACCTTCCCTTCGGGCTTGAAATTTGAAAAGCTCTCGCACCACCAGTGTCTGGACTTGCTGGCCAAGACCATGAACTACGAGGCTTTGCGCGCCGATCAAATCGAGCAGCGTAAAAAAGGCGTTTACCGTGGGATTGGCCTGGCCGCCATGATCGAGGTCACCAACCCTTCGCCTGCTTTTTATGGCGTAGGTGGTGCACGCATTTCGGCCCAAGATGGCGCCACAGTTCGACTCGATCCCACCGGCTCCGTCGTGGTGCTGGTGAGCGTCACCGAGCAAGGGCAGGGCAATGAGGCCGTTTTTGCGCAGGTGGCCGCCACGGCGTTGGGCGTGTCCTCACGGCAAGTCAAGGTGATCACGGGCGACACGCAAGTCACGCCATACGGGGGCGGCACTTGGGCTTCGCGGGGCGCAGGCATTGGCGGCGAGGCCGTGTTGCAGGCCGCCAAAGGCCTCAAGTCCAACATCCTCGATGTCGCTGCGGCGATCTTGCAAACCGACAAGGCCACGCTGGACTTGAAAGAAGGGCAGGTGATCGATCGACTCACGGCTGAGGCCAAGATGCCTTTGTCGGAAGTGGGTCGAGTGGGTTACTTCAGGCCAGATACCTTGCCCATGGGCTTTCAGGCCGAATTGAGCGTGACCCGTCACTACACGCCTCGTGAGTTTGGTTTCACTTTCACCAACGGCATCCAAGCCTCGTGGGTTGAAGTCGATACCGATACCGGGTTCGTCAAACTCTTGGGTCACTGGTGCGTCGAAGACTGCGGCACCATCCTCAATCCCATGCTGGTCGATGAGCAAATTCGAGGAGGCATCGTGCAAGGCATAGGTGGTGCATTGTTTGAAGAATGCATTTACAGCGATGAGGGGCAGTTGCTCAATGGCTCCATGGCCGATTACCTCGTGCCCATGGCGGGCGAGATGCCCGACATTGTGGTGGGCCATGTGCAAACGCCGACCCGCACATCGGAGCTGGGTGCCAAGGGGGCAGGCGAGGCGGGTACTGCGGGCGCACCGGGTGCCATCATGAACGCCATCAACGACGCGCTGGCTCCTTTGAAGGCCAACGTCACCGATCAACCCTTCACTCCGCAGCGCATCTTGAAGGCGCTGGGCAAGGTCTGATTCATGAGCAAAGATCACGGACTTCTGACTCGCCCGCAGGGCGCTCAAATCGCTTGGCGAATTCAGGGTGCCAGCCATGGTCCTGTGGTGTTGCTGTCCAATTCGCTGGCTGCAGATCAAACGATGTGGTCTGAGGTGGTTCAGTCACTGGCTGCCACGCACCGTTTGATCACCTACGACAACAGAGGCCATGGCCTCAGCACCTGCCCAGATGCGCCCAGCTCACTCTCTGATCTGGCTCTCGATGCCATGGCGGTGCTGGATGCTGCGGGCGTTGACAAAGTGTGGTGGTTGGGCGTGTCATTGGGTGGCATGACGGGCATGCAAGCTGCGCTCGATCATCCACAGCGCCTTTTGGGATTGATGGCTTGCCATTGCAGGGCACGGATTGATCAGATTGGCATTGACGGTTGGAATCAGCGCGAAGCGATTGCCCGTGAGCAAGGCATGTCGGCTCTGGCAGAGCCCACCTTGTCGCGTTGGTTCACGCCTGAGGTTCAGGCTAGACAACCTCAAACCATGGCGGCAGTGAAAGCCATGATCGCCAGACAAACCCCAGAAGGTTATGCCACTTGCACCCAAGCCATCAAGACCATGCAGTTGTGGGATCGGTTGGGCGAGTGGACTTTGCCCACCTGCTTTTTGAGCGGTGCCCAAGACGGGGCTGCGCCCCCTGCAGAAATGCAACTCATGGCAGAGCGGGTCAAGGGCGCGCGCTTTGAAGTTTTTGACCCCTGTGGTCACCTCTCTTGCATCGAGCGCCCCACCGATCTTGTGAACCTGTTTCTCAACTGGTCTGGACAGCAGGCGCGCTGATCTGGCTGCGATACCAATTTGAAATGCCCTCGCCAGTCATGAAGCTGATGTGAGGGTGGGCCAGCACGGCATCGAGCAGTTGCTCAAAAAAACCGATGCGATGGGGAACGCCAGTGATGTAGGGGTGAACACTGATGGCCATCACTCTGGGTTGCTTGGCGCCATCTTGTGCCATGCGTTGCATTTGCAACTGACCTCTCACCAACAATTCATCGGATCGGTGGTGTTGCAAAGCCATCATGGGAATGTCGTTGAGTTCAACCGTATAGGGCACTGACAAAACCGGCTTGGGCTGGGCTTGAATCCAGGTGGGTTGTTCGTCCAGCACCCAATCGGCCACGTATTCGATGCCAGCCGCACTGAGCAAGTCGATGGTGGTTTCGGTTTCGGTAAGTCCTGGGCTTTCCCAGCCCACTGGACGCTTGCCCGTGAACTTGGCGATGGTGCTCATGCATTGCTCAATCGCGGCAGCCTGATCGTCGAGTTTGTGCATGGGGCCTTGCACATGGCCATGGCCCATGAATTCCCAGCCCGATTGCAAAGCGGCCTCGGCCACTTGGGGATAGCTTTCGCAAACAATGCCATTGATGGCGAGGGTGGGCACGATGCCTCGGCTCACCAAAGCTTGATGCAAACGCCAAAAGCCCACCCGCATCCCGTATTCGTGCCAGGCCCAATTGGGCAAGTCGGGCAACAGCGGTTGACCCATGGGCGGCGAGAGCACGGTGCGTGGCATGGCCCGCTCAATCGACCAATGTTCGACGTTGACGATGACCCAAGCCAACACATGTTCGCCATGTGGCGTTTGAAGTGCAGGGCGCTGGGTCATGGGCAAATAGGGAGCCCGATCGCTGAGCAGTCTGGGTTTCATGTCAACTCCTTGAAATTCAGGTCATCACCATGCCGCCGTCGACCAACATGGACTGGGCGGTGATGGCACTCGATGCATCACTGGCGAGATAGAGCGCCAGGCTGGCCACCTCTTCGGGTTGAAGGATGCGGTTCATGGGAACGCGGGCAAGCACATTTTTGATCAAGGCCTCGGGATCGCCCGAGGCGGCAGCAGTTTGTGCCTTGAGTTCTTCGACCATGTCGGTTTGAACAAAGCCGGGACAGATGGCATTGACAGTGACGCCAGTCTGAGCGACCTCAAGCGCGACGCACCGGGTGAGGCCCACCACCGCATGCTTGCTGGTGTTGTAGGCACTTTGCAAGCGCGATCCCCATTTGCCAGCTGTAGAGGCCACATTGATGATTCGCCCCCAACGCTGCTGAATCATGTGGGGCAGCAGGGCCTGAGTGAGGTGAAGCACGCCAAAGAGGTTGACCTCCATGAGGTCACGGAAATCCTGTGAGCTGTGATCCATGAACGATTTGGATCGGTAGATCCCAGCGTTGTTCACCAAGATGTCGACTCGGCCCATGTGTGCCATGGCCTGGCTAGCCACGACTTGGCAGGCCTGCTCATCGCGCACGTCCAGGGCCAAGGGCAAAACCCGCTCGTCACCGCCCAGCGCCTCGTGCATGCCCTTAAGGGATTTCGGATCAGAGGCCAGGGCCACCACACGCGCACCCTGCGCCAAAAAAATTTGGGCGATGGCCAAGCCTATGCCTCTGCGGGCACCGCTCACCAAGGCCACCTTGCCAGCCAGCATCTGTGTCATTGAAAAGTCCTCCTAGCCGTAAGAGGATAACGGCCATGTCAGTCTGAGCGTGTCGACTTTGTGCCATGATTTCGGCTGGATTGAAAAAGACCCATGATGATTCAAACCCGCCCTCTGTTTGAGCTCAGGCTCACCGTTCCCCACATCGAAGATTTGGGTCAGACCCCCAATGGTCACCGCAAGATTGCCACGGTGACGGGTGGCACTTTTGCCGGCGAGCGCTTGCATGGAGAGGTATCGGCATCTCCTGGTGGCGACTGGTTGCTGCTCAGGCCCGACCAGGTTTTGGTGCTCGATGTGCGCCTGACTCTCAAGACTCACGACGGTGCGTCGATCTATATGTCTTATCGGGGTTTGCGGCATGGTCCTGCAGAGGTGATGAAACGCCTCAATGCGGGTGAGGCGGTCGATCCGTCGCTTTACTATTTCCGAATGACACCGATTTTTGAAACCAGTGATGACCGTTACGCATGGCTCAACGGCATTGTGGCTGTGGCAACTGGCCGTCGAGAGGCCAGCGGCCCCATCTACCAAGTTTTTGAAGTGTTGTGACACCTTGTTGATTCTTTCGCGATGAGCACCAAACCCGTCAGCACCATCATTCGAAGCGATGCACCTCATCAGGTTAAGGTGGAGGCAGGCTCGCTCAATGCCAGCAGCTCCAAATCCTGGGTCGAGGCGGGTGAGGCCGATCCTACCGATCGCATTGAAGTGGTGGAGTTGCCCCAGGAAGCGGAACGCCGTGCGGTGTTGGGCCCAGAACAAGACCCCTCTAAAAATCTTCAGAATGCCAATTTGGATCTGAACGCCGATAACCGCGCCAAGATTCCCGGTCAGACCCCAGTGGCCGACCAACGGGTGAAGGTGGATGAGCAAGGCATCGAAGACCACAGAGAAGCCTTGCCAGATCAAAAACAGACCGTTAACCGTGCGGCATTGCCACAGCAAGATGGCTTGAAAGACAACCGTCAAGCCTTGCCTGGCACTGCACCAACACCTGACCGATCGCTGGGTATTCCTAAAGAGGCCATCCAAGATCACAACGAGGCGCTGCCCGATACCTCCACCGATGACCACAAGGAAGCTGTTCCAGATTCCAAAATCACCGATCACAAAGAAGCTGTTCCCGATTCAAGCATTGTGGACCACCATGAGGCCGTTGCGGACGGTGCGATCAAAGACAATCGGGCACGATTTGAAAACGATGGGGTGCATGCTCATGATGTGCATCTGAATTCTTCTGACGCATCGCATCCGGGCGTTCACGCTTCTCAAGAGGGACATGCTTCACACGCTGCTGCCATCGCACAGAAAAACCCTTTGGCCCACGTTCACCTCACGCAAGACCCAGAGGCTTTCAAGAGCCGGGTGGCTGCAATCAGAGAAAGCGTGTCCCACATCAGCGGTCAACTCGATGACCTGAAAAAGTGATTGCGCTCAGCGCTTCGCTTGCTGGTCACTCAGAGCAAATTGCGCATCGCTTGTGCGGTTTCACGCAGTGCGGGCAGGACGCGAGCCGCCACCGCTTCTGACGATTCACCTTGCATGCTCATGTTCAGGCTGAGTGCACCCATCATGTCTCCCTTGTGGTCTCTGAGCGGGAAAGCCACGCCTCGAAATCCAATGTCGAATTGCTGCTCGGAGATCGACCAGCCTTGCTGTCGAATTTGCATCAAAGTGCGACGCATCAAATTGGGGTCGGTGATGGTGAATTCGGTGAATGCGGGCAGTGGCGTGTTGGCCAACCAGTCATCAATCTGCTCAATGCTGCGGTGGGCCAACAACAGCATGCCAGCCGAGGTGGTGTAACCCGGTACGCGTGAACCCAATACAAAGCCTGAGTTCATGGCGCGATTGGTACCGTTCCTGGCGATGTAAACGCAGTCAAGCCCATCGAGCACGCTGAGCATGGCAATTTCACCCGTCTGCGTGTAGAGGCGCTGCAAATAGGGTTGAGCAATGCGGGGCAACCGAGCCGATTCCAGGTAGTGTTGTCCCAGTCTGAGCACACGGGGCGTGAGCCAAAACGTTTTGCCATCGCTGGCCACATAGCCTAGGCTGGCCAAGGTGAGCAAATAGCGCCTTGCTGCAGTTCGAGTCAGACCACTCAGTTCGCCCACTTGCTGGGCCGTGAGCCTGGGATGGGTTTCATCAAAACACTCGATCACACTGAAACCTCGCTCTATGCCTGCGATCCAATCGCGCTTGAGCAGAGACATCGGTTTAGGTGCAGATTCCGGTGCTTTGATGCGTTCGGTGTTCATCCTGTTTAACCCTGATTGCGTTCGATCATTGAACGAATGTGATCGATCATCGCACATTTTTCATGACGGCATCGCGCAACAAAGGGTTCGGACGGCTACAGTCATGGTGTGGGCACACTCAAGCCCATGCTCTTACCAACCCCGCCTCAGGTGGATCGTCCCTTGGAGACATCAATGATCAAATCTTTCAGCATGAAGACCCTGGCCGTCGCTGCCTTGACGACCGTGGCTTTGTCGGCTCAAGCCCAAACCATCAAGATCGCCAACATCGTCGAACTCTCGGGTCCTGGTACCACGTCAGGCGTGATGTTCAAAGACGGCGTTGAGATGGCCATCAAAGAAATCAATGCTGCAGGTGGCATCAAGGGCCGCAAGATCGAATACACCACCGAAGACACACAAACCAACCCTGGCGTGGCCAAGGGCTTGACCCAAAAGGCCGTGGACAACGGTGCATTTGCTGTGTTTGGCCCTGTTTACTCTGGCTCCATCATGGTGTCGCAAAAGGAAAGCCAGCGCGGTCAGATTCCCAACTTCACCGGCGGTGAAGCTGCTGCTGTGACCCAGCAAGGCAACCCCTGTGTGTTCCGCACTGCTTTCGGTCAAGACGTTTCATTCCCCAAAGTGGCACGCTACATCAACGGCAAGTCCAAGAACATCGCCATCGTTTATGTGAACAACGACTTTGGTAAGGGTGGCTTGAACACCATCAAGAAACTTTTGGAAGGCAGCCCCACCAAGATCGCCGCTGAAGTGTCAACCGACCAAGGTCAAGTTGACTTCGCAGCCGCCGTGCTTAAAGCCAAGCAGTCCGGTGCTGACGCCATGTTTGCCTATGTGAACGAAGAAGAATCTGCACGCCTCTTGCGCGAGCTGCGCAAGCAAGGCTGGGACAAGCCCATCATCGGTGAGACCACCCTGGCCGGTGCCAAGGTCATTGAACTCGCTGGAAATGCTGCTGAAGGCATCGTGTCACACGTGGGCCTGACCGTTGAAGCGCCTGCGATCCAAGAATTTGGTCGCAAATACAAGGCCGCATTCAACACAGTCTCAGACCACAACGGCGTCAAAGGCTATACCGGTGTTTATGTCCTCAAAGCTGCCATCGAAAAAGCGGGCAACTTTGATCCCAAGGCCGCTGCTGCCGCTTTGCGCAACAGCTGCTTCAGCGCCAAGCAACACCCCGGCATCCTGATGGACGTGTGCTTTGACGACAAGGGCGACATCGACCGCGAAAGCTTCATGGTCACCGTGAAGAACGGCAAGGCAGTTGTTGCTGAAACCCTGCCCCCTTTGAATCCTCCCAAGAAGTAGTGAGTTGACGGTCAACATGGCAAGCCCTTGGGCTTGCCATGTTTTTTTAAGCCGCCGGTCATTGATGACTGGCGCAACCGGGTCGGATTGTTTGCATCGGCTTGGTTTCCTATCTCCCACCAATCGAGTGCTTTTCCATGACTGACTTCTTGCAGCTGCTCTTTAGCGGCATGGCTTCAGGCAGCATTTATGCCCTAGTGGCCTTGGGCTTCACCTTGCTTTGGCAAGCTTCGGGCACGATCAACTTTGCCCAGGGCGAATTCGTCATGGTGCCTGCCATCGTGATGGTCATCATGCTGCATGCCCAAATGCCTTTGTGGCTTGCCTTCTTGTTTGCCTGTGTCATCAGCGCCATCATTTTGGGATGGGTGTTCAAGCGCGGTTTGGTTGACCCCTTGTTCAGACATGGCCTGATGCCCATTGTGGTGGCCACAATTGGTTTGTCGATTGCATTGCGCAATGGTGTGCGTGCTGGTTACAGCTCTGAGCCACAACCTTTCCCTTTGGTCTTCCCCGATGAAATCTATCGCATCGGCGGTGTGTCGTTGTCGAGCACCGATATCGGTACGCTGGTGTTTGCATTGGGTCTTGTATTGCTGACCCAATGGTTTTTGTCCAAAACAGTGACAGGCCGTGCGATGCAGGCCGTGGCGCAAAACGTGGAAAGCGCCACCGTGCTTGGCATCAACGTGCCTCGAATGATTCTCTATACCTTCATCATCAACGCGGTGTTGGCCAGTGCTGCCGCTTTGTTGGTCACGCCCACCTACTTGGCGAAGTTCGACATGGGTGAGGGCTTGGGCACCAAGGCCTTTTTTGCCGCCATCATCGGCGGCTTCAACAACACAAGAGGTGCGCTGTTGGGCGGCATCATCGTGGGTGTGAGCGAGAACTTGGCTGCCGCCTACGTGTCGCCTGCTTATAAAGATGCAGTGGCCTTGGTTCTTTTCATGATCGTGATCTTGTTCAAGCCTCAAGGCCTCTTGGGCGCACCTGTGGAGCGCAAGGTATGAAAGCCAAAACCTTGATCCTTTCCCTCCTGGTCCTAGTGGGCTTGGCGGTATTGCCGACCTTTTTCAAAAGCTATGGCATTTACATCTTCACCAGTTGGCTGATTTTCATCATTGCCACCATGGGCTTGAACCTGACCGTGGGTTATGCCGGCCAAAAGTCATTGGGTCATGCGGCCTTCTTTGGCATTGGTGCTTACACCACAGCGATCTTGCTCAAGGCCGGAGTCAGCTTTTGGATCGGAATGCCTTTGGGTGCTCTGGGTTGTTTTGCAATTGGGCTGGCACTGGGCTTTCCTGCCTTGCGCGTTCAAACCATCTACCTGGCTTTTGCGACTTTGGGCTTCAACACGGCGGTTTGGCTGTTCATGCGCAACGAAGAAGCCATCACGGGGGGGACCTTTGGCATCAACAACATTCCCCGTCCCACGTTTTTTGGCATGGACTTGATGGGCCACATGCCTTATTACTGGTTTGTATTGGGCTTTACCGTGGTGCTGGCCTTGTT
>JACCDO012080804.1_pt1 | contig 27507 bp, 26 predicted proteins | sample 7446101 | NCBI WGS metagenome assembly JACCDO01 (sample SAMN15323440, study PRJNA562643) | freshwater metagenome | isolation source: river surface water | place: USA:Blue River Watershed | collected 2017-08-16 | reverse complement strand
AGTTATTGTGGGTAGAAAAATCAATGAAATCAATACGTTCTGAAATCAATTTGATTCAGTTTTGGTTTGCTAACATGCGCCTAAGGAGCGTGATTCATCATGTCAAATCAATCTGATTCTTTAGACAGCATCGTCATTGGCGACGGTGTCGTGGTCAAAGGGACGTTCACCGTTCCTTCAAAGGCCATCATCAATGGCGTCATTGAGGGTGACTTGACTGCGGATGAGTTGTTGATTGGACCTACCGGCAAGATCACCGGAAGGATCAAGGCCAAGGTGATCGATGTGCGCGGTGAATTGCACAACGACATCATCAGCGAAAAAAGCCTGATTGTCCGCAGCAGCGGCAAGCTCGCAGGCAAGGTTCATTACTCCGAAATTGAAATCGAAAAAGGCGGTGAGATTGAAGGTGTCCTGAATCAAGGCTTGGATTCAGCACCTGTTCGAATGAGTGTGCAGTCCACTGCTTCTGCACCTAACTTTGTTGCTCCCACGGCCATTCAAACTGCGGCTGCTGCCCCTGTGCTGACCAGCGTGTCTGAGACCAAAACTGATGCATCAGATGCAGCTGGCAAGACAGAATAAAAACAAGGCTTGAAATGCGACGGTTGGGCTTCTTATGGATGTTGATCAAACAGCTCCCCACTTGGGTGGTGAAGGGCTGGAACCATCCTTTTCAAGATGCCAAGGTGATTCTTGAGCAGCAAGGTGATCTCCACTACCTTAATCTTCCTGCCAGCGTTCAAAAATGGTTTGTTCGTGGTGCCATTCTCACCACTGGAACTTTGAGCTTACTCTTGTTGACCATGGTGGCCATCAACATCGACCTCATGATCAGTCGTTTTCGATTGGAACGATCACATGAGGCCGTCTACCGAGCCCTTCTATCCAGCAATGAGCAAGATGTGGCGGGTGAGTCGATTGATGAATCGCAAATGTTGACCTTGGCCCAGGCCATCCGAGATCGCGACATGAGCATTCGCCGTTTCGTGGACATGTCCATGGTGGCTGTCTCCAAAGAAAACGAAACCATCAAGACCCAACTGCAGACTGCTGGCTTGACTGAAAAAATCGTGAGGATCATTCAGGACAACTCTGCTAAGGGTGGCTTCACAGTGAATGATGACCTCAAGTCAAACCCACTGCTCCGGGGCAAAGTGGCTGAGGATCTCGAAACCAACCGCTCCTTGCGTGACGTGCTTTACGCATTGCCAAGCACCATGCCCATCAAAACCCCTGAGATCACCTCTGGGTTTGGCATTCGCAAGCACCCCATTTCAGGGCGTGCTCATTTCCACAGCGGCATCGACTTGATCACCGATGCTTCGGATGAACGGGTTTTCCCTGTGAAATCCGGAGTTGTGGTCAGTGCTCAGGAACATCCCAATTACGGCAACATGGTGATGGTCAGGCATTCCAATGGCATTGAGTCAGTTTATGGCCACATGTCCAAGCTTTTGGTGAAACAAGGCGAAACCGTTGGTGTCGACACCGTATTGGGATATATTGGCAACTCTGGCGTGTCCACTGGCAAGCACCTTCATTTGGAAATCCTCATTGGGGGATATCCAGTAAATCCGCAAAATGTGATTCGAACGGCTCAATATGTTCAACAAATCAAAACCGCTCGGTAACAACGGCATTCCCACATCCTCTCCTGCACCAGAAATGGCGAACGATTTGTCTCGTGAGTCTGATGTATCCCCTTCAACCTCTTCGAAATCATCTGTCATGGACGCCCTCACCACCTCAGCATCCAAACCCTCCATCCTCAGTGAAGGTTTTTCGTTCCGCGGAGAGATCGCAGCCAAGGGCGCCATCCATGTTGAGGGTGCGCTGAACGGACAAATTCAGGTCGATGAACTCACCATCGGCTCTAAAGGCCAAGTTGAAGGCGTTGTGACTTGCTCAAGCTTGCACATCAAGGGTAAGTTTTCTGGCACTGCAACTTGCCAAGAATTGATCGTCACTTCATCAGCTTCTGTCGATGGCCATGTGGTGTATCAAACTTTGTCGGTGCAAAAGGGCGCTTCTATCAAAGGCGAACTCCTTCTCGTCAAATGACGACCTGATTAACTCAGCCCATGTCCACTCAGTTTGCTGTTGATGGGGCGATGATCAAATCTCTGCGAGAGCGCAGGGGGCTGAGTCAACAAGAATTGGCGACCCTCACATGTCTTTCTGTTCGACAAGTTAAGCAGATAGAGGACGGTGGCAGCTCTTCGTTCTACAACGACGACATTAAACGCAAGGCCATGATGAAAATGGTGGCTGTGCTTGATGTGGTGCACGATACCGCACATGCCCTGTCTAGTGCCAGTGAGCAAAGCATGGAGTTAACAAAAGTTCGTGCTGAGCCTTTGCATGAATTGGCCAATCCTCCCGTTTCGCTGGAAGAGAACTCCTCCTCAATTCAAGATGATGAAAAGGCTGCAAAGACTGAGTCGCCTGGTCACTCAAATTCAGGCCATGCTCGTTCACACGCTGTAGATCCTGATCTTGCTCCCGAACCTGAACATAAATCGAATGTCTTGCTTTGGTTAACCGTGGTAGTCACCTTATCAGCAGTGGCTTACGGATTGGGGCTCTTCCCCAACTTTTGAGAGCTGGGCGCTTATTGCTTGGCACCCATGGCCAAGGCCAACTCACGCTCTTGTTGAAGTTGAGGGCTGCCTTGAGCCTTGTGGTCGCTCCACCCACTCAAATGGATGTGAGTGATTTGAGCAAGTGCATCTAACCATTGTGGGTCATCATTCAGGCATTCGATGTATCCAAAGTCTGTGCCGCCACATTGAAGAAATGCGCTGCGAACTTCCATTGCAATTTCTTCCAAGGTTTCCAAGCAATCGCAAACAAAGCCTGGACATATGACGTCCACGCTTTGTACACCTCGCTCAGCCAATTGACGCACAGTCGGCTCCGTATAAGGTTCTAGCCATTTGGCTTTGCCAAAACGAGATTGGAATGTCACGGTGTATTGATCTTTGTTAAGCCCCAGAGCCTGAGCCAGCAATCGACCGGTTTTGTGGCATTCACAGTGATAAGGGTCACCCAACTCCAAAGTGCGTTGGGGCACACCATGGAAACTCATGACCAAGTGAGCCTGTCTTCCTGAAGTTTCCCAGTGGTGCTTGACCCGATTTGCCAAGGCTTGAATGTAGGCAGGGTGATCGTGGTAATGCTTCACCCATCGCATTTCGGGCAAATTGCGATGACGGGTCATCCATGTGGCCACAGCGTCCCAAACACTTGCCGTGGTTGTGGCTGAATATTGAGGATAGGCGCTTAGCACCAGTAAGCGTGTGACGCCTTGTGCTCTCATGTCATCTAGGACATCAGCCACGCTGGGTGAACCGTAGCGCATGGCAGCTCTAACGATGAATTGTTGTGCGGGCAATCGGGATTGCAGGCCATCGGCTTGTTTGAGTGTGCCAGTGAGCAGGGGAGAACCTTCTTTGGTCCAGATACTGGCGTATTTGGCAGCAGATTTGGCGGGCCGGATCCTCAAGATGATGCCGTGCAGAATGGGCAACCAAATCAATCGTGGAATTTCAACTACCCTGGGGTCGCTCAGGAACTCGGCCAGATAGTTCCTCAACGCTTTAGCGGTAGGAGCTTGAGGCGTACCTAGGTTGCACCACAGAACGCCCGTCTTTGACGGTTGACCATGATGAAAAGCGGGCTCTGATGCGAAACGGTCTGCCATGAAAATTCCTTTGCGCCATTTTCCTTCAGCTTGAGTGGGCTCTTGAATAAATGGGCATCGCTGATCCATGTCGATGAGCGAGGATTTTTTCGATCACCTGTTGGCCTGAACGAACTGATCCCTCAAGGGTTGAGGGCAAAAAGGATTCGATGTAGTCCCCACAAGCCCACAGATTTTTGCTGATCATGGCTCCTGGTCGTTCGATTGAGGGTCTGCAAGCCAGTGTGGCGCGTGGGTCTAGAAAACAAGCTTTGACCTCGGGGCAACGCCCCCAAATCTGTTGAGCCTGATCAAGCACTCTGGCCATGGTCGCTTCACGATCCAGTTGTGAATCACTTGCAACCCACGACCAAAATCCTTTTGAATGCACACTAGGGCGCAAAACTCCCAGGTCGATCACCACTTGGGCAGGGTTCGCGACCTCAAAGGGCAAAAAAATCAAAGGATCAGGTAAGACAGGCGGCTCATCGGTCCATTGGGTGTAAACCGTAGCGATTGCCGTTGTGCTTAACGCTTTGGTCATTGAGGACCAATCAGGCGCGTGGCACGCACTCAAACGTGCAGCTTCTTTTGGGGAGCAAGCCAAGATGACATCGCCGGTTTGCAACAAGGGTTGCAAATCATCCACCCGATGACCCAGTTGAATCACTGCACCCTTCGCCCTTAACCACGTCAGCGCAGCCCCGGGTAGAAGTTCGCTCAAACCCACGCAAGGCAAAAGTAAGTCGCTGGCTTGAGGCGTTTTGAAGGACTCTTGCATCACTTGCAAAAAAACGCTGGCGTTGGCCTCGTGGGCATCCAAGTTCAAAGCTGAAACGCACAAAGCTTCTAGCCATGGGCGAACACGGTGACCCGCATGACCATCGAGCCAACTGCCCACACTATGATTCCGCCAATCGGCGGGACGTGCAAGCTTCAAGGCGAGCAACGAAGACAGCCATTCCAACCGCTCGCTGAGGCTCATTTGAGGGTCGGACAACAAACCCCAAAGGCGAGCAAAAGCATGTGGCTTTCCTAACCATCTTGCATGAGAGTGATGAGGCGTACTCAATCGCAGGGGCATCCGCATGAAGGCCGATTGCTCATCAACCCCAACACGCTTCAACAGTTTCAAAGTTTCAGTGCACGCACCTGTGAGGATGTGCTGCCCATTGTCGAGATCAAGACCTTTAAAGCTCACACTTTGGGCACGCCCACCTGCTTGTCGAGAGGTCTCATGTACCGTGACCGAGAAACCTGACAAAACACCATGAATCGCAGCGGATAGCCCTGACCATCCCGCTCCAACCACATGCAGTTGATTCACAGCATGCCCAAGGCTTGAACGCGCCAAGCCAACCAAAATTTGCGAAGCGGAGTTAGGCGAACCCTTTGCTTCATGACCGGGAAATCGGAACGACTGATTTCATCCAACAGAGTTCGATAAATGCTGGCCATCATCAAACCAGGTTTTTGGCTGCGACGGTCTACTGTGGGTAAAAGCTCAAGGGCTTGACGGTAGTGGTCCTGTGCTCTGCTGACTTGAAACTGCATCAGGCGCTTGAACGAAGGCCCATCTTCTAAATTCAGGATGGATTGAACCGTGACACCATGGGTTCGTAAATCGTCCAAGGGCAAATAAATTCTGCCGCGACGGGCATCTTCACCCACATCACGAATGATGTTGGTGAGTTGAAGGGCCAATCCCAGTTGATGGGCATAGCGAGTGGTTTGGTCAACAGTTTGACCAAAAATTCTTGCTGACACTTCGCCCACTACGCCAGCCACGAGGTGGCAATAGTGTGAAAGGCCAGCGAAGTCCAGGTATCTGTTTTGCCGCAAGTCCATCTGACATCCGGCGATGATGTCCAACAAATGTCGCGCTTCAATGCCATAAGTTGCAGCGCATGGCATGAGGGCTTTCATGACGGGATGTTGAGGGTCACCTTGAAAGGCCTCGGTCACTTGCTGACTCCACCAAGCCAACTTGGCCGCAGCAATATCTGGCTCAGCGATTTCGTCGACCACGTCATCGACCTCTCGGCAAAAGGCATAAAAAGCCGTGATTGCCATGCGCCTGGGTGCCGGTAGAAAAAGAAAAGCGTAGTAAAAACTGCTGCCCGACGATGCGGCTTTTTCTTGAACGTATTGCTGCGGAGTCATGGCCCGATTGTGTCAAAGCTTTGGAGGCTTGGGGCTCAGACAACGCCAAGCAACGACAAGCCAGTCCCAGGCTGTCAGGACAGGTCGAGTGCGCATGACGTTGGTGGTTTCAATCAAATCCAGCGTGCGCAAGCCCCCGTGAACCACTGCCCTCAATTCCCAGCCCATTCGTCCGGAGATGTGCCAAGCCAAAGGTGCGCCTCTGAGCATCATTTGCCGAGTCAGGGTGATGGCTTCAGGCAAAGTCACCTCAGGCGGCAAGTAATGCCGCCCTCGGCTGAGGTCTACGCTGAGGTCTTGCCAGAAATTGATCAATTGCAAGGACGTGCAAATGTCATCGCTCATGCCCAGCAATTCGGGCTGTGCTCTGTCTATCAATTGAAGCATCAATCGACCAACGGGGTTGGCTGAGCGACTGCAATAGTCCAAGACATGATTCATGTTTTGCATGCGCTGACCAGAAGCCGTCATCCGCACATCTTGACTAAAGGCCTTGAGCAAATCCCTCAACAACTGAGGGTCAAGTCGGTGGGCCTGCACATAGGGCCAAAGCTCAGAGAGCACGGGCGGAAGTTCACCACTCAATTGCCCCTTCATTGCCTTGGAGAGGGCTTCGTCAAGGGCTTCCAGCGCATAAAGCCTTTCTTCCCAAGGGGCATCGCCCTCATCGGCCAAATCATCTGCAAATCGCGCAAAGCGATAGAGGCTTGCCACTGCGGGCCGGATAGCTGCAGGACAAAGCCAACTGGCCACAGGAAAATTTTCATAGTGATTGACACCCATGGAGGCATTCTCTCAAGAGCCGCCGGTGGAGCAGTTAAAATCTTCAGACCGATTTCAGACGGGTGGTGTGTGATCTCAAACCACCCGTTGCCTTTTTTCAAACTCTGCGCGGGTGGCGAAATTGGTAGACGCACCAGGTTTAGGTCCTGACGCCAGCAATGGTGTGGGGGTTCGAGTCCCCCCCCGCGCACCAGCTGGCTTGTCTGGCTTACTCTGTCATTTTTAGGAGCACTCACGTGGCCATTGAAGTTCAAACCCTCGAAAAACTCGAGCGCAAGATGACGCTCACACTTCCTCTCGACACCATCGATAAGGAAGTCAAATCCCGCCTCCAAAACCTAGCGCGCCGCGTCAAGGTGGATGGCTTCAGGCCTGGCAAGGTGCCTTTGAGCATCGTGTCTCAGCGTTACGGCTATTCGGTTCAGTATGAAGTGATGAACGACAAAGTGGGCGAGGCATTTGAGCGAGCCGCCACTGAAGCGCAATTGCGTGTTGCAGGACAACCCAGCATTTCTCAGGCAGAGTCTGCCCCCGAAGGTCAATTGGCATTCGATGCCGTGTTCGAGGTTTACCCCGAAGTCAAATTGGCTGACCTCACCGGTCTCGAAGTTGAAAAAATCGTTTCAACCGTCAACGAAGACGCCATTGACAAAACCATTGATCTCCTGCGCAAGCAGCGCCGGTCGTTCTTTCAGCGTGGCCTTGATGCCCAGGCGCAGGCAGGAGACCGAGTCACGATTCATTTCGAGGGCAAGATTGATGGAGAGCCATTTGAAGGTGGCCGCGCAGAAAATTTCCAATTCATTTTGGGTGAAGGGCAAATGCTTCCCGCTTTTGAAGAAGCCGTCACCGGTATGAAGCCTGGTGAGAGCAAAACCTTCCCCCTCCCATTCCCTGAGGACTACCACGGTAAGGAAGTAGCGGGTAAAACGGCTGATTTCTTGGTCACCTTGCATAAGCTGGAAGGCGCTCACTTGCCTGAAGTCAACGATGAATTGGCAAAATCCTTAGGTGTGAAAGATGGCAATGTAGAGGGTTTGAAGTCTGACATCCGTCAAAACCTGAGCCATGAACTCGATGCCCGACTGTTGCTGCGTCGCCGACAAGCCGCATTGCAGGCGCTGGTTGAAAAAGCAGAACTTGATTTGCCTCAGAGCATGGTCAAGGCTGAGACCGCGCGCATGGTCGAGCAAGCCCGTGCTGACCTCAAGCAGCGCGGCATCAAAGACGCCGATACAGCCCCTATTCCTGAAGATCTTTTCAAACCTCAGGCCGAACAACGCGTTCGCATGGGTTTGGTTGTGGCTGAGGTCGTCAAGGCCAACAGCCTTCATGCAACCCCTGAGCAATTGCGTGAACGAATCGAAGCCATGGCAGCAAGTTACGAAAAACCTGAAGAGGTCATCAAATGGTATTACAGCGATAGGTCAAGGTTGGCTGAAATCGAAGGTCTGGTGATTGAATCCAACGTCACTGACTTCGTCATGGGTAAAGCAAAGGTCACTGAAAAAACCGTTTCCTTCGAAGAACTCATGGGTCAGGGATGATTAGGGCATTTGGAACGAAATCGGAGGCACAAGCATGAGCGCATTAGAGACAACGGCCCTGGGCATGGTGCCCATCGTCATTGAGCAATCAGGACGTGGCGAGCGGTCTTACGACATCTACTCGCGCCTGCTGCGCGAGCGAGTGATTTTTCTGGTCGGCCCTGTGAACGATCAAACCGCCAACTTGGTTGTTGCTCAGTTGCTCTTCTTAGAGTCAGAAAACCCTGACAAAGACATCTCCCTCTACATCAATTCCCCTGGGGGGTCTGTGTCAGCAGGAATGGCAATCTATGACACCATGAATTTCATCAAGCCCTCGGTGTCCACCCTGTGTGTGGGCATGGCTGCCAGCATGGGTGCATTCCTCTTGGCAGCGGGCGAAAAAGGCAAGCGCTTTTCTTTGCCTAATGCCAAAGTCATGATTCACCAACCCTTGGGTGGCACCCAAGGACAGGCCACCGAGATCGAAATCCATGCTCGTGAAATCCTGAAAACCCGTGAACAGCTCAACAAAATCTTGTCTGAGCGTACGGGGCAACCTTTGGAGCGCATCGAGAAAGACACTGAAAGAGATTACTTCCTCAGTGCTGACGAGGCTCAAGCCTACGGCTTGGTGGATCAGGTGATTGCCAAGCGCAACAGTTGAAGCCAAACCCTCAGGGAATGGCGTCTCGGGTCGATTTCTCTTCTGGTTATCATCGGATGGCTTAAAGCTTAGGAAAGTGACAAAAGCATGGCGGAGAAAAAAGGCGGATCTAGCGAAAAGACCCTTTACTGCTCTTTTTGTGGCAAGAGCCAGCACGAGGTCAAGAAACTGATCGCGGGGCCTTCTGTGTTCATTTGCGATGAGTGCATCGATTTGTGCAATGACATCATTCGGGATGAACTGCCTTCGACCGAGATCACATCGGACACCTCTAAGAGTGATCTCCCTACGCCTCAAGACATCAAGCACAACCTTGACCACTACATCATTGGTCAAGATAAAGCCAAGCGTTCGCTAGCGGTTGCGGTTTACAACCACTACAAGCGTTTGCTGCACAAAGATAAGGCAGGCAAAGACGAGGTTGAACTCACCAAGAGCAACATATTGCTCATTGGCCCAACCGGTTCGGGCAAGACTTTGCTGGCTCAGACCATGGCAAAAATGCTCAACGTGCCTTTTGTGATGGCAGACGCCACTACCTTGACTGAAGCCGGATATGTGGGTGAGGACGTTGAGAACATCATCCAAAAGCTTTTGCAAAACTGCAATTACGACGTAGAGAAAGCCCAAAGGGGCATCGTCTACATCGATGAGATCGACAAGATTTCACGCAAGTCTGATAACCCTTCCATTACGCGTGATGTGTCTGGCGAGGGTGTGCAGCAAGCGTTGCTCAAACTCATCGAGGGCACCATGGCCAGCGTTCCCCCACAAGGTGGCCGCAAGCACCCCAATCAAGACTTCTTGCAGGTCGACACCACCAACATTTTGTTCATCTGTGGCGGTGCTTTTGCAGGCTTGGAAAAGGTCATTGAGCAGCGCACGGAAGGCTCTGGCATCGGTTTCGGTGCTCAGGTGAAGTCCAAGAAAGAGCGTTCACTCACAGAGGTATTTGCTGAAGTTGAGCCAGAAGATTTGATCAAGTTCGGTTTGATCCCTGAGTTGGTGGGGCGATTGCCTGTGGTTTCCACTTTGGATGAATTGAGTTCCGACGCCTTGGTTCGCATCCTTACTGAGCCACGAAATGCCCTGGTTAAACAGTACGCTCAATTGTTTGCCATGGAAGGCGTTGACCTTGAATTCCGCCCCCTCGCTCTGGATGCCATTGCCAAAAAGGCCTTGGAACGCAAAACAGGCGCACGCGGATTGAGGTCCATACTTGAACATTCGCTGATCGACACCATGTTCGACCTACCGAACCAATCCAATGTGGAAAAAGTGGTGGTTGAAGAAGCCACCATCGTTGATCGCAAATTGCCTTTGCTGGTTTACCGAGAAGAAGCCAAAAAGGCCTGAACCTTGGGGATTCCTGAGATGGGATTCCCCTTTTGATGGAGGACACCATGTCCGGAAATCCTTTACTGCCAGCTGAACCTATCGACTTGCCGCTCTTGCCTTTGCGCGATGTGGTGGTGTTTCCGCACATGGTCATTCCCCTTTTTGTGGGTCGTCCCAAAAGCATCAAAGCTCTTGAAACGGCGATGTCGGCCAACCGTTCCGTGATGTTGGTTGCCCAAAAAGCGGCCGCCAAAGATGAACCTTTGGTCACCGATATGTTCGATGTAGGTTGTGTCGCTTCCATTTTGCAAATGCTGAAGTTGCCGGATGGCACTGTCAAAGTATTGGTAGAAGGTCAGCAGCGCGCCAAAGTCAATCGCATTGATGATGGAGAGCACCATTTCTCCGCAAACCTTACCCCAGTTATTCCTGAGACCAATAAAGAGACTGAAGCAGAGGTCGAGGCCTTGCGCCGTGCGGTGATGCAGCAGTTTGATCAGTACGTCAAGCTGAACAAAAAAATCCCGCCTGAAATCCTGACCTCAATTGCCAGCATCGATGAAGCCGGTCGCCTGGCCGACACAATTGCTGCCCATTTGCCTCTCAAGCTAGAGAACAAGCAAATGGTTCTTGATTTGTCCGATGTGAGCGAGCGTTTGGAAAACCTCTTTTCGCAGTTGGAGCGTGAGGTCGAAATCCTCAATGTGGACAAGCGAATCCGTGGTCGCGTTAAGCGACAAATGGAAAAAAATCAGCGCGACTTCTACCTCAATGAGCAAGTCAAAGCAATCCAAAAGGAGCTTGGCGAAGGCGAAGAGGGTGCAGACATTGAGGAAATCGAGAAAAAAATCAAAGCAGCTCGCATGCCCACCGATGCGCGCAAGAAGACTGAGTCAGAACTCAAAAAGCTCAAGCTGATGTCTCCCATGTCGGCTGAAGCCAGTGTGGTCAGGAACTACATCGAGGTTCTGGTCAATCTGCCTTGGAGCAAAAAGACCAAGATCAAGCACGATCTGCCTTTTGCTGAGGGTGTGTTGAACGAAGACCACTACGGCCTGGAGAAAGTCAAAGACCGCATCCTTGAGTATTTGGCGGTTCAGCAAAGGGTGGATAAGGTTAAAGCGCCCATTCTTTGTTTGGTCGGCCCTCCAGGTGTGGGTAAAACTTCCCTGGGCCAATCGATTGCCAAAGCCACTGGTCGCAAATACGTTCGCATGGCTTTGGGTGGCATGCGCGATGAGGCGGAAATCCGTGGTCACAGGCGCACCTACATTGGCGCACTGCCTGGAAAGCTTTTGCAAAACCTGACCAAGGTGAAAACTCGCAATCCTTTGTTCCTTCTTGATGAGATCGATAAATTAGGGGCTGACTTCCGTGGCGATCCTTCGAGTGCTTTGCTTGAGGTCTTGGACCCTGAGCAAAATCACACCTTCAACGATCACTATGTTGAAGTGGACTTTGATCTCAGCGACGTGATGTTTGTGGCAACTTCTAATTCCATGAACATTCCGCCTGCATTGTTAGACCGGATGGAAGTCATTCGCCTTTCTGGTTACACAGAGGAAGAAAAAGTCAACATTGCGATCAAGTACCTGATCCCCAAGCAGTTCGAGAACAATGGCATCAAAGACGCCGAACTTCTGATTGAGGAATCCGCAGTGCGCGACATTGTTCGCTATTACACCCGCGAGGCAGGCGTGCGCTCGCTCGAGCGCGAGGTCTCCAAGATCTGTCGCAAGGTGGTCAAGGGCTTGCAGCTCAAGCAGCTCATTCCTCAGGTTAAGGTCAATGCTGAAAACCTGCACGACTACTTGGGCGTGCGCAAGCACAACTATGGCCGTGCTGAGCAACAAAATCAAATTGGTCAGGTTGTTGGATTGGCTTGGACCGAAGTCGGTGGGGATTTATTGACCATTGAAGCGGCCCTCATGCCTGGCAAAGGCAACATCACTCGCACAGGTTCTTTGGGTGATGTGATGAAAGAGTCTGTTGAGGCTGCACGCACTGTGGTCAGAAGCCGTGCCGCCCGTTTGGGCATCACGGATGAGTTTTTTGAAAAGAAAGACATCCACATTCACGTGCCCGATGGCGCAACCCCCAAAGATGGGCCGAGCGCAGGTGCTGCCATGACAACGGCCATGGTATCGGCCATGACGGGCATACCGGTTCGCAGTGATGTGGCCATGACTGGTGAAATCACCCTCAGGGGTGAAGTCACTGCAATTGGTGGTCTCAAAGAGAAACTGCTTGCCGCCCTTCGTGGCGGGATCAAGACCGTCATGATTCCCGAAGAGAACGTGAAAGACCTTCAGGACATTCCTCAAAACGTTAAAAACGGCTTGGAGATTGTTCCGGTCAAGTGGATAGACAAAGTTCTCGAGGTGGCGCTTGAAAGGGTTCCTCAGCCCATTCCAGAAACACCAGTGACTGCAGTGGCCACACAGCCGAGCACGGCTGTTGGTGATTCTTCGGCCGTGAAGCATTGAGCGGGAAAAGTTGGCTATAATGCCGTCCTACGCGGGAATAGCTCAGTTGGTAGAGCGCAACCTTGCCAAGGTTGAGGTCGCGAGTTCGAGACTCGTTTCCCGCTCCAATTTTAAAAAGGGAAGCACCTGCTTCCCTTTTTCGTCAGATACGGCGCGATAGCAAAGCGGTTATGCACCGGATTGCAAATCCGTGTAGGTCGGTTCGACTCCGGCTCGCGCCTCCAGTTCAATGCACCCTAGTTTGCATAAGCTTGACGCAAGGGTGACGGCGTCAAGCAGATCCAGATAAGTCATCCCATATCTGTGGCCATCACTCACCAATCACATTTAGCGTCGTATAAAACTGCACTTTTTACGCTCCCAAGTACTGACTCCAGTGTGCTTGTGCTGAGGGATGGCGAGGTCATTGTGTAAAAAACTTGAACGCATCATGGTTTAGTAAAGCAATTACAAGTCCATTTCTAACAAATGCGTGCGTACCAGCATGACCCATCTGCCCCATGCTCGACAAATTCCCTTTTCTAAAAGTATTTTTATTAAATTGATTAACTTATGGGAACATAACTCCATGTTTTAAAAGAAAGGTGATCATGTCAAAAGTCAATCAAGTCGAACGCATTTCTTATGCGGGTGGTCTTTACGGTGCCATTTTTGGCTCTGCTAAAGGAAAGTTACAGGCCAAAGTTGAAGAGATGAACCAGCGCGGTTGGAACCTGCACTTTATTCATACTGACAACTTGAACATTCTTCACTTGCTGCTCAGGCTGTTGATTTTGGTATTGACCCTTGGGATTTGGACTTTTGGTTCATCCGAACTATTGGTTTTTGAAAAGGACCGTGAATAAGCCTTGTGCTGTTCAAGGGACGATTACCAAAATCCAGGTCATGGATTGACGTAGGCAAAACGCTTGGGGTCAAGTGGCATTGACTCCAGCAATTTATCTTCATGAAATCGGCCGGAGCTCTTGATCGAGTTGGGCGAGCTGTACTCGATGCCTAGTCCATCGAGTTGTGCCTTTTTGAACTCGCCAACTTGTTGCGAACCATCTGCGCGCGTGTAGGCGCCCCAGCCTGTCATTTGGTTGTCTTGGAATTCTCCAACGTACCTGTCGCCATTGGCAAAGGTGGATATCCCCTTGCCATGCATCTTCCCGTCTTTGAATTCACCCACGTACTTTTTGCCTTTGGCAAACGTATATGTTCCTTTACCATTGCGCTTACCATTTTTATATTCACCAAGGTACTGGTCACCATTGGGCCAGGTGAAAGTCCCTTGTCCACTTTGCAGATCATCCTGAAAGCCACCTGAATATTTTTCTCCACTGGGCCAGATCAAAGTGCCTTGCCCATTGCGCTTCCCATTTTTAAATTCGCCGATGAATTTTTTTCCGTTTGAAAATGTGTAACTGCCTTGGCCGTTCCGCTGACCTGCTTTGAACTCGCCTCTGTATTGATCGCCATTTGGGAAAGTCAAAGTTCCTTTGCCACTTTGCTGGTCATCTTTAAATTCACCGACATACTTCAGTCCACCGGGCCAAGTGAAGGTACCTTGCCCATTTTTCTTGCCGTTTCTGAATTCGCCGATGTATTTCTCGCCATTGGCAAAGGTATAGGTTCCCCGGCCGTGGCGCTGGTTTTCCTTGAATTCACCGCTATACAAATCCCCTGCCCACTGCGTGTCGGTTCCCCACTTAAAGACACCTTGCCCGTGTTGCTTGCCGTCTTTGAACTCGCCCACATACTGGTCCCCAGTTTGGTAGTCCAGTGTGCCTTGGCATTGGGTCCAAGTGCTGGGGCTATAGGAACCTTGGCATGAAGGCAGTCGATTCTGTTGCGCATAGGTAGGCAGTGCCAAAGCAAACAACACCAAGAGGCTTAGAAGTTGAGATGAAACGATGAAATGGCTCATGGAAAAACAAGTGACAAAACCAATAAAAATAAAAAACGGGATTCAAAGTTGAATCATTGCTGAGGAATGCCAGCTTTTTGAATCACATCTCGCCAGCGATTTATGTCGCGGTCCAACAGCTGCGCAAGTTGGGTGGGTGTACTGGATTTGGCAATCACCTGCAAGCCTGCTAGACGCTTGATCAATTCGGGGTCAGAGATGACATGTGCAACTTCAGCGGCCAATCGATCAATGACAGTTTTTGGAGTTTTAGCAGGCGCAGCAAGCGCATTCCAGGACGACACATTGAATCCTCCGAACCCTGGTGAATCCCTTAAAGCCGGAACTTCAGGCCATTCCTTGGGCCGCTGCTCACCCATGACCGCAAGCAATCGTATGGTTTTGGCGTTGATCTGAGGTTTGAGGGGACCAAGAATTTCTACAGCAAAGTCGATTTGCCCTCCACGCAATGCATTGAGCAAGGCTGGCGTGCCGTTGAAGGGGACGATCTGCACATCCAGTCCCGATTGAGATTTCATGAGCTCAGCTGCAAGATTCTGTGTGCTCCCAATATTGATGGTTCCCAAATTGAGTTTGCCCGGATTGGCTTTGGCATGAGCCAACAGTTCAGTGATGGATTGATGTTTTGAACTTTCAGGGACCACCACGGCCATGTCAAAAAGACCCAGCAAGGAAATGGGTGCGAAATCGGTTCTGGGGTTGAAGGGCAGAGACTTGAACAGGCCCGCACTCACTGCAGTGCCATTTGACATCAGCAGCAAGGTGTGTCCATCGGGTTCGGCTTTGGCGACGATATCTCCCGCAACAATGCCACCAGCGCTGGGGCGGTTGTCAATGACCACTGATTGCCCCAGTCGCTCGGCAAGACGTTCACCCACGGCACGCGCTGTCAAGTCAGCTACGCCTCCAGCGCCGAAGGGAACCAGAATGCGAATGGGTTTCGAAGGAAAGGTACTTTGTGCAACAGCCAATGAACTGATGCTTGTGGCAGCAAGACCCGAGAGAAAGTGGCGACGGTTAAGCATGTTTTTCCAAAAAATCAAAACGGTTATGGAATCAAAGATCCAGGCTTGGCTTGAGTTCTCGAATTGAGCAATACAGCCACTTGGCGGCTGTAGAGGCCAGTGCTGAGCAGGCTAAGCCAAGCAAGAGGGTGAGCAGTATCGGTTGATGCCAATTGCCTTCAAACGCACCGAATTGAGTCGCCTTGAGACCTTGAACAACCCAGGTCATGGGCAACCATGGACTCAGCACCGCATAGAACTGCCCGCTCAGCTCAATCGGCACGATGCCTCCCGATGCAGAAAGTTGAAGGGCCAAAAATAGCATGGCTAATGCCTTGCCCAAATCACCTCCCCATTGGACAAACATCAAAAAGACCAACATGAAGGCATTTGCAGTCACGATCACCATCAAGATCTCAGCCAATAGGTTGTTGAATTCCACATCAAAACCAAACATCAACAGCAGCACCACCAGAGCGGACTGAAGCGTGACCACCAGAGCTGGAACAGTGGCTTTGCCCAAGCATTTCACCCAGCTTGCGTACGAGTGTGCGAATGATGGGGCATGACGACCACGGATGAGGAAAAGAGCCACACCACTGCCCAGCCACAATGCCAGAGGAATGATGTTGGGAATCAGGGCTGCGCCAAGATGGTTCACCGGCGCGACGATCTTGATCTCACTGGCAACGGAGTGCGCAAGACCTTCTGGACTGCCCTCAATCAGTCGAATTTGACTGGGGAGCTTGCTCAAGAGCCAGTCGGTCGAACTGTTGAGATAGACCCCTCCCTCATGAAGTTGCTTAAGACCTTGGTCCAACTGTTTTTGGGCGCTGGCCCATTCCTGGGCACTGGCCCCCAATTGATTCAGCTGAGTCGGCTCAGGCAATTTCGCATTGCCTTGCCTCAGATTTGCTCTCAAATCTCGGATGCCAAAAGCCACTGCGCTCACCGACTCACTGAGCTTTTCACTGCCAGCTTTCATTTGCAATTGACTCTCGTGGGCTTTTTGCAAACCTGTATTGAGTTCATTGAGTCCTGTGTCAAAGGGAACAATCCATTCGTTCAATGTCGATAAGCCCCAAAAGGTGTTTTCCTGACTTTGACGAAATCCCTTGAGACCAGAGACCAATTGCTGACTGCCCGCACTGAGTTGGGTTAGGCCTTTATCCAATTCTGAGTGGGCTGTTGCCAGTTCGATGGCGCCAAGTCTCAGTCGGCGCACATCCTCTGCAGGAGGCAGTGAAGACTCTATGGTTCGCAGGGCTTGACCCATTTGCTGGGCACCATTCGTCAGTCTGACCACTTCATCACTCAGACGGATGCTTCCCGATTGCAATCGATTGCTGGCTTTGGCGGCCTCGGAAAGCCCGCGGCTGAGGGTTTTAGACCCCTCGTTGATTTGCGCCAGTGCGGTACGCAGTTGTTGCCAATCCTCATTCGCCTCGGGTGACGAGAGCACAAATTTCCATCGTTGCTCGTTGAGGGTTTGATTCAGTTCGGTGTCCAGATCAACGGCAAATTTTTTGGCCATCAAGTGAGTTTGATAGTTATTGCCCGCAGAGGTATAAATTTCCAGCAAGCCTTCGTTGGCCGATAAGCCTGGCAAGGCTTGAGAAGAAAAATCAGAAGGAATGATCACGGCAAAAGCCAGTTCATTGCGCCTGACCATGGCCCGAGCCAGTTCTGGTGATTCAATGTGAATGAAGCCAAATATTTTTTTCTGGAACAGTCGGTTGGTCAGCTCCTGGCCGATGTTGACGTGCAAATTGCGATAGCTATGTCCTCGATCCTGGTCCACAAGCCCCACTTTCAAGGACTGGGTATATGAGGTGGGATTCCAAACACCGCTTAGGTAGATGAGTAAATAGAGTGCAGGAACCAAGACCGCGATCAACAAAGCCATTCGAGATCGACTGGATTCAACGGCCAGACGCCACTCTACTCTGGACATCCGAAGCCATTGACGGATCACCTTTGGCAAAGAATGGTGTGGGCTGGACATGGACAGATGGGTGCAGGCTCGTCAACCAAATGGTCTTGGACGCGACAGTGCTGAGGGACATGCATTTTGACCCAGTTCAACTTGAATGTCCCTAGGCCTAAAGGCTTCATTGGCCGTTGTATAACCTAAGCCCTTGAATGACACTTTTCCAGACAGACCATGTTGAAAACGGCCGCTGCTTTATCCCGATTGGGAACGGAATCCGCATTTGAAGTACTTGCTCGAGCTCAGGCCCTCATGGCCCAAGGCAAAGACATCATCAATCTTGGCATAGGACAGCCCGACTTCAAAACACCTGCGCACATCGTTGAGGCAGGCATCAAAGCCTTGAGAGATGGCCACCATGGCTATACACCAGCCAACGGCATCCCGGCCTTGCGTGAGGCCGTGGCTCAAGACTTGCAGCGCCGACATGGCGCACCCGTTGATCCCGATTGCGTGGTGGTGGTGCCAGGTGGAAAGCCCACCATGTTTTTTGCAGTGCTGATGTTTGGCGAACCTGGCTCAGAGATCATGTATCCCAACCCAGGTTTCCCCATCTACGAATCTGTCATCAAATTCAGCGGTGCCAAGCCTGTTCCCTATGCGCTTCGTGAAGACAACGACTTTGCCTTTGACGCAGACCAGGTGCTGTCCAAAATCACGCCGGCCACTCGCCTGATCATCATCAACAGTCCTGCAAACCCAACAGGAGGTGTGACCCCTAAGGCCGAGATCGATAAGCTCGTTGCGGGTCTTGCCAAACACCCTCACGTGGCTTTGCTGTCCGATGAAATTTATAGCCAGATGCTTTATGGCGGCCGCAGCCACACCTCCTTGCTGACCTATCCCGAAATCCGAGACCGATTGATCATGCTCGATGGCTGGAGCAAAACCTACGCCATGACGGGCTGGCGTCTGGGATATGCCGTTTGGCCCAAGTCTCTGGTCGCCGATGTCACTCGCCTTTGCATCAACGACCATTCCTGCGTGAACGCTTCCGCCCAGTATGCAGGCCTAGCCGCACTCACTGGCCCTCAAGATGCCGTCGCAGAAATGATGGTGGCCTTCAATGAACGCAGGCAATTGATCGTTCAAGCCCTCAACAGCTTGCCCGGTGTCAGTTGTGTGGACGCATCGGGGGCTTTCTACGCATTCCCCAACATCAAAGGCACTGGCATGAGCTCGCGCCAAGCCCAGGATCTGTTCCTCAACGAAGCGAACGTGGCCACCATTTCGGGCACCAGTTTTGGCGAGTGGGGTGAGGGCTACGTTCGGTTTTCTTACGCCAACAGCGCCGAAAACATCGAGCGCGCCATTGAGCGAATTCGCAAAGTCATGGCCTGAGTCATTCACTCTTTAAACCGATAGTGGCTGCGGTTGAGTGCGGCAGCCACATCGGTGGAGTCCTCTGGGAAAAAGCCCAGATTGAGTTGGGTGTTGCACAACTCAACCATGCCTCTGAGCAGTCCTGCATTTTTGAGTCGACCATTGGGGTTATAAATGTCTGATCCATCGCCACCCACTTGCTTGGCATGGCAACTGTCGCATTTGGCCTCGCTCATCAATTGTTGACCGCGCTTCACATCAGCACCTTTGAAGATGGCGGGTTCAGCCCAAGCATTCAGGGCGAGACCACAAAGCCCCATGCAAAAAAGGCGGCTAAGGCGAGGGGACATGGCTGGACTCCAATCGATCAATCTGCCCCCATTGTTCAACAATTCACCCCTGCGTCAATTCGTGATTGCTCTGAAATGGCACAATCCTTTCACATGAAAAGCCATTTGCGAATTTCATGCCTTTTGGCCCTTTCAGTCCTCACCTTGTGGGGCTGTGCGAATACGCAATCCAATCTGGCCGAAGTGACATCGGTTAGACATGCAACCAAGTCTGAATCGACTGCCAAACCTTCTTCTGCACGCGCTCAAGCAGAGCCCGCATCACTGCAGGCCCTGAAAGAAGCCCCTAGCGCCAACCCTGCAGATCCCCATCACGATGTGGTGCTCATGGCCATGTCCATGTTGGACCGCAACTACACCTACGGTGGTAAACGGCTTCACACAGGATTTGATTGCTCAGGATTTGTGAGCTTTGTTTACAAGGAAGCGGCTCAGCGAAGGCTGGAAGGCAGTGCCAGCGATCAAGCCCGTCAAACCCAGTCGATTCCCAGGGGCAGTCAACGGCCAGGGGATTTGGTGTTTTTCAACACCACCGGTTTTTCAAACTCTCACGTGGGCATCTATGTGGGCGATGGCCGTTTCGTTCATGCCGAAAACGAACGCACGGGCATCAAGTCAAGCCGACTGGATCAAAGTTATTGGGCAACCCGTTTCGAAGGGTTTCGACGCGCCCCTTGAATGAAAAAAGGCACGCTTTAGCGTGCCCTCCATTCGCACCTGTTTGACGAATCAATACGTGGAGCGTCCACCGGTGATGTCAAACACCGATCCAGTGGTGAAAGAGCAATCGTCGCTGCTGAGCCATCCGATCATGGCGGCAATCTCCTGCACCTCAACAAAGCGATTCATGGGAATTTTGCTGAGCATGAATTGAATGTGCTGCTCGGTCATGGTGGAAAACATGGCAGTTTTGGCGGCTGCGGGTGCGACCGCATTGACCATGATGCCTTTGGTTGCCAGCTCTTTGCCCAGTGATTTCGTCAGTGCAATCACACCAGCCTTGGAAGCGCTGTAGTGACTGGCGTTGGGGTTGCCCTCTTTACCAGCGACCGATGCCACGTTGACGATGCGCCCATATTGGCGCGCAATCATGTGGGGCACCACGCAGCGGCACACATAGTAGGGCGCCATGAGGTTGACATCAATGACTTCGCGCCAAATCTTGGGGTCCAACTCCCAAGTGGTGGCATTGCCTCCCGTGATGCCTGCGTTGTTGACCAGGATGTCGATCTGACCGTGCTCGGCGATGGTTTGGGCCGTGGCCTTTTCGACCTGATCGAGTTGAGTGAGGTTGAGCACATGGGTGCTGACCTTGCCCAGTGCAGATAGTTTGCTTCGGGCCTGATCCAACATGGCTGCATCCATGTCCCACAAGGCCACTGAAGCGCCCGACTTGAGCATGCGCTCGGCCACGGCAAAGCCAATCCCTTGGGCGCCTCCGGTGATGATGGCGTGCTTGTGATTGAGATCCAGTTGATTCATGGTGATTTCTCGGTTGGGATGAAAAAAGCTCATGCACGCTTGGATTCAGCGGCAATGAGGCGGTTGGAAAAAGAGGACAAATCGGGCGGTTTGCGGCGAGAGGTGAGCATGAGATCCAGATCGGTTTTGGCCACATCAATTTGCGCCAATGAAGTTTTTAAGGCGGCATCTGGGTCGCGATCTCGGATGGCATCAAGCACCGCTCGATGAAGGGGAAGGGATTGCGCGGGCCCTCCGGGCTTGCGCGACGACAGCTCAAAACTGGTGAGCAGCAGTGCACCCATGGCACGGCTCATCTGACGGATCATCTGGTTGTGGCTGGCCTTGAGCAAACCTTGGTGAAAGAGCAAGTCATGACTCACATAGTCACCTTGTTGCTCAATTGCATCTCGCATGCCCTCGTAGGCTTTTTCAAGATCGGCGAGATCCTCGGCTGTGGCACGTTCAGCAGCCAGACTTGCTGCCGCTGGCTCAATCAATCGGCGCAGCTCCTGCAGGTCGCGCAGCACATCTTTTGAAAACCCCGACCTCGCTTGCCAAGCCACCACCTGAGGATCAAACCAATTCCATTCAGATGAGTTGCACACACGAGTCCCGACTTTGGGACCAGTGGTCAGCATGCCCTTGGCCACCAGCGACTTGATGACCTCACGGACCACCGTTCGGCTCACCCCGTATTGGGCACACAACTCAGCTTCAACAGGGATCGATGAGCCGGGTGGATGTTGACCACCTGCAATGGAGGCCCCAAGCTCGTCCAGCACCTGCGCTTGCAAATTGCGCATGGCCAAACGGACGGGGGCTTGTGCGGTGACCATATTTGCCAAAGCCTCAGGCTGCAACAGCCCCAAAGTCGATTTGCACTTTCATGGCCTGAGATTTATCGCCAGCCATGCGGAACCCATCGACTGCTTTTTCGCTGGGAACAATGTGCGAGATCACAGGTCTGGGGTCAATCAAGCCTTCGTTCAAGAAACGGACAGCGGTTGCGAACTCTTCGTGAAAGCGGAAGGTTCCCCTGAGCTCCAACTCTTTGGCCACAACGCGGTTGATGGGCAAGCTGATGTCGTTGCCAACGCCCACACAAACGATCACACCTCTGGGCTTGATCAATTCGAGATTGGCTTGCAACGCACTGGGGTGGCCCGACGCTTCAAACATCACATCGATTCGGCCCTTGTCGGCCTTGAAGGCTTCCAGGCGATCCGCTTGGGTGCTGAGGTTGATGGTCTCATCCGCGCCCATGGCGCGCGCCACACTCAGCGGGTAGTCGCTCACATCGACCGCCACGATTCGCGAGGCGCCAGCTCGGCGCAAGCCACCGATCAACAAATTACCAATGGGTCCACATCCGGTGACCAAAACGGTTTTTCCAAACACACTGCCAGCACGTTGAATGGCATGCAAACCCACTGAGATGGGCTCGGCACACGCCGCCATCGAGAGGCTGACCGAAGGTGCAAGCACATGAGCCTGATGTGCCTCGATGATGACCTCTTCGGCAAACGCGCCATGGATGTGGGGGTTGCGCATGGCGCTGCCGTAAAAGCGCATGTCCAGACAGTGGTTGGGCATGCCGCTTAAGCAGTACTCGCAGTGGCCGCAAGGGCGAGAGGGCGAGATCGCAATCGTTTGACCGGGTTTGAGGTCTGCGCGTTTGACTTGTGCACCCAATTCGGTGATCACACCCGACACCTCGTGCCCAAGCACCATGGGGTGCTGAATGCGAACAGTCCCAAATCCACCTTCGTGGTAGTAGTGCAAATCCGATCCACAAATGCCACCAAAGGCCACGCGGACTCGGAGTTGATGAGCTTGCAAAGGCTCTGCAGGCCAGTCTTGCAGGCGCAGATCGTGAGGGGCATGACAAACAAGTGCTTTCATGAGTAATTCCTTGTTGAATCCAAAGGGTCAAAGTTGAGCGGTCACACCACCATCGACATACAGGATGTGACCGTTCACAAATGCAGCGGCATCGCTGGCCAAAAATACCGCGGCAGGGGCCAATTCAGACACATCACCCCAGCGCCTAGAGGGCGTGCGCTGAGTCAGCCAATTGCTGAACGTCTCGTCGTTGACCAGTGCTTGGGTCAACTCGGTTTTGAAATAGCCGGGGCCCAGTCCATTGACGTTGATGCCAAGAGGACCCCAGTCGATGGCCATGCCTTTGGTCAGCATCTTCAGGCCCCCCTTGGTGGCCATGTAGGGCGAGATGCCCGGGCGACCCAACTCGGATTGAACCGAGCAGATGTTGATGATTTTTCCTGCGCGCCTTGGCAGCATGTGCTGCACCACAGCGCGACTCACCAAGAACACACTGTCCAAATTGGTTTGCAAAATTTGCTGCCAATTTGCAAAACTGAATTCGTGCAAGGGAGCGCGTCGCGTCATGCCTGCGTTGTTGACCAGAATGTGCAAGGGGCCGATCTTGGACTCGACGTGATCGATGGCCTGAGTCACCGATTCCTCTTGAGTGACATCAAAGACCTGGCCATGCACCTTGTGTCCTTCCTTGCGCAGGGTTTCGACGGCTTGCTCTACACGCTCTGCTGTGCGCGCATTGATGATGACTTCAGCGCCAGCTTGGGCCAAGCCACGGGCCAGGGCGAAACCAATCCCGGTAGAAGAACCGGTGATCAGGGCCAGTCGGCCATCGAGTCTGAAGGTCTTGGAATCGATCATGAATGAGCCTCAGTGGGGAATTTGGTTCAAAGCGAGTTGTTGCAAAGCTTGTCGGGCGATCTCGACGGGATCAAGTCGTACCGACATGGCAATTGCTGATTCATCGGGGCCAGGCGGTTCTAAATCCCTGAACTGGCTTTCCAGCAAACTGGGCGGCATGTAATGACCCGTTCTGAGCGCCAGTCGCGGTGCGATGTCTTCGCGCGTGCCCACGAGGTGAACAAAACGCACATGCGGGTCTGCCTGTCGAAAACGATCGCGGTATTTGCGTTTGAGCGACGAGCAAGTGAGCACCAAACCTTGTTCACGGTTGGCGCTTTCATCGACAAATTGACTCAGCACATCCAGCCAGCCGGCGCGGTCTTCGTCGGTCAGGGGAATACCGGCCGACATCTTGGCGATGTTGGGCTTGGGGTGGTGTTGATCGCCCTCAATACAAGGCCATTGCAAAGCCTTGGCGATCAAATCGGCCACTGTGGTTTTGCCGCATCCGCTCACGCCCATGACCACCACACGGCATGGGTGTTTCAGCAGCGATTCATCGGGGACAACAACAGGTTTCATGGCGCAGATCTTATCGTATGATGATTGTGACAATTCCTTTCAACCCACTCCACACACCATGAGTCAATCGGATTCCCCCTCCAAAAAGCCCCTCCGTTCACAAGCCTGGTTTGGTCGCCAAGACCGTGATGGTTTCGCCTATCGCAGCTGGGTCAAAGGCAAGGGTGTGCCACACGACCAATTCGATGGTCGCCCCGTCATTGGCATTTGCAACACCTTCAGCGAACTCACGCCTTGCAATTCACATTTCCGGACCTTGGCCGAGCAGGTCAAGATTGGTGTCTACGAGGCAGGCGGTTTCCCACTCGAATTCCCTGTGATGTCGCTGGGCGAAACTCTGCTTCGTCCCACCGCCATGCTCTACCGCAACCTGGCCAGCATGGACGTCGAAGAAAGCATTCGTGGCAACCCCATCGATGGCGTGGTCCTGCTCATGGGCTGCGACAAAACCACGCCCAGTTTGCTCATGGGCGCATCCAGCGCCAACCTCCCCACCATTGGTGTGAGCGGTGGCCCCATGCTCAACGGCAAATGGCGTGGTCAGGAGCTGGGTTCTGGCACAGGCGTGTGGAGCATGAGCGAACAAGTGCGTGCGGGCACCCTCAAGCTCCAAGACTTTTTTGAGGCAGAAAGCTGCATGCACCGCAGCCACGGGCACTGCATGACCATGGGCACTGCATCCACCATGGCGAGCATGGTGGAGGCTTTGGGCATTGGCTTGCCGGGCAATGCGGCCTATCCCGCTGTGGATGGTCGCCGCAACGTGTTGGCCCGAGAGGCAGGGCGACGCATTGTTCAGATGGTCAAAGACGATGTGCGCATCACTCAAATCCTCACCCGAGAGGCCTTCGAGAACGCCATTCGCACTCTGGCGGCCATCGGTGGCAGCACCAATGCCGTGATCCACCTGATCGCCATTGCTGGCCGTCTTGGCGTTCCTCTCAACATCGATGATTTCGAAAAGCTGGGCAGCGAAATGCCTTGTCTGGTTGACCTTCAACCTTCGGGTCAATACCTCATGGAAGACTTTTGCTATGCAGGCGGTCTGCCCGTGGTGATGAAAGAGATTGCCCAGCACTTGCACACCAAGGCGCTGACCGTCAGCGGCAAATCGGTGGGCGAAAACATCGAATCGGCAGAAAACTACAACCCCAAGGTGATCCGCTCATTGGGCAAGCCGTTCAAAGAGAAAGCCGGTATTGCCATCCTCAGGGGTAATCTTGCCCCTCGTGGTGCGGTCATCAAGCCCAGCGCTGCGACACCCTCGCTCATGGTTCACACCGGACGCGCGGTGGTGTTTGAAGACAGCGATGACTTCCACAAACGCATTGATGACGAAAACCTTGACGTGGACGAAACCTGCATCCTGGTCCTCAAGAATTGTGGCCCCAAGGGTTACCCCGGCATGGCTGAAGTTGGCAACATGCCTTTGCCTCCCAAGGTATTGCGCAAGGGCGTGACCGACATGGTTCGCATTTCCGATGCCCGCATGAGTGGCACGGCCTATGGCACTGTGGTTTTGCACACGGCACCCGAAGCGGCAGCCGGTGGGCCATTGGCACTGGTTCAAAACGGCGACACCATCACCCTCGATGTGCCCCAGCGCAAATTGCATTTGCATGTGGATGATCAAGAGCTGGCCCGTCGCCGCGCCGCCTGGAAAGCCCCCGAGCCCGCCATGCAAAGCGGTTACTGGAAGCTCTATATCGACCATGTGTTGCAGGCCGATGAGGGCGCAGACCTCGACTTCTTGCGTGGGCAGCGTGGAGCGGCAGTTCCCAAAGACAACCACTGATCGCTGCATTGGTACCATGACATGACCCCACCCATAGCGCGCAATGTCGTGCTGCTGGGCTTGGCCCAGACCTTGGCATGGGGTTCAAGTTATTACCTGCCCGCGGTTCTGGCCGAACCCATGGCCCGCGGCCTTCAAGTCCAGACGCCTGACATTTATTTGGCTTTTTCACTGGCCATGTTGGTCAGCGCAGCGGTGGGCCCCAGTGCTGGACGTGCCATCGATCGCTTTGGAGGTCGCCCCGTCCTCATGATCGTCAATGGAGTGTTTGCTTTGGGTTTTGCGGGAATGGCCCTTGCGCAAAGCTACTGGCAAATGGTGCTGGCCTGGTGCGTGCTCGGCGTTGCCATGGGCTCAGGTCTGTACGAAGCTGCGTTTGCAACACTGGTTCGACTTTTCAAGGACCAGTCTCGAGCACCCATCACCGGCATCACCTTGATCGCAGGTTTTGCCAGCACCGTCGGTTGGCCCCTCACCGCATGGATGAACCATGAGTGGGGCTGGCGTGGCGCATGCTGGGGTTGGCTGGTCTTGCACCTGTTTGTGGCCTTGCCCCTCAATGCGATGCTGTCTCGTGCGCGCTCTGCACCGCAATTGCCCCAATCAAACCTCGAAGACTCAAACCCTGCACAAGTCGCAGAAGAAAAACCCATAGATTGGCGAATCTGGTGGGGACTGGCCTATTCATTTGGCGTGGCTTGGTTTGTCAGCACTGCCATGGCGGCGCATTTTCCCCGTGTCTTGCAATTGGCAGGCTTGGGCTTGGCCACAGCGGTTGCCATGGGTGCTTTGATTGGACCCGCTCAGGTTGTGGCCCGCCTGCTTGAGTTTGGTTTCATCCGCAAAGCGCACCCTTTGATCAGCGCCAGGCTTGCCGCATTGGCACACCCTTTAGGGGTGGTCTTGATGGTGACCTTGGGTGTGCCTTTCGCCGCAGTGTTTGCGGTCTTGCATGGTGCAGGCAACGGGGTGCTCACCATTGCCAAGGGCACATTGCCCCTGGTGCTCATGGGACCCCAGGCCTATGGTCATCGGCAAGGCTGGATCATGGTTCCCGCCCGAATGGCTCAGGCTGCAGCACCCTGGTTATTTGACCTTTGTCTGAGCCGATGGGGGCTGGGAGCCATGGGTTTGACCGTGGCGCTCAGCCTGAGCGCGGCCTGGGTTTTTCATGTCCTGCCCAGGCATCGCGCAGAGGTCGATTGAGTCTGGTGTTTTGCTGTGCATGGGATGGGCGATTTCCCGCACAATCACCTTTTCGCAAACCTACTGCTCATCCATGAAAACATCTGCCCTCCAATCAGGAGTCAAGCCTCAAGAGGTGTTTGCGTGGGCCATGTACGACTTTGCCAACTCGGGCTACACCACAGTGGTGCTCACTGCGGTTTTTGCCACTTACTTTGTTGGGGTGGTGGCGGAAAAAGCCTCATGGGCCACGCTCATGTGGACCGCAAGCCTGAGTCTTTCCTACCTCATCGTCATGTTGCTCATGCCCATCGTGGGGGCCTGGTGCGATCGCCATGCCGGCAAGAAAAAAGCCTTGTGGCTGAGCACTCTGGTGTGTGTCATGGGCACCTTTGCGTTGGGCTGGGCAGGCCCCGGCGATGTAGGCTGGGCGGTGTTTTGGCTGGTGGTGTCTAACGTGGCCTACAGCATGGGCGAAGCCTTGATTGCAGCTTTTTTGCCAGAGTTGGCCAAGCCCGAATTCATGGGCAAAGTCAGTGGTTGGGGTTGGGCTTGGGGTTATGTGGGTGGGATGT
>JACCDO010204084.1_pt1 | contig 27507 bp, 25 predicted proteins | sample 7446101 | NCBI WGS metagenome assembly JACCDO01 (sample SAMN15323440, study PRJNA562643) | freshwater metagenome | isolation source: river surface water | place: USA:Blue River Watershed | collected 2017-08-16 | reverse complement strand
TATTAATGATTTCGTAGAATCTATTAAATTGCAAGTGAGCGACTTGGAAAATGTCGGCGAAGTGGGCTTTGTCTAAGGTATTTCGAATATCATTGTGAAAAACCTGAATGCTCTGGATATCACCAAACGCCCCATTCATTGCACCGACAAAAAGAGAGAAACCATTTACATAAAAGATGAAAATACTTGGGAAAAAGATGAATCCCAATGCAAAATGCGCAAAATGATAAAGAAAGTCGTTTCCAAAAACCAACGCTTAATACCCAAATTCAAGGAACAGAACCCAGAGTATAACAATTCCTATTCGAAGGTTTCCGACAAATACAACAAGCTCATTATAGAATCCATGGGTGGTTCGGGTGATAATGATCTTGAAAAAGAGGATAAGATTATTCGAAATATTGTGAAAAATGTGGTGGTAGAAAAGTAAATATACACATGTGATACGTAATATTTTATGAGAAATGTATAAAATATTACTAGTATAGTGCGAGACAATTAGCAATTGTGTTTCGTTAAATCGCGCACCTGAGAACGCGTATTATTATAAAACATCCCAGAGCCGACCATTTTGGAATCCGGATTTGGGTTAAAACTCGCAAAACTTTCATTTTGAAACAATAGTTGATGTGGATTGGGTTGAGTCACGGTCTTAAATTTATAATTATATAAATCACTAGTGCTATTTGGGACATATACCGATTGACTGCATTTTTGTAGAGCGTATATTTGGTTTCGCAATTCCGACTCTACATTTATATTAGAAGCAAAACCAGACCATGGTGCCATCGAATTTCCAGGATTAAATGTTTGATGAACATTATAGGTGGGCATTTGTATCAATGGTACGCTAATTGACTTGCGCGGGTCTACCACTGGGAAATACGAATATTTGGTCATCACTGGTCGCACATCTAAATAAGGCTGCAACATATGAGACGGAATATTTCTATCGTAAATTCTGGTATTGGTTTCTTCGTGTATTTTTGAGTTACAAATGGGTTGGTTGTTGTCTGGATGATTCATTGATATACATATATATTATTTTATTTGCCTTATAACAAAATACACCAAATACCAGAAATACCAGAAATACCAGAAATACTAGAAATACCAGAAACAATAATATAATATAAATTATATAAAGAATTATACATATACTATTATAGATAAATGTGCGGAATATTTGCTCTCCTAAATAGTAATAATATAAATACTGATGTCATTCACGCCGAATTTAAAAAGGGCCAAGGGCGCGGACCAGAATTTTCTAAATTAGACAATAGTTATATGAAAATGACACTGGGGTTTCACCGTTTGGCAATCAATGGGTTAAACGAGGCGTCCAATCAACCACTCGTTATCAATGATATCGTTTTGATATGCAATGGAGAAATTTATAACTACAAACAATTATATAAATATATGGGCGTAGAGCCCACCACCGGCTCCGACTGTGAAGTCATTATTCATTTGTATCTAGCCTACGGAATAGAACAAACCTTACACATGTTGGACGGCGTGTATGCATTCATATTATACGATAATCGACTGAAATCGGACCTGCAAAACAAAGTATATGTCGCACGCGACCCGCTAGGCGTAAGACCACTGTATTATTTAAAACACAATAAACAAAGCGCACCATTTCAATTACTCGGTTTCGCCTCAGAGCTGAAATGTTTGTCCGAATTTTATAATATGAATCCCGAGGTATATTCCATCGAACAATTCAAACCAGGAACATATAGTGTCTTCAACCACGGCAATATGGTCGATTCCATTTGGGAAGCAGAAAAGGAAAACACCGCCTATTTTATCCCCTCTTTTTCGCATACATGGCGAATAGATGGTGAGACGAAAGATATCCTCATGGATAGCATATATTCAAAAATATCGACGTACTTGAACACCGCCGTTACCAAAAGATGCCTCACTACGGAAAGACCCATTGCTTGCCTATTGTCTGGCGGTCTCGACAGCAGTCTCATTGCGGCATTAGTAAACAATTTCTACAATCATTCTCAATTACCTAATAAATTAGAAACCTATAGTATTGGCCTGCACGGCTCAGAGGATTTAAAATATGCGCGCATTGTAGCCGATTATTTGGACACCAATCATACCGAAATTGTAGTTACCGAGCAAGAAATGTTTGAAGCGATTCCAGAAGTAATCCGAGCCATCGAGAGCTACGACACCACCACGGTTAGAGCAAGTATTGGAAATTATTTACTGGGCAAATATATTGCCGCGAACTCACATGCCAAAGTCATTTTTAATGGTGACGGATCGGATGAACTTTTAGGCGGTTATTTGTATATGAACAAATGTCCAGATGACATTGAATTTGATAAGGAAACACGTCGCTTGTTGCATGATATTCACCTGTTCGATGTTTTACGCTCGGATAAATCCATTTCATCCCACGGACTAGAGCCGCGTACACCCTTTTTGGACCGCAGTTTTGTAAACTTCGTGCTTTCCATCCCGCCTTATTTTAGAAATCATAAGAATATGAAAGCTATCAACGAGACCTATAATATGTTTGATGACGAATTTACTGATTACACTTCTATTGAAAAATTTGTTTTAAGATATAGTTTTTCACATGCCAAATTTGTTGACTATAGCGGAAAACAAATATTACCATCGGAAATTTTATGGAGAAAAAAGGAGGCGTTTAGCGATGGTGTCAGCTGTAGAGGTCGTTCATTATATCAAATTTTACAAGAATATATTGCGCAGCATATGAACATGGCAGAAGAAACGGATACCTATCAACCCAGCATTGAAACCGAAAAACGCTATTATAAAAATATTTTTGACGCTGCGTATCCAAATGCAGCCCATATTTTACCGTATTTTTGGATGCCAAAATATACCGATGCGCAGGACCCTAGCGCGAGAACATTAACATTTTACGATACAGAAGTGTAAAATAGTATACCAAATGCGAACCCAAATAAAAATATCATAACTATATATATGATATTTTTACACAAATTAAATGAGTTTCAAGAAAGAATATTTGATATTTTTATTACGATTTCATATATTTTAATTTTTGCGTCTTTCTTTGGATTCTCTAGTTCCGCTCCCCAATATTTAGATAACTTGGATTACTATGTTAGAATATATATTTGTTTATTTTTATTGTGGCGGTTCAATCCTTTCCGAAAAATAGAGAATTTTACGAATTTAGATAGAAAGATTGTATTTAGTGCTGGGTTGTTTATCTTAACCACGACCGCATTAAATGATTATGTAATGAGTGTCAAAGAAAAAGTAAAGAAAACTTTTCAAGACATAAGAGAACACTTTTCGACCAAATAACAATAGACGACGATAACGACTACGATAACGACGACGATTCCTTGCTTTACTCATATTTTCGAGAAGTTTTCCTTTTCATGCCGCGTTTCGGTTTGTTTTTTTGCGTTTTAGACTTTCTGGTTTTGTTAAAAAAATGGTGTAAATGCGCTATAATTTGCTTACCCAAAATTTTATCGATTTCATATTCATTCAAATCTTTATTTATATATTCATATTCATAAAGTTTTATGTGCTCCAGCATTTTTTCTTCAAAATCCGCATGTATAGCAGGTTCATCTAATATTTTCTGTCCTATAGCGCTTTCTTTAAATTTTTGTATCATATCTTCCATTTTCAGGTCATAATAATATGGTTTCACGTTTATATAGTAGATATTATCATTTGCCATTTCAGGGTAAAAAGTGTCATCTAAAAAACAGATTTCGGCGGTGGCAGGTATTTTGGTACATTTTATTAAATCCTTATGTGTTTTCGTGTGCGTGGTTCTGCATATTTCCACCGTTTTACCGTTTACTTTGAAAGCCGCGATTAACTGGTCTATTAATTTATAATTTATTTTTTTTTCGAAATATTTTATAATATGTTGAGACCATTCACGCGGACCACTATTGTTGGTGTATATCATCATTTTATGACAACAATTCGACTGTTTTTTCCCTTTTAAATACGTTAATATGTTTATTATATTGGGGCGTAAAAATTCAGGGTATAAATCTAATATGTCGTCAAAATCGTTTTGTGTTAAAGGCGGTTTGTCTTTCTTTTTTAAATAATGGGTCAGACTATCCCAAAATATACCATATTCGGTAAAATAGCCTAGCGTTTCATCTAAATCAAATACTACAATTTTCATTCCTAATATATGCCGAGTTTTTAGATTTTGCCATTTTTCTTATTTTTCTTTTTCTTTTTCTTTTTTATTTTTTCTCATTTTTATTGTCCAATGTATTTTATTGCCCAATATATTTTTATTTTTTATTGGTAAAAATACCTAAAAAGAACTCCCTAATATTATATATAATATGTTTTCTAAACGATTATTACAATTATCATCTGGTATAGCAACCAGACCTTTTTCCAATGTCTCATTCGCCAATTCTACTGCAAGTAGTGTGTTCAAAAAATCGTGTTATTATAAAGTTGATTTCAAAATCAACGAGGAACAACCATTGAAGGAGGCGATTACACGCTTTACCGTTTTTAATGTGGGCTGTTTAGCCGTTACAGATAAAAACGAATCTTTAGTGGGCGTCTTATCACAACGTGATTATATCAATAAAGTCGCCGCACACAACAAGACTTATGACAACTTAAAAGTGAAGGATATTTGCACCTATGGAAATAACGTAATTGTTGCTAAAAAAGACGACTCTTTAGAATCATGTATGAACAAAATGACATTTAAAAATATTCATCATTTGTTGATTGTTGACGAGAAAAACCCTAAATTTATTGGTATGATTTCAATGAAGGATGTGATTAAGGATATTATGAAGGATAAAGAGGAGGTCATTACACGTCTTACTGATTTCAATATTGGTAGGGGTGCATTTTTTGGAAGCGAATAAAGCGAATAAAGCAAAAGAAGCAAATAAATCGAAAAAATAAAATATTCACTACTATTAGTAAAACCCCACCAACAAAATATGATTGAACTCTCCAATAATGATTATAAAAAAATTTTAGACTACTATAAAACTCCTATACCACATTCGAAACGTCTACTTAAAATGGACGCGGAACAATTATTGGCTACCAAATTATGTCGTTGTATAAAAAAAGTGGATAAACTACATGAAGCACGTTCTATTGGAATATGCACCAAAACAATCATAAACAGTAAGGGGTTTACACGTGGTAAATTCAATTGTAAAGGTAAAGGGACTATAAAATTAAAGAAGAAAACTAGGAAAAATCGTACACGTAGAAGCAGAGGCTAACCTATGTGAAAAATAGAAAAAAGTATATATTCGTGTTATATATACTTTTTCCAATTAGAGCGACGCATTATTATTCGTCAAATATACAAGGGTTCTCTGATAACCATTGCCAATCTAATTTGTCAAATTGATTTTCTATATTTTCTTCCAAATAGAATGCCGCATTTGGATTTTTACATAACCACCTCCAGTCTATTTTTTCGCGGTATTGTTCTAATATATCAATGGCATTTGGATTGGCCGATAAATAAGACCAATCTATTTCTATCGTATTTTCCGCCAACAAATGTATTGCATTTGGGTTCTTACATAATTGCCGCCAATCTACTTTGTCCAGGTTTTCTTCGATTACATCTATGGCTCTAGGGTTTTGTGATGCATTAGTCCAATAGATTTTTTTTGGATTTTCTCGTAATAATTTTATAGCTCTTTTGCTGGTATTTTTAGATAATGCAGTCCAAACTATTTTATCATGGTTCTTCTTTAATAATTTAATTGCTTTAGGGTTTTCTGATAAGGACTCCCAACTTATTACGTTATCAGGCCGTAAATTTTTTAAATATTCGCTTTCATAATCATAATCGTCTTGGTTTGGGTGATAAGGCGGTTCTTGAAATGCCCAATAAGTATATACAGGGTTTTCTTTCAGAAAATCTATTGCATACGGATTTTTTGATAGATTTTTCCAACTTAATACCATATCATATGGAATTCTACGGCCTTTTTCTTGCCAAAGTTTTAAATAATATGCGTGGTGGTTTTCTATTAATTCGATAGCTTCAGGGTGTGGATTTAAACATATATTTTTCCAATCTATACAGTGTTTGTTTTCTTTTAAAATTTCTATTGCATTTGGGTTTTTTGATAAATTGGACCAATCAATCATATGTTTATTTTCTTTTAAATAATTTATTAGGTTTGGATTTGGATTGGTTGCCAAAAAGCGGGGTACAAGGTGGTCTTCATAAAGGTTTATCCAGGAGGCGAGTGACATTTTATAGTAATAGTATTTGAGGTTCATTTTATTTATAGACATAAATTACACTCAATTTTATTTGTTTTTTATTTGTTTTTATTTGTTTTTATTTGTTTTTTGTTTGTTTCTATTTTAGATTTATTTTATGTACAATGTATATGACGAAACAATACGACATTATTATTATTGGAAGTGGAATGGCCGGGTTATATAGCGCTTATAATATACAAAAAATCGCTCCAGAAACCACCTTCTTAATTCTAGAAAAACATAAACGACAATGGATAGGCGGACGCACCAGTAATGAAACCTTTTATGGCACCGAAGTCGTTACCGGCGCGGGAATCGGGCGACAAGATACCAATCCTCTTTTGATTCGGCTGATGAATGAAATCGGCGTCAAATACAACAAATTCGACTCCATTATGAATTATTCGCCACTCTTTAGCCCTCTTGACATTGTTACCTTTGTCAATAAATTAAAAACCGCGTTAAAATCCCACCCGGAGTTGAAAGGGAAAACATTTCGAGATGCCTTTATTCAAATATTCGGAGAGAAGTTGTATAAACAATTTGCCATTTCTGCGGGATACACTGATTATGAAAAAGCGGACTTGGTCGAAACCCTTTATAATTACGGTATGGATGACAATAAAGGTGGGTGGACGGGTCTTCATATACCCTGGAAAGAGATGGTAGAAAACTTATACAATAAAATTGGCAAACATCATTTCAAATTTTCGAGTGATGTAATTGCATTGAAAAAGCTCCAAGAGAAGCCCTGTTTGTTCGAAATTAGCGTGGCCAACGGCACGAAATATTATTCGAATAAAGTGATTTTAGCCACCACGATAAGCGGTATTAAAAAATTGGTGCCAGGAGCGAATGATAAAAATAGCTTGTATCAAGAAATACACGGACAACCTTTTTTGCGTTTGTATGGCAAATTCAATAAAAAATCCGCCGAAATCATGAAAAAGGCGGTGCCGAATTATACCATTGTGCCCGGTCCGCTGCAAAAAATAATTCCCATGAATGCCGCCAAAGGTGTTTATATGATTGCCTATAGTGATAACGCAAATGCGGTGATGCTGAAGAAATATTTGGAAAATACTGCCGAAAACCGCGACCTATATTGTAACTTACTTGAACAATCGCTCGGAATCCCCAAAGGGACACTGCAATTGACGGCCATTAAGGACTATTATTGGCCCATTGGCACGCATTATTACGAACCATTGCGACCCACAAATCAATCTTCTAATAGAATTACAACTAGAGATGCATTTGTCAAGGCCGTCCAACATCCAGAAAAGGGACTCTTGGTGGTGGGAGAGGTGGTCAGTAGATACCAAGGATGGACCGAAGGGGCGCTAGAGAGTGTAAAGGCCGTTTTGACGAAGACTTGGATTACCAACCAATGCGAATAGACTACATGCTACACAGTGTTTGTTCATTCTAATAAAGTAAATAATAACCGTGATAACCAATAGAGGCAAATCCCAACATTAGCAATAATTCAAAGTATAATCTAGCGGTTTTTTCACCGTGATAACCAATGTATATCAACAAGGGACCGATAATGAAAATATGTAGCAAATTCACCCAATACCCTTTTCCAGCCGTCATATACGTATATGCTTTATATATGTGATAACACACAATGACCACGCCCAGGCCCATTAATAGTGGAAACATTTGCTTCCACACTTTCTCTCGATGTATTCCTACATAAAGAAATAAACTACCGACAATGAACATATGGAATAAGTGAACCAAAGTACTATTCATATATACATTACCTTAGATTTTTTTCTGTTTGTATTGTATAATATAATGGAATCGAATCGTTTCAATTATGAAAATACCGAAGTCAAACAACAAATGGGCGGTAGTAAAGTGGTGCGTAAAGTTTCCATTAAAAACGGAAAAGGCTACAAAAGTGTAACAAAATATCACAAGGGCAAAAAAGTCGGCACCATGAAGAAACCCGTCCATAAATCACATATTCAGCTAATTCAGTTGGGCACCTTTATCCCTGGATTATTCGCCGATTGTAAATGCAATAAGAAAACTAGGAAATCTAGGAAATAAACCAAGCGTCGCTCTAAAATATATAGTTGTATAAAAATATAAAACTATTTTCTTATTATAATTAGTATGTATCATAATAATTATATTTTTGTAAAAACTAGCAGGGAGACAAAAACGCCCCGAAACGCGGAAGAATCGTTCTATTACTTCCTTCAAAACAGCAAAATTCGGTTTGTAAGTTATAATTCAGACGACAAGATTTTTTCATTTCATTGTATATTCAATAAAGATGAAAACCGCTCGCCCTATTTTTATTTACACTCTAACGGTGAGACGAATAATGTCAAAATGATAACGATTCATATTTCGTTTACCTGTGAAAAAAAACAAACCGCACTAAGCTTTAGAGACAAATATAAAAATGACACCACTCTATATAATCAGGAACAATTTACCCACTATATCAGCCCTTATGATTTTTTCAAAGAAAATTGCCGGCAATGTGAAATATCTGAAACATGTCTTCTACATCTAAATCGTAATAGCCCTATATTATTGTTTTCTAAATTATACGACAATAAAGCATCCAATTATAAAATGCTATATAAAACGTTGTGTAAAAATAGCAACAAAAAAAACAGGCGCTACATTGTAGATTTATTTAAGCCTTTTCACGCCATAGATAACCAGTTTTTACAGTATAAATATTACTTTTCTGTTCGAGCACTAGAATATATAAGCAATGATTATGTGAATTGTTTTGATGTAATCACTCCCATCATCGATGAAATACATGCGATTTCATGTAAAATAGATTATGAGCGTATTCAGAAGACCAATAATGACACCAATAATAAGACCAATAATGACACCAATAATAAGACCAAAGAACTTCCTATTTATCATCAAACCGACTTTGCAAACTTTTCAGAACGACTGAAATGGATATATAATATTGCCAGATATGAGATTATAATCATCGCACTAACTACCGGTTATAGCCACGGTAATTATCATATGGAAAATTTATTATTGTACGAAGATTTACAATCGATTATTTTTACTCGCTTTGATTGCGTAAAACACATTCCAGTCAACCATTATACGAATTTGCAAAACAAATGGCGTTATTTGGAAGAACATAATTTTACAACGAATAGTGGCGTGTCATCGCTACGGTTACTGAAAGAAATTGTAACATATATTTATGATACACATTTTCAAGACACCGATGAGAATAGTAGACACTACCAATGGTTAAAAACAATGGATGAAGATGATGTTGCTATGATTGGGAATTTACATAAATTTCGTAAAATGTTACATATGGGGTCTAATGCTGCTATTTTTGATATGTATTTGAATACCAGACGTTCAGAATATCTCTACAATAGCACCTTAGAAATCGACACAAAGGTTACAAATATTTACACCTATTGTGTGACAAAAACACTTGCTTTATTTGGCTAAATGGTCTAATGCGGACAACAGCACTTGTTCTTGTTCGGTGAGGCGTTGGAATATAAGGTTTTTGTCCATCGAAATACGAAAATGCCGGTTAGAAAATCCAAAATTTTTGCAAATACAAAATACCCCATTATCAGTGATTTTCATTTCACAAAATAAGGCGCCTTTGGAGAGCTGAATTTTGGTAGGGTCTTCGATTGGAATCCATCGAATGTAAGCGCCGTATTTCAATTCATTCATTTCGTCAACGTATTTGTAATCGGCTAATTTATCTAGTAATTTTAGGGTTTCTTCTTTTGGCAAGTGTAGTTCTTTCAAAATGTTCAAATTCATTTCTTTAATTTTGTCGGTGGTAAAGTTTAAAAGAGTTTCGTTTGTTTCATCGTCTAATGCTTTTAATAATTTTTGAATGTCCATCTTGAGAATACTATATATAAATATAGATGTAATTTTATATTTATACTGATTTTAGTCAACCTATACTTTTAGAAAAAGTATAACAAAAAATTTTGACTTTTACTTCGTTACAACCTTCAGCGAAGTTTTGGCTCCACCTTTTCTAAAGGTGGAAGTGGCTTTGGCTCTTACTTCGTTATAACATTCAGCGAAGTTTTGGCTCCACCTTTTCTAAAGGTGGAAATGGATTTTGCGCCACTTTTCCCAAAAGTGGCAGTGGATTACCACGCGCTACCAAAAGCACCACCTCCTAACACGGAATTTGCCGCCATAGGTTCGCCAAATCCTTCGATTGGCTGTGCGGTTGGACTGGCGGCACCAACTAATGGTGTAGTATCCTGTCTATACATGGCGTTATAATTGGGTAATTGTTCTGGTTGCATAGTATTTTGGGAATCACTAGGGAGAGAGCTAATCGCGGTTCCATCGGTGTATAATGATTGGGTCATTGCGGCATTATTCATTTGTTGACCGGTAATTTGTCCAGAAATGGGCTGCGACACTTTTACCGTGTTTTTCCCCCTTTTCTTTTTATCACTTTTACCATCCCATAACTCCATCACACGGTCTACTAAAATACCTACTTTTTCGCCTAATTTGGTCTGTAGACTCATCGCAATCATCAATATTGCTAAAACAATATAAATAATGTGGAATTCTGGGTATTTTGCTCCACTATAGGTTGGAATAAAGGTAATGATTCGATGAATGATTAATAGTCCCATAAAGGTAACGATAACTTGTATCATTATTTCGGCACTTATTTCTAAACTTCCCTTTTTGTCGTCGGATTCAGGGACGTATTTTCCTATACTTTTATTTAAAACGACTACTGGAATCATCGCGATTAAAGCATATTGAATTATATTTAATATGTCGGATTTTGAATCATCGTCAAAATTAAAAACATGCTTAAAGAAACTTTTATTTGAATCATCTGAACTATCCATATATCCTTATATAGGGTATAATTAGAAATTAATAATTTACAAATTTTGTTTATCAATTTTGTTCCTCATTTTTGTTTATAAAAAAGGGGGAAACAATTTAAAAAGTATTCGCTAAATAATTACACATAGAATATGGCTCAAATAGATATAGACAAAATAGAGAGAAAGGCGTTACACGAAGAATATCAATATTTAGATTTGATTCGTGACATCATGGAAAACGGCTCTTGGGAAGACGGACGAAATGGTAAGACCAAGAGTATTTTTGGAAACATGATGCGTTTTTCTCTAAAGGATGGAAAAATACCTATTTTAACGACCAAAAAAACCGCTTGGAAGACTTGCCTAAAAGAGCTATTATGGTTTATAAGAGGTAAGACAAATAATAATATTTTGAAGGAACAAGGCGTTCATATTTGGGACGCGAATGCAGCGCCCACCTATTTAGCATCACGTGGCCTGGAGCATTATTCGGATGGCGAATTAGGACCTATTTATGGTCATCAATGGAGACACTTTAACGCTAAATGGGAAGGCGATGAAGATTATAGCGGTGAAGGGCTCGACCAATTACAGAATATTATTGATGCGTTAAAAGACCCTGCGCAACGGACGAGTAGGCGCTTACTAATGACGGCGTGGAATCCTTGCCAATTGGACGAAATGGCGCTCCCACCGTGCCATATTTTATGTCAATTTAATGTGCATAATGGTAATAAACTGAGCTGTGCTCTTTATCAGCGCAGCGCGGACGTATTTTTAGGAATGCCCTTCAATATAGCGTCTTATTCATTCCTTACTCATTTGTTGGCCACCCACTGTGGATTAGAAGCGCACGAATTCGTCTATTTTATCGGGAATTGTCATATATACGAAAATGCAATTGATGCTTGTAAATTACAGATTACACGAGAGCCATATCCGTTCCCAACAGTGTCCATAAAAGAAGTGAAAGATAACATAAATCATTACCTAGTGGCAGATTTTGAAATACACAATTACAAATCGCATGAAGCAATTAAGGTTGAGATGGTGGCTTAAATCCATCCACTTTTTTAGAAAAAGTGGAGCAAAAACCTATATCCACTTTTGGAAAAAGTTATAACGAAGTAAGAGCAAAAACCTCTTTTGGGAAAAGTTATAACAAAGTAAGAGCAAAAACCTCTTTTGGGAAAAGTTATAACGAAGTAAGAGCAAAAACCTCTTTTGGGAAAAGTTATAACGAAGTAAGTGCAAAACCCTATATCCACTTTTAGAAAAAGTTATAACGAAGTAAGAACCAAAACATAGTTAGAAAGGTTATAACTAACACTACATTAGCGAAGTGTTGATACAATGATTTTTTTCGTAAAATATTCTTTCTAGTATTATATTATAATCATGACAGTTACATATAGTAACATTACATACACTTTGCAAAGTGGAACCCCTTATACCGCGTGGGTTACAGGAAATACTTTAAACCAGCTGCAAAACGCTACCAATGTAATCATACCAGAAACAATTACGAGTGGCCCACATACATATACAGTTACATTTATTGACTCTAACGCGTTTAAAAATAGTAGTAAATTAGCATCCATCTCTATTCCAGATTCCATCATTCGTGTTTTATTTTCCGCGTTTGAGAATTGTTCGCAATTAACAGCCGTGAGCATCGGAAATACATGTAATTCTATTCTTGGAAGCGCGTTTAATAATTGCCCACAATTGTCAACTGTGACCATTGGTGCTGGACTTACAGACATTGGCAGCTATGCATTTGCGAATTGTCAATCTCTTACTAGTATGTATTTCTTGGGCGATAAACCTAGTAACCAAATTGCGGTAGTTGACAATACCGACAATGTGAAAATATATTATGCTGCAGGTACAATTGGATGGTCTTCAACCTTTATTAATCGACCTGCTTATCCTATTCCTACTATTAACAGTGTCAGTAGTTCAGGTGCATCAATTAGTGCTAGTTCCGCTTTATCAAGTGTGTATGTGTATACCTCTGCCGATAGTGGTGTTACATGGACCACCAATAGTGTTACAATGTCAGGGGGGTCTGGGACATTCAATTCATCCTTATCAGAAGGAACATTGGTATCTACGATAGCAAACTTTTATGACGCTACTACTTATGCGGATTATAGTAAAACGGTTCTAAAGTCATTTTCATTTCAATTTGATTGTACTAATACGGTGGATAGTTCTATAATATCCACATATTTACCTATTGACAATACAAATAATAGTATTACAATTGCTAATATTAATGTTACGTCGAATGCAAATACATATACAGTGACAATTTATTATTCGTACGATATCCCCATAAGTCCAGACGGTTTAAATTTCAAGGTAACTACCGAAGTGTTTGATTATTATAACAATACATCCAATGCGTCAGGCGTAAGTAATTTACAAATTCTAGATTTGAACACGATTCCACTAGCACCAAATGGAGACCTATTTGCGAATTTGTCAACATTAACCAGTTTCAATAGCGGAGCTGCTACACCTTATTTGTATGAAAATACTAATTTTAATGGTATGTTTACTTACTGTACTGCGTTACAAAGTGTCATTTTTGATTCCAACTTTAACACATTGAATGTTGTGAGTATGGAATATATGTTTAATGACTGCCACTCTTTAGAAAGTATCGTTTTTGGTTCCAACTTTACCACATCGAATGTTGCAAATATGGGTAATATGTTTAATAATTGTTATCTATTACAAGCGTTAGACTTATCCACATTTGATACGTCCAATGTTACAAATATGACTGCAATGTTTGGTGGATGTTTTGCACTATCTTCAATAGATCTAACATCTTTTAATACAGTGAATGTTACGAATATGTTGTATATGTTTGCGATGACAGACGTGAATGGTGATGCATTAGGTTCTAATTTAACAACTATCACATTTGGTCCCAATTTTACTACAGTAAAAGTCGAAAATATGGGTTATATGTTCAGTAATGCTAATTCATTGACATCATTAATAACGGTTTATTCACCTGGTAATAGTGTAACCGGAATTGAAAATTGGGATACTTCAAAGGTTACAAATATGAATGGTATGTTCGAATATACATCGTCGCTTACCGACGTTGGTAATTTATACGACAATTGGGTCGTCACAGATGTAATTGCGAATAATAATTATAATGGTTTTTCTACAAATTCTGCTTTAAGTTCTATGAGTATTCCAAATTTTACTCCAACCCCAAATCCAGGTACAACACCATCCAGTAACGTTTGTTTCCCAGCCAAGACACCTATAATGACGAACCAAGGACCCATCAATATCGAGGACATCAACCCTAAAATTCATACCATTCGCAACAAGAAAATCGTGGCCATTACCAAGACCGTTGCTCACGATAAGAAGTTGGTTCGTATTGCCAAGCACGCGTTAGGACATTTGTATCCAGAAAAAACAACACTCATCAGTCAAAACCACAAAGTGTTCTACCAAGGTAAAATGATCAAGGCAAAACATTTGGTAGACGATTGCAATGTAAGCCTTGTGCCATACAACGGACAAGTATTATACAACGTATTATTGGAAGAGCATGAAAAGATGCAAGTCAACAATTTAATTGTAGAAACATTACATCCAGAGCACAAAGTGGCGAAATTGTATAGATTCTTGAAGAACGTAGATGCAGCACATCACGCAAAATTCATTGCCGCCTTCAACAAGAAGGACCTTGAACAAAGACTCCGCTGTTAATCCACCTGTAATCCACCTTTAAGAAAGGTGGAGCCAAAGTAGAGCCAAAGTAGAGTCAAAAGTCAGATCCACCGTTAGAAACCAATGGTGCTTCGCCGAAGGTGGGATAAAACCATAAACCATCTTTAGACAAAAATGAAACCTCCATATTTTATATATTTTATATATTCATATATAAAATGTCTACTTATACAGACGCTCAAGGAATAACGTATACATATAGTGGTTCTACTGCATACGTTTCATCGAGTTCTTCTATTTCAACTCCAAATATAACCATTCCGCTCGCAATAACAGTGGTATCCGTTCCTTATTCTGTAACATCTATAGGCGCTAGCGCATTTCAAGATAATAGTACTTTACAAAGCGTCGTGTTTGCGACACCAAATTCCGTTTTCGAATCCATAAGTGATTTTGCATTTTATAGTTGCTCTAATTTAGCGAATTTTACCATTTCTACGACATCCGATCTTAATATAGGAGAACAAGTTTTTTTTAATTGTAATAAAATGACTACTGCTAGTATAACTTCTACTGGTGTAATTACCATAGCAGAAAACGGGGGTAATGGTATATTTATATATTGTACTTCTTTAACTAATATTACTATTACTGGAACATTATATGCATTACCATCACGTACATTTGATACCTGTACTAGGTTACAATCATTCACTATCCCACCCAGTGTAACTTCTTTGGGTAATTATGCTTTTAATAATACAGGGTTTACAAATGTTACGATTCCAAATACTATTACTACTATAGGAGATTTTATATATGCGAATTGTTCTAGTTTAACTAGTGCTACTTTACCCAACACCATCACTTCTATACCTATAGGAATATTTAGTGGTTGCTATAATTTAACTTCCATTACATATACAAATAACGTTGTTTCTATTGCGGATTATGCGCTTGAAAATACAGGCTTTACTAGTTTTACGATTCCAGCAAATATTACTTCTATAGGAAGTGGTGCCCTACAAAATTCTTCAAAATTAGATGAAATTATTTTTGCGAACATAACAAATATTACTTTTATAGGAAATAATGCGTTCGCCGGTACATATCTTCTAGATGATACTGTACAGACTATATTAAATTCGATACCGAGTGTTGTACAAAATAGTGCAAGTTTATTCAATGGATGTGTCTTATTAAACCATATTGTTATTCCAAGTAGCATCACAAATATACCATCTGGGTTTTTTTCTAATTGCACCAATTTATATGACATCACATTTGCGAACATAAGCACTATTACGTCTATTGGTAGTTATGCATTTTCCGGAACGGCTGTAAACGATGATTTCGTATACACAGTGTTATCGCAAATTACAACTGTACCAGAAGGGTTGTTCCAAAATTGTATTTTTTTAAACAATAATACCATCCCAAATACAATTACTGGTATGTCCGCTTTTTCTTTCAATGCTTGCAGAAATTTAACATCCGTTACATTTGAATCTGTATCAACCATAGGTTATATATATGAATACGCGTTTGCTTCATGTTCTAGTTTAACAGACATTACGATTCCAAACTCGGTAACTTTTATAAATTTTAGTGTATTTCAAAATTGTAGTGATTTAAGTCATATAACTCTTCCTACAAATGCAAATTTTACATTATTGTCTTTTAATTTATTTAATAATTGCACCAGTCTAACTAGTGTTAGTCTTCCTACTTCGGTGACATCCATTGGTAATACTACGTTTGATGGATGTTCAGCATTACAACAAATCGATATTTCTAATGTAACAGATTTAGGTACTTTTATATTCCAAAATTGTTCCACCTTAACAAATTTGGTTTTAAATAACACTTTAACATCAATTCCTCAATACATGTTTTATAATTGTACCAGTTTAACAAATTTTACCATTCCTACTAGTGTAACTAAATTGGGCGATGGATGTTTTTCTGGTTCAGGAGTGAACAATACCCTTGTAAACTCTTTATTATCCAGAACACCACCATTAGATTTAACTTCTTCACTTATATTTCAAAATTGTACAAGTATAACCAATCTCTCTATTCCTAGTGGTGTAACCTTTGGGGAATATTTTTTGAACTCGTGTTCAAACTTGACCAATGTCTCCTTTACAGGGACTTCAACTGTAGCTATATCAAGTTACATGATTAGGGAATGTGTGAAATTAACAAGCGTACAATTTGGCTCCGCCCAACTAGTAAGTATAGGTCTTCAATCTTTTTACAATTGTACACTTTTATCGAATATATCATTGGGCTCTAGTCTAACCAGTATAGGTTCCGAAGCCTTTAGACTTTGCACGAGTTTAACTAGTATTACTATTCCAGATAGTGTAACTAGTATTGCGGGGAATGTTTTTATCACCTGTAGTAGTCTGACTAGTATTAATATACCGTCGTCTATTACTAGTATACCTGAGTATTTTGTATATCAATGTTATAATTTAACAAATATCATAAATTTCGCAAATATTACAGGAACTATAGGTACAGCAGCCTTTTCACAAACTGGGTTAGGTAATGCATTTGTGCAAAATGTATTGGATACTTTTACTCAGGGTCAATTAGGAGCCTCTATATTTGATAGCTGCACATTAGTCACCAGTGTTACTATACCAGCCACTTACTCCTATATGTCCTATTATTTTTCGGGATGTTCAAATTTAACCTCCATTACGTTTTCGAATATAAGTAACATAAATTTTATACAGAATGACGCGTTTAAAGGAACTGGCGTAAATAGCGCTTTTGTAAATTCCATATTAAATCAATTTACTATTGACAAATTAGGAAACACCTTGTTTTCCAACTGTTTAAATGTAACCAGTGTTACTATACCATCTACCATTACTTCAATACCTCCTTACTTTTTTTCTGGATGTACAAATTTAACAAGTGTTACTTTTTCCAATATTAATAATATTACTACCATAGGTGAAAACGCATTTGCAGGAACCAATGTATCCAGCATGTTTGCAATTAATTTGTTAACTACGCCAACGATTACTTTTGGCGGCTCTCCATTCCAAAATTGTTTATTTACAGACATTTCTATTCCTGCGACCTTTACCGCTAACATCGATTATCTTTTTTATAACTGTCCGATCTTGACGAGCGTCACTATAGAATCTGGTGTAACTGCAATTACGAATAATATGTTCCGTGACTGTCACCAGTTATCGAGTGTTACATTTGCTGCGCCAAGTTCATCCTTTGTATCCATAGGCACAGCCGCATTTTTTTTATGTAATTTATCTACGATTACCATACCCTCAAGTGTTACGACTATAGGCAGCGAAGCATTTGTAGGCAACCCTTTACCCAACGAAATTGTTCAAACTATTTTGAATTCGTTTACCCAGTTAGTCGGACAATATACATTTAATGATAACGACGTTTTGTCTAGTGTTGCAATTCCAACCACTTACACTTATCTAGAAAGAATTTTTGAAAGATGTGCAAATCTATCATCCGTTTCTTTAAATAATATAAATACTATTCGCGATTGGGCGTTCAATGAATGTTCTGGATTAAAGAATATTGATTTACCAGTTCCATCTTTAAACAATATAAGTTATGGCGCGTTTTGGCTTTCTGGGTTGACATCCATTACCATACCAAACACAATCACTAATATACAAGGTCCCGCATTTGCAAATTGTCTTGATTTAGACACCGCTTATTTTTACGGAGATTTTAATAAAAATTTTTTTAATGGTAGTCAATTTACCAATGAGTCTCAATATCCAGCCAGTCAAAAAATAGCTTACTATGACCCTACCGCTAAATATTGGACTCATATTATAACCTATCCATTGCAAACACAAAGTAAAAGTTTTGGTGCGAAAGCAGGTACTGGTACTATTGTGCCTTCTATGCCTGGTTTTATCGGATTATTCCCCCTAGGTGTTTTGCCTACCCCCACCTTAACAAGTAGTAGTCCTGTAACCACCAATCCTAGACCTACTTTTACAGGCACTTCCACACCTGGTTCCACGGTGCAATTATACGATAATGGCGTCGCCATTCCTGGTGCTTCTGGACTAGCCGACGTAAATGGCGATTATTCAATTACATTGCCTACCGATTTATCGTTAGGAACACACTCCATTACTGCTAGAGCAACCCTAGGTGCCGACGAGTCGAATTTCTCCGCCCCTTTTTTGATAACGATTACGTCTGGACCCACCCCCACTCCTATAAGTGATATTTGTTTCCCTGCCAAAACACCTATACTCACCAACTGCGGTTACGTAAATATTGATGAGATTGACCCTAAAATTCACACCATTCGTGATAAGAAAATTATAGCTGTTACCCAAACCATTACACATGATAAATTCTTGGTATGTATTGAAAAGGACGCACTAGGTAAACATTATCCTACCAAAACAACGTATATTAGTCAAAACCACGAGATTTTTTATAAAGGGAAAATGGTGCGCGCAAAAGAATTATTAAAGGAGTTAACCAACGTTCGAACTGTCCCCTACAACAAAGAAATTCTATACAATGTTTTATTAGAGAAACACGATAAAATGCTGGTAAATAATTTAATTTGCGAAACATTGCACCCCGAAAATTATATAGCAAAATTATATCACATTTTACCACGACTAACCGAGAAACAAACCGAAAAATTAATAAAGGAGATAAATGCAAAGGTGGAAAAACGCAGCATCCTTTCATCCACCAATGGTCGAAAACTATTTTTGTAAAATGCACGATAGTATATTATAGGGAATTCTATAGTTTAGGGCATTTTCCCAAATATATTGTTTACACACGGGCCTTTGTAAATTGGTGTTGTGCGTAAAAAGGTTTAAAAACAATTTAGCAATACTTACTAATAACATGAGTTCACGTTCCCTTGCCGCCGCTAGAGCTAGAAGAGCTGGTGAAAATACACCCCCTGTATCTGGAAATAGACCAGTCACATCTATCGCTTCCCAATCCGCATTTGCGCAACAAATGCCTCCAGGTTATCAACCAAATATGCCGCCCCCAGCACCTAATGTAAGAGTGGCCAGAGGACAACCTATGCCGCAAAATAACGCATATCAACAAGTGCAACAATCTCAACAACAAGCAAAGAATTCCTTACCATTTTCAAAGTTAAGTATTTCTGATGCCATCGGTTTAATCACCTTACGTTTAGGACGTGTAGAACAATGGGTCATGGAAACCGAACATGAACACGGCGACCATAATGAATCATCGTCGGAATATAATTTACCTGAAAACTCGAGGATAATAGATAATAGTGTTTTAACGAGTATTATTAATAGACTGGACCTGCTAGAAAAGAACGAATCGGAAGGACCTACTACACTACATAACGAGGGTATTACCGAATCTATTACAAAATTAACGGAACAGCTTACACGCATCGGCGATGAAGGCGTCAAACACAATTTAGCCATTGCGAAGCACACCGAACAATTATTCAAGTTTGAAAGAGAATTAGTAGAAACCAAGGATATCCTGAAAACATTTATGATGAAATATGATTTATTTGCGAGTGAAACAAACAACCGATTCAGTGATTTCGAATATGCCATCGCCGATTTGGAAAAAAACGTTCAAATCACCTTTGATTCAGCGGATGTTTCTGTAAAAGACGCCGCGAATGAATACGCGAGTGACTTTAAAAACGATAGTGTATCTGGCGAAGAATCACTCGCGGATGCTGATTCTACTACTGATCATGAAAATATCAATACTATTATGAGTGTTGACTTGAAAAATATTATCAAACAAGAATTGGCCTCTAGTGTCAATTAAAAAGTAAACAGAAAATATAAAACAGAAAATATAAAACAGAAAATAAAAAATATACTATAAAAACGAAACTATATTAAATAGTAGACCGTCTACTATTTAATATGCGTATTTGTATTCACGATAAAAAGAAGAAGGAAATTTTTGTTTCGTTGTTTCAAGTGTTTAAAAATTGCACGGTGACTATCAATGCCACCTTTGAATCAGAACAGTTGTACATTCAGGGTCTAGACAAATCGCATGTCTGTTTATTCGAAACCAAAATTCATAAAAACTGGTTCGCACAATATGACACAACCGAAGAAACCTTAAAACTTGCATTTGATGCGAATTCCTTTCATTCTATCATTAGTACGAAAAGTGACCACCAAAATTTAATAATAGAAACCGACGATAAAAACGACGACATTCTTCTTATTTATTTTGCATCAAATGCCGAGGAACAGCCCAAAAAAGAGTATAAAAAATCATTTAAACTGCCGCTTTCCGAATACGATTATGAAGAAATGCATATTCCAAGTGTCGAATATGATGCCGAATTTTCGTTATCTTCTAAAGAAATCGCTGATATATGCTCGCAATTAAGCAATTTCGGCAACGATATTATTATCCATTGCTCCAATGACAATGTTCGTTTAACCACAAATGGTTTAGCAGGTGAAATGCGAGTGGATATTCCAGTCGATGACCTCACGAGTTACAGTGTTATAGAAGACGAAGAAATTGTCTTGACCTACAGTTTAGTCTATATTCATAAAATGTGCATCACCAATAAACTTTCACCAGATATCGATTTTTCATTAAGCAATCAATGTCCTATGAAAATAAAGTATGATTTAGGCGATGAAAGCTCGTTGATATTTTACATTGCACCGAAATCGGACGAATAAATAGTGCTTTGCTTTGCTTCGTTCTAGTTGACAAAAATTATTATTATTTTTATTTAAGATTATACAATGAAAATGATAATTGGATTCTTTATTTTTTGTTTAGTATTATTTATTTATTTACACATTCAATTTCATTTGAAAACGAGTGAAGATTTAGAAATGTATGAAGTTGACCAACCTTCGAAGGAACGTTTAGAAGAAATTTGTGATATAAGGCAGCCAGTATTGTTTGACTTTGATTGTGAAAAAATAATAGAGTCGTCCAACAAAACGTATATTGCTAATAATTATCATGCTTTCGAGGTCAAAATTCGAAATATTAAAGAAACAGACCCCAATGTGGAGTTATATATACCTCTCCCCATACATGCAGCCGTGAAATTATTTGAAGAAGATAAAAATGCAACGTATTTTTCCGAAAATAACAAGGAATTTTTAGAAGAAACAGGGGTCGTTAAGAATCTTAAATATAACGACGAGTTTTTACGACCCTATATGGTGTCGAATTGCAATTATGATGTTATGATGGGTAGTAACGGAACATGTACCCCGTTTAGGTATGAAATCAATTATAGAAATTTCTTGCTCTTGACGGAAGGGACTGCGCAAATCAAATTGGCACCTCCGCATAGTGCAAAATATTTGTATCCGATTTATGATTATGAAAACTTTGAATTTAAATCTCCAGTGAATCCATGGTCGCCGCAGCCAAAATATAGCGCGGATTTTGATAAAATTAAATGTTTAGAGTTTACCCTGGTTCCAGGTAAAACATTGTTTATTCCTGCGTATTGGTGGTATAGTATTAAATTTAACAATCATACGAGTATTTCGTGTTTCAATTATAGGACTTATATGAATAATGCCGCGATTTTGCCGTATATTGGTCTGCATGCGTTACAAATACAAAACGTGAAACGAAATGTAGTAAAAAAAGCCAGTATTAAAGAATTAAATAACGAAATTATAGAGCCTACTGATGACTTGAACCATGTAGAAAATAGCCACGATATTTCAGAACCAAGTGGTGTAGAACCAGTATTGGCAAATGAAGGAAGTAACAACATTGGCACCCAAATAGACTAAATAAATTTTTTCTTGTTATAATATAAAATGAAGTTTTTGCAGAAACTGTTTTCCGTATTTGGAAAAACAAAGAAGCGTAGCACTAGACGTCGAGGTGCAACAAAGAAACGTGGCAATAAACAGCGTGTAAAAAAGTCTAAGCGCGTTTTCATGCGCGGTGGTTGAGGCGAACCAATGACCCCTATGGTTGCTCCGCCTGGAGTTATGAAGGGAGGATGAGGCGGTCCTATAGTGACGCCTACCAATTAAAGACAACAATATAGATAAAAATAAAACGAATTCTGGGATGATGATGTTTTCCACGTTTTGGGAAAATATTTGATGGTGAATTTACGGTTTTAATTTTTAAAATTTTCTTTTATATAATATTTTATTGTTTCTGTTATTTACATGTATATACAGACACTACATGTAAATAAAAAATGTATACTTATGCAACAAATATACCTCCTATTTATACGATAAATACGGCTAGTTCAGCATGAACTTCTACGGTTTTGCAACTCATCGACATTACTGCGCTACGACAAAGTGCGCAACAAGGATGTTGTCTTTGCTCCCCTCTGAAACTGGTAATGACGCATTCTTTGCAAAATTCATGATTACACCCAAATTTAACAAATTGAGCGTTTTCTTTTTCATCCCAACAAATATTACATCTGGTATTTTCATTGGTATCGTTCTCATCTGAAATGTCAATCATCGAATTTATATTAAACTTTCTAGGACCATTGTTTATTTCGCCGATTCTATGACCATTATTGAAATTATGCAAGAATGACATAAATAATTCTTGAATAAGGGCTCTTTCCATATTTCCCATATTTTGCACGTGTTGGTCTTCTGATAATGATCTATTTATATTTCGGTTGGTTCGAAGCTGCACTAAGAAATTTATAAATTCGTTTTCAAAATGCGTATTATCACGTAGTGCATCGTTATCATTGTCATTGTCATCTATATTAGTATTCTCTGATGACTCATCATTATTCAAAATTCTATTCCCATGATTAAAGATCTCAGGTCTATATTTGCGGTAAATATAATCGGCTATTAAATCAATGCAATTCGGAATGCGTATTCGATTTGTATACCCCATTCTTCGAATCACAAATGTTTTTAAAAGGGATTGGTTGTTCATGTAATTATCGGATAGCCATTTTTTGAAATCATCTGGCACATTTATATTTCTAGCAGTTTCGGCACAAATTAGTTCAAACTCGCGTATTCTATCACTATTACACCTGGTAATAGTGTGACCTGGTTGTCTACAATAAGAACATCTTCTCTCTGTTCTTTGGTGACGAATATTCATATGGTTTGCGATTCGGTTATTTCTATGTTCAGCAGTTGTTTCCATTAACATTTTTTCCTTTTGTTGGGTTTAGCTTTAGTTTTAGTTTTAGATGCAGTTACATTTGTTCTTTTATATTTATCAATTTTATTTTTATTATCAATATTGCCTTTTATTGTCTTTCTTTTCCATCATTTCCTTCATATCGAGCACTTCTTCTAGCTCCACCAATTGTTGTATGGTATTCACCCCTATAATCTCGTGCACGCGGTCCTTTTCAATGTGCAATATATCTATATCCACGTTCTCGTGTGTTTTAATAATTTCTATAATATCGGTTAAATAATATTCGCACTGTTTGTTATGGTTCGTCAAATAGGGTAAATACTTTGTTAACAAAGACGACTTTATACAATAAATTCCACCATTTACAGTCGAAATTTGCAATTCATCAGAATTACAATCCTTCTGTTCAACAATCCTATCAAATTTGCAATCTTTCGTTACAATTCTACCGTAACCAGTAGGGTCCGCCAAATTCGTCGCAATCAATTTCACATCACGTTTCATGCCCAACAAATTTTGCATGGTATGAATCGTCAACAAGGGAACGTCGCCAGAGAGAATCAAAACGTCGCTGTTGGGGCACTCCGCCAATTCCTCCCTACAGCACATTATCGCATGACCGGTTCCTTGTGGCTCAGGTTGCGTAACATAAACGAGCCTAGGCAACCCCTCCAACTCTTCAATAACCGCGCGTATTTGCTCTTTATATTTCCCTACCACGACAATAATTTTGTCCAACACACCCGTTTTCTTCTCTAGATCTTTCAAGGACAATAAAACACGGTTAATCATCGAAACCCCGCCCACTTTGTGTAGTACTTTTGGAAGGTCCGATTCCATTCTTTTTCCAAGGCCTCCTGCCATAATAATCGCCACCACGCGTTTTTCCATAATATATACATATATCACTTGTTTCTAATACTTTTTACAGTGTTGAATAATACGCATTTTATCCACCTTGAGTTTTACGAAAGGGGAAAATCATAAAATTTTATTCGTTGGGAACGAAAGTCGATTTAAAAAAAATTGAAATGCTTTTTTGCAATGGGTCTTATACAACCCTAATTACCCCAATAATAATTTAAAATTAAATGTCCTCAATCACCGCCGTTCAAATCCAGCCACTAGAAATTACGCTTGACCGCATTCTAAATATAGAAAGTGTAATAAACTTGGTAAACGCAGAAGAGAATAGAAGTTTGTTTGTTCCGTTTAGTTTCAGCCTTGAACGTCGTACTCCTAGCTGTTCGTTTTGCAAATGCACTGGGCATAACATTCGAAACTGCAGTCATCCTGACTCTGAAAGGTTACACAGAAGTGCTATGTTTATGTATTTAACTACAAGTCGCTATCTAAAGACCCATCCAAATACAGAAAAAACCCATAAATTGTGGTTGGACCACTTATCAATAAGCGAGTATAGAATATTAGCTAGGTTAATTCGATTGGATACAAATTCACGAACGACACGTAGTGAGTACCAAGAAAAACTGCATACTTATTATATTCAATACGCTGAAAATGAATTGAAAAACGACTCTTCAACCAATGCAAGAACCATTCTTGATATGTATTTGCATCCCAATAATAACCTATTATCAGGAATTGTAAGAAATGAAAATGAAATGCATTTTGCCATAGATAAGTTAAATATGATTATAAAAAACAGTGGAAGATATCTTATAGATATGAACCGTATTAGGTTTTGGTTAAATAACCATATGCATTCATGGTTTGGTGTTCCTTATCAACCAAGAGTTGTACTTAAGAAAATACCTACCATCACTCATAACCCATCTTTGGCGAGCGAATCTCACGACGAATGTCCTATTTGTTACTCCGAAATGACGAATGATTCAATGGTACAACTTGGATGCTGTCATTCATTTTGTGGTGACTGTATCATTGGTCAAATAAATTCAAGTAAAAAATCAACGAGCGATTGTGCTATGTGTCGTTCTACCATAAGCGAATGTCGTAGTGCTTCTGCAAAATTATTAGAAAAAATTACATCGAGCATATAAAAATAAAAATAACAATAAAAAGTGGGTCATCTGGCTCATTTTTTATTTTTCATTATCAATAAGTATTTTTTTTTAAAATTGAAATAAAATTATCAAAGATAAAACATAATACAAAAGATTTCGTATACAACAATGGTGACTTATAAGTTAAATGTAAAAGACCGCAGTTATAGTGGTTGTGAAATATACGACGTACATTTCGATAAAGTTAGTTTAGACATCAACCCTATTGAATGTAAATTATTTGCCAATGATGAGTTTATAGTAGATAAACATAATAAAGCGACAATTACCGCGTCACCCACTCGATGCGGACCGCCTCTTCCGGGGGTTCTAATCTTGGCTGGTAATAAAACGTATGGCCGACAAAATAATAAAAAGGGGCCTGGTAAACTATTGTATAAATGCATACCAGATGACATACGTTTACCTGCTTTCTTGGTCCCCTACGAAATAAAAAATATGGGGTTTTTAAAAGTTTTTAAAAATATGTATGTGACCTTTACCTTTGAGGAATGGGATGATAAACATCCGCGAGGTAAACTAGATAATGTAATCGGCCCTGTTGATATTCTTGAAAACTTTTACGAATATCAATTATTCTGCAAAGGGTTAAATGTATCGATTCAAAAATTTCACAAAGATACCTCAAAAAAGGTCATCGAAAGTAGCAGTCATGATGGGATTTTTGAAATCATCCGGACAAAATATCCATCAATTCAAGACAGAACGGACCAGCAAAAGTGGCATATTATGACGATTGATCCCATGAACAGTAAGGATTTTGATGACGGGTTTAGTATTATAGAGCACGAAACAGGCGTAAAACAATTAAGTATATATATATCTAATGTTACTATATTATTAGATGCTCTTCAGTTATGGGAATCGTTTTCATCTAGAGTTTCAACGATTTATTTACCTGATAAAAAAAGACCGATGATGCCAACCATGTTGTCGGATGTATTATGCAGTTTACAAGAAAACGTTACCAGAGTCGCATTTACCATGGATATTTTTATAAAAAACGACGAAATTATAGATATTCAATATCTGAACTGCTTTGTAAAAGTGATTAAAAATTATTGTTATGAAGAGCCGAAATTGTTATCGAATAAAAAATATTGCGCGCTTTTACACGTAACGAGGAAGCTTTCATTGAAATACAAATACATTAGTAGTGGGATTGAAGATAGTCACGATGTAGTATGCTATTTGATGATTCTTATGAATTACTATTGTGCCAAAGAACTTTTAAAATATAATACTGGTGTGTTTAGGTCTACAATAATGAAACGAGAATACATTGTTCCAGAGACCATTCCGAAAGACGTTGGTAAATTTATTAAAATAATGAATAGTGCGTCTGGTCAATATGTAGATGGTTCCACCTCTGGAACGCTTGATACTCGTCATGACATTTTGGAGTTGGATGCATATATACATATTACCAGCCCTATTCGACGTATTGTAGACCT
>JACCDO011378234.1_pt1 | contig 27510 bp, 13 predicted proteins | sample 7446101 | NCBI WGS metagenome assembly JACCDO01 (sample SAMN15323440, study PRJNA562643) | freshwater metagenome | isolation source: river surface water | place: USA:Blue River Watershed | collected 2017-08-16 | reverse complement strand
AGGTTCTTGAATCATTTGTATCGATTGAATATTTTCCCTTTTGGCCAATATCAATTGTCCGTCACATGGAATAAGTAAACCATTATCATAAGAACTAGATTTCATTGGTTGAATAAGCACTGTACTCGTGGAATCTTGTGAAGGTGCTATATATTTTGCGACACAAATGGGATTATTGGTGCATAAAACCCATACATCCTCTGCTGCTGGGCTATGTTCGCGTGAATTCTTCCTACACTCTTCTAATGCTTTCGATAGCTGCCGTGACCCCCGCCCCCCAAGAGAAAAGGGAGTTATCATATTCAATTGATATAAACCCAATACTTGTTTGAATTTGAAATTCCCAAAATCCTTCGTATACCGCCGGTACTGTACATGCCGGTACCTAATTTCGTCGAATTATTTCGAGTTCCCCACTGGACATCCCAGCCCCAAAATGCATGCGGCATATGCTATGTCGTTAATTACACGCTAAATTTTCGATTTGATTACAATAACTCCATCAAATTAGTACTTTACCACAATGGGCACCATCCTATAAATAGTTGACACAGATTTTCGATTGAAGTTGCCTCTTTTATTAGTCTATCAACTTGTTGTTCAACATTTAGGTCATCATCGTCATCATCTTTGCAAAAATCTCTACCTGAAAGTTTTGCTTGAATTCTGGTGATTACGTCTAATGCACGGGTATTCAGGGTTTCGTCATTTGTATCTTCAGTAGCAGGTGCATCTACCACAGACTTACGTCGCTGTTTTGTATCATTAAATGATACACCATTTTGGAAATAGCTCATATGTTGCAATGTTTCGGATGGTAACCCCATTGTTGCACCACTAGCATTTAGTTGTTCAACGTAAATATCCGAGGTATTAATTGCAGCGCCAAGTCCTATAGTTGTAGTAATATTCATATGTTGTTTTAATCTATCCATGGAGCTTTGAGGTATATTAGTATCTTGAAAACTGTGATTTATACTATCAATGACATTAGATTTAGTAGTCAATAGTCTCCAAGAAATTAATGGATCATAGACAAATGCTTCCAACATTGCCATTACACTATCACGGTTAATTCTGATAACACGCATTGTTCGTTGGGCATTAGCCCTGTAAGTACCTAAAATTCCGGATGCTTCCATAGTTGTAGTTATCATTCTAGTTAAACGAAATGGGACGATTTCGGGGCAAATAGGCCGTTTTGAAGTAACCTCAAAACAATCTCCAAAATCAATATGCACCACTCGTCCACTGACACGGTCTAACATTAAATTAGACGGATGTCTATCACCTAACCCTAAAATGTAGCCAACAATCGACATGACTGCCATAGACTTAGTAAAATTAGCCCGTCTTTCCACCCAAACATCAGCAGTTTTAGATTTTTCCCAGATTACATTTGCCAAATCTCGACCAGTAGTCTCGTCAAGAACATGTTTAAATACTTCAACTTTTTGTAACAGTGGAAGTTTATAATAATTATTCCAATTTATATTTTTCTTCGAAGGGTTAGGACTTGATAAACTTTGTACTAATACTTTCTCTACGTTTTGATTAATATGATTCGACTTTCTGTATTCAAGCACTAATGAATTAATTGTGTCACAATTGTCTACCCAACCAATTAAACCGGAATTATTAGATAATGGAAGAACGGAATATCTAACTATAGCCAAATTTCTATTTTTAGTAACTCTATCATTATCCAAACATAAATTTATGAGGCCAAAAAGTTGCATGACACGTTCATCCTGTCTTAAATCCTCTTTTCCTTTGAGTAAAAAATGATACCACTTACCATTCGATCCAAAAATAGCAATTCGCCTTGGTCGTTGCTTTGATGGCATTACTTTAACTTCTGATGAAAATTTACTGATTTTTATAACAGCTTTGTCATCAGTAGCAGGTGTGTATGTTCCTGGCACTGCCAATGTTAAATCTTTTGCATTTTGTAATGCTGGTGACGCATGAGGTAGCTCTGTTTTGGCATTCTTAAACTTCTCTATTTGTACCACAATTCGTTGAAATATAGAATAGTATATTTCCCAACATTGATGCAAATCCGTGGTTCTACCCGATTTTTTGAAAGAATCTAGCCAATGCATAGCCTCAATAACCTGGCGCTCATAGCTCTGCCGAAATGAAATATCTCGTAGACTAATATTTCCGACATATTTATCAATAGCCGAGCTAGTGCCATCCATTTTTTTTGTTGATTTGCCTATCATCGTTTCATGTAATTCGCTTAAAGTAGCTATCATGGCATTTATATCTTTAAACTCTAAATAATGACCTGCAGCCTTTTCTAGACCATCATGCCAAAGCTCATGAGGGGTTTGAGCTACACGCATTAATTCTACTGAAACCATTGCAGCTTCATCTACTAAACTGCCTATATTTTTATGTTTTGGTATTTGATGCAATATATCTAACGCAAATTGTTTTTGTTGGTTATCATTCGTATTTAATGCCACCGATATTGGGAAAACAATAGCTTGGGGCATTTTTTTGGCAATTTCACCCAATGTTTTTCTCAGTAAAATTCTTATTTCATTTGATTTAACATTCATTCGAGCGATTAATTGTGGGATTACAGAAAGCCATGTAACTAATTCTATATTTTGTAACGAATTCTTCAATTTTTTCCCTATTTGATCCTTTCCGCCATAAGAAAACCAAAGTGTTAGCAATCTTAATGTGTCCTGTAAAATATTTGCCATTGGCTGCCCCTTACTATACATCAGCGATTTAACGAAACCGTCAATAGCATTTATGATGTAAGTATCTATAGCACTATCGTCACCTTCTTCTTTTAAGGCTTGCAAATTAGCTAATGATGCACTGCCTTTGACACTTGAATATGATAATGACTTATGAGATGTATTGTGACTTAAAAGTGAATGCAACTTCGACTCGTTAGACTCTTTCGTGTCCACCATTTTGAGATAGTCGTAATTTGTCACAGCCCAGACATGCCATACAGAGTAGTATTCAGGAGCAATCATAGTAGCCTTTTGAACAGTGTCAAGAACCTCGTCAAGCGGGTATTCATCTAGTTCACGCATCCATTCTGCTCGGCGTAATAAACACTGTACTTTGAAATAATTTACATCATCTTGAGGAATTTTTTCTGAAATGTAAACGTCAATATTATCAATAAACTTGGATAGATTAAATAGTGCAGTATGCTTTGATCCACTTGCCCACCAATATTTGAACGTACTAAACATAACTCTGTAATTGGTCGTTACTTCAGTTGGTGAATCTGTGACAATATTTAAAACTGGGCGATTGACATCGCCAATATTTACTGCAGAATCTATATCTAATGGCTCCTGAATGACCAATACGTCATCAAATAAATTTTCATCAGTATTTTTACGCTTAGAGTGCAATGGTGCACCGAGTCGTCGCAAAAGATTCTCGCATAATGAGAACATACCCTCTTTCCTACATAATGTAACTAATTCCAACCAACTGTCTAAATCCTCAATAGGTTCTGCAACGAGCGAACGAACGGTCTAGTTTTAAATGTGAAGATTAATAAATGGCAATATAATGTAATTTATTGTACTTACCAAGATTTGTCTGTAAACGTCTATGTCTTTAGGTGCCCATTTCATTCGCCCTCTCCATTTGCGCAGTAACGAAGATTTAGTCAAGGTTAAATCAATTGTGGAGTTATTACTATCTTTCACGTCACTGAATCCTATACCAGATAATGTTTTCTTGAGTTGTCTTCCGCCTAATGCATTATTAGAAACCGCTTCTTTTGTATCCATAGCTGAACTTCTGACAGCTTCTTTGTATTGAATAACTTCTTCCATCTCAGCTAAAATCTGCATGGAAATCATTGCCCTGTAAGCTCTCGAGTAATTCTCAGATAATAAAGATCTAAAGTCATTTGTAAGTTCATTTCTAGTATCTGCGATAATGGCTAAAGCTTGGTTAAATCTTTGATTTTGAATGGCTAATATTGCCTTATAAAATGATGCGGTGCGAGTTAACTCGATATCGAATGTATTAGAAACTTTATCACCCTCTAAAAATTCACTCATTGTCTCCCAATGGCCTAATATCCAAGATGCATTCGCCCCCATAGCCGTTATTTCTGCCATCCAACCTTTGTAGGTGCGGGCTTCAACATTTTCTTCCATTTTTAAACAACTGTCTTTGAGTCTGATAGCATTTTCTTCTATTTCTGCGTATTCACCTAATGATTGCAAACATCTTAATATTCCTATTTCGATGTCCATTAATTCGCTATTCCCAGCAGGTAATTCTTGGGGTACTTCATTTAATAATTTAAACTTTTGTTGCATATATGCGTTACGAGCGTCGTCCCATCTTAATAATTTTTCAAGCCATAAAGGTTGAATGTGACTATTTGGGTAATTTTTCATCATACACGTCAATACACCAGCGGCTCTGTCATTCAAACCTAGCTCATTATTTACTGCAATAAGGGCCTCAACACACTCATCTGAAGGAATGACATGAGCTGAAGTGAACTCCAACTCTCTATATCTTAAACATTTAGAAAAGTTATTTGCTGCCTCTGCTCTCCTTGCTAAAAGCTGAGTGTCTATGGGTAGTCTTTTGTTTTGCATATCCATAAATTCAACTAAATTCAGTAAAATGTTAAGCACATCATGTGGAGTGTGGGGACTATTTAAAGCGTTTTCAATACTTTTTATTATTTCTTTTTGATCCATAATATTAGAACCACATTCATCCGCATAATAAAACTCATCCCAAACACAATAAAAAGATGCATTGAATAAATTCAGCGCTAAAGGAGAGTACATTTTGGCCAATCTGCCACATTGCTTAAGAATTCTAGACGGGGAGTGATTTAAGAGCGCAGTTGCTAAGTTAATAACCCACCCCTTTAATTCTTTTTCGTTGTTTCGACCGGTGCCAGTAAGTGCATATGCAACCTCTAGTTCGTTATTATTATTATTTGTTGGGTGAATACTATCATCATAAATGTGAGAATTAGTATACATATGCTTGGGTATCGTCGGCTTTATTTCTAAATCTGAATATGATGATACTTCAGATGGTAATGTCCGATGACTAAGTAGTCGTGAAACTAAGCTCTCATATTCTTCTAATTGTGGAAGTTTTATACTACCCGGTACAACATGGGATATATTTGACTTTAATTTTCTATACACGGGTAAAATGTACGGAATATAACCGGGTCCAAGTTTACAAAGGAGTGAAGATAAAGTAGTTAATAACAAGCCTTGCAAGCTTGTCTCATTCGTTGTAAGCATCCGCATTAGAGAATGGATAACTAAACTGCTAAACTCGTGTAAATCTGCTGATTTGCCCAAAATCATGAGGGCTTTAAGTGCATTAATTCTGATATCAACATTCATGTCCTCGTTTTCTACGATGCGCAAAGTCATGGGAATGAGTAATTTATAGTATTTTCCCAAATGAAATGCTAAATTTACTATAAAGTCTACAATGCTTACATTTTTTTTATGCTGTAGTCTCTTGGTTTTACTGTATGTAGATGATTCTACTACGGATAAGTCTTCATTATTTGAAACGGAACTTGAAACATCGGTAATAGACTCGTCTTTAATGATTTGTCCAATTATTGGCATCGCTCTTTCCAAAATAGCTTGGACCTCATGCACAGAGGAAATGAAACAAAGCGATTCTAATAATAGTAATGACTGCTGCAAGTGTGAGTTTAAAGAGTCACACACTATTTTAACTAAACTATCTTTGTACTTCACAATTGGCTGTTTCACTATATCTACAAGAATTTTTATCTGTATCAAAGATTGTTCTCGGAATGAAATCAAATGGTCGCTGCCAGTATCAGATAACCTATGAATTATTGTATTCACTAATTGATCTACATATTCAAAAGAATCGGTCCCAACAGAAATAATTAATTTTTGTGCAATATTGAATGCCTCTTGATGATGGACTATCAAATCTTTATGGTTGTTTTGAAACACATTGATAACTTCTCGCATTACTGCGTTGAAGTTGTATCTGTCAATTTTTGTGATATTTTTTTTCTCGGAGACCTCTTCATCAACTTTATAGTCTATTTCATCTACCTTCTTTAATATGACTAATTCATCTTTACCAATTGCATTTGCTCGAAGATGTTGCTGGTATATATCAACTTCGACTGGGCCTAATAATCCCGCAGTGCGAATAGATTGTGATCTTAAGTCACTTGCACTAACTTTAACTGTCTTAATAGCACGCACAATAGCATCGAATAATGCAGGATACTTGATATATGGTGCTTCCGTTTCTGCCGTCAATGATGAAACAAGCTTACCAAGCACAACGACAGCAGTTTCTTGCAACATTATAGACGATTCGTCGTTTAAACCATTTATTAGGCAACTGAATATTATATCATGGTGGGGTCGAAGGCTATCTGGAGATAATATCGCCAATTCACCAATTGTTGATAGTGCTAATGCTAAACTAACAATATCTCTCACAGGATCATTTAGTATAGAAATTAACGGCACTAAAATTTGGTTGACAAAAGGTAAAATTAAGGCACTGTTACCTTTTACCATTGACTGTAATAATTGTAAACTCTCTTCTCTTATTATTTTATCAGTTGAACCATGAAGTTGTCTAAGCAATCGTTTCAGGTGCAAAGTCATTATAGGTAATATATGCAACTCGTCGTAATATGCCACTCTGGATAACAATGCCATGCTATTTGAACGAATTTCTATTGATTCGTCATCAAGACTGTCAATTATACAGTGAATACTGCGGGATAGCGCTACTATATGATCTAATGAGGGTGTAATTGAATTGAAAATGCAACTTCTCAATTTTAAATCATCGCCGATGGCAACAATTAATAAACGATCCATAATTTGTACCATATATGTAAACTCTTTTGATTTTGGATCAATGCTTACAGAGACGTTGTCTAAAACGTATACACATGTCATTGCAGCGGTTGCGCGCACAGATGGGTTTGCATCGTCAAGATATCTGACCACTGCATCCCGGACAACAGCGACCAAATTTATACTTTGGTCTGATTCCGTTGTAACTACAGAGCCTCTGTCTCTAATAAGTCGAGGAAAAAAGTCCACGTTCGATATAACTTGTAATGCGAAAATGATTAATTCATCAGTGTCAGAAGTTTGAGCCGCCAATGACTCTGAAATCATTGACCCAAATACACCAAAATAATTTTTTCCTGGGCTTGATTTTTGAGGACTTATAAAACTTAGACGATGAGTCGCAACATTCCCTTTACCATTAAATCTTGGTCGTCCATTGGCGTATCTATGTGTTTCATCAATCAATACGACATAACGCAGTAGAGTTGACTTCACGTGATGTATTAATCGATTCTGTATATGACTACGCATACTTGATACATGCTTTATGACAATCCTTAGGCAATTTAGCAGATCCAGTGTCAAATCTCCTTTAAACATGCTATTTACAAAATTTGTGTTTATATAAGCTCGACTAGAAGATGATGCCGTTAAAACCGTACCAATACATTGAAGAACTTGAATACAAAAAGGATCTTTGAATCCATCATCAATAAAATGTGTCATAATTTCGGCGATTAAATTTGAATGGGTGCTTCTAAATGCATTTGCCATCTTTTCAACTAATTTACCTAATGAAATGTACGCTGATGGACGATCTGCATTTTTTTTTTTAATTATATCCATTAAATACTTATAGCAATATTGTATTAATAAAATACCATTGGAATCCTTACTAGTGCTGGTTGTAAAAGCGCTTTGAAAAACCCCTGCTAAATAAGGAATCATGTCAATTACTTTTCTTTTAATTTCATTATTGCTTGAGTCTTTATGTGATAATACTTTCCAAACCACATCGCTGAAGTCGTACTTTAATTCTTTTAAAGAGTTGTGAAGCTCACTAGTCGTTACTACCCCTTTTACTATGACTTCTAATATTATTAAACTCCCAATAATTCTTTCTACAACATCACTAGTGATGCCATAATTCATATTAGTTAAACCTTGTCTCAATATTCCTTCTAGTGCTACTTGATTACGCTGAGCTACTACACGAAATACACACTCTAATGCTTCGGCGGCGGCAAATTGGATGATAGCTTTTCTATGATCAACTAATTTTAAACATACTTCAAATAATTTAATATCTTTATTTGCATTAGCATTAGTATCATAATCTTTGAATATTGTACTTGGATTATTATTTGCTAGTTCTACTATAATTAATGCAGCAAGGAAAAAATCACAATCATGTTTTAATTTTTTTCTAACGACGTTGAAATTAATTATAAGCTTGAGGTCATCTGCATTGTTTTTAGCAGCATAATGACCAATTAAAGAAGCAACGTATCGTAAAAGCACCTCAACTGTCTCAATTTTTACGGCAGCTTTTGAGGACCATAACATATCTATTTCCCTACATGCATTCATAATATTATTTCTCATCGTTTCGACTTCTTGATTATCAAATCCAACATCAATAATCGATTTAAAAATAACAAAGGCAGCCAACTTGTTAGGTATAGGTCCACTCAATAGTTCGATAGCACTAGTATAAATATCAATTAATTGTTTTATTGTGGTGTTATCATTACTCTTATTTTTAAATAGATCATCAAATAATAACTTCAAATCATTATTAAGTTGGGTCAATGCTGCTTCACCGGTGGAGGCATTTAAATATTTTAAAATGATACTATTTAATACCGGAAACGGTAGATTAATTGCGGCTGACATCAGCCAATGATTGTATCCGGCAAAGTTTCTAACGTTTTAGCTGTAAACTTTCAGTAGAACGGGAACGATTACTACGATTATTAGGTCCTAATCATTAGGAATCTAATTTAGGATAAGGTACGGTACCGGCAGCAATTGCAGCAATTTGCAGGCTTTTGCAGCAATGTAAAACGAAAACTTGCTATCCTAATAACACTATACACTAAGCTGGGTACGAGACCACAAAAATATTGAATAAATTTTATTGTAACTAATAAGTAAATAAATACGGAACTAATACGGAACTAATAATTACAGATAGTTTACAAGTGTACTACATTTTGAAGTAAAAATGCCATGTGTAGTAAGAATACAAATAAGATCTGAAATCAATTAAATTAATTCCCTACTTGATCGCAATACCTAAAAAGTGTAGCATAAGATTGTAACCACAGTGACTTTAACAAAAATAGTTTTATGATGGCGCCACTAAAGTATCAAAATCGATCCTTCGAAATCGAGGAGAAGTGCAAGAAGTGAGCATAACTTCACTAAAATTTAAATTTTCGGTGCAGGCCGGAACTATATCAATGATATAATGTCATAACCAATTTTTGAGAAATTAGAATTGGTACGTCTCTGAATAATTGTAATGTCGTACGAATTGGGAGATCTAAAAATTCTTGAGAATGAAATGTATTTACTTGCTAGTGATACCGCGGCGGTAGCAACTGAAGAAAATGATTTGGATAACGATGAAAGCGACAGTGAGGATGAAAATGAAGGTATTGAACAAAGTAAAATTGTTGGTAACATGTCTCAATTATTTGGTCCCAGTGTTGATACTGTATGGAAAAAACGTACCAAGCAGCAGAGAAAAACTCAATCAAAACTCATTAAAAAAATTCCTGCTGTAACTAAATTATTCGAAGAAGCTCAAAATAATTACATACGAGGTGACTTTGATGTAGCATTAGAGTTATTAGATAATGCTGTCCGACTTGATCCAAACAAAGTTGATCTATACAGTATCAGAGCTGTCATTTATGAAGAATTAAATGAATTTAAATTAGCATTGAACTCCTACTTAGTTATAGCTCAAATGTGTCCAGATAATATTGAAGTGATAAAAAAAATTTCATATTTAGCGTTTAATTTGGAGGACTATTATAATTCAAAAGTTGCATTTACTCGTATGTTGCTTTTAGAACGTAAACATGTTAGCTTTGAAACGTTGAATATGCATTGTATGTGTGAATTAAATCTTGGGTGTGTTGCCGAAGCAGAGAAATTGTATAATGTTTTCGTGTCTAATTTTCCTGAAGAATTATCATTTGTCATAGAGTTTGCATTAGCACTTGAAGCATTTGGATATAAAAAAAAAGCTTTAAAATATTATTTTTCGTATGTTGTATCTTGTATAGGAAGCATAAACGTCAAAGACGCAGATCTCCATCAATTTCTCGAAGGAAATACATTAATAGTTAGTACTCCAGACGATTCGAATGAAGATGAAAGATTTAGTAATTTATTTTTTGCCATATCTAAAGTAATCGAATACCTCCTTTTGCATCGTCTAGATGATAGCAATATAACTGCTTTAGACATTTTACATAAATGCTTTGATTACAAAAATCGTAATGCAACGGATGCAATATCAACTCCGATAGATATACAACTAATGTACGCCGTCACTTTAATTCGAAGTATTGATACATCAAATAAAGAAATCGGTTTGCGCATTATCCATTCAAAGTTGAATTTACTTACAGAATCGACTCAAATGAGTGAGAGTGCTAATCATATTTTAAATACGCGTGAGCCGGAAGTAGCTGATTTTGACCAGTTACTTTTGTCGATTGTAAATAATAGCGATAAGGTGCACATCCGCGGAAGAGATTTGGAACCACTATCAATATCTATAAGTATTTTAAAGTGCCAGTTACTAGTTGTAGACGAGTTATTAATGTTGAAAAGAACAACGCTTGGAGTACGAATCTTAAATAATGTTGTCAATAAATTAGAGACTATTGATACAGTTGATATAGATGATAATAATAAAGATGAATTAAGTAATCTTGCAGATTTGTGGAATTATAGTTGTAAAATGTTTGAAAATATTGGAGAGTACTCGAAAGCATTATTTTGTTCACTAAAATCGATTTTGTTTGAAATTACCAACATTACGTATGTTTCTCTATCATTAACATTACTCGAGAAATTTAACGGTAAATATCACGTTGATAAAGGAGATATATTACGGGTCCATTTTTCTCAGTTGTTAAAGGGAGTTCAACCTGATAAAATACGTAAAGGAGTGGGATTAAAATTACACCCAAAAATATTTAAGGATGAAGTTAAATACTACTTTGAAATGTTGAATAGTATCCAAATATTTGATCATGTTTACTATATTTTCGCCATTACGATTTGCCATTCGTTGACTATAAAAAGTAAGTGTCATGTCCCCATGCGCGAGGACGAAGAATTGGCTATTGATTATGTTCAGTCTCGAATGTTTCCTGAAAATGAATACTCTGGTTTACTTCATTTTCTTTGCATTATAAATAATTATGTGGATGTTATTGAAGTAGAACACAACAATGTTGTGCAGATTTTGACAAATTTGTGTCAAGATTCATTTCATCCTTATTTCTTGAAACGAAAAGATGATATAGAGGTAATTGATAAAATTTTTCAGATGTTATCTTTCCCTGAAAGTTTTAGTAGTATACTGCATAAGCATTACCCTCACATTGTTGTACTCAAACCAGTTGAACCACAAATTATTGTCAATGCAGATGTTCAAGTCGGTGAAGGTAGTTCAGATAAAGCTGAAAATACTCGATTGCGGAAGTCCGCAGTAATGCCAACATCTGTTTCGGATCAATCTAATCAGATAGAAATTGCGGCTAATAATAATTTTCAAGAGCATAAAAAACGACGTTCAAGGGGTGGTGTTGCTCCACAGCAAGCACCGCCTGTTACCATTCAATCAATTAATCAACTAATTAGACAAAATACTCCTAAATCCTTTGATGGAGTCACTATGTCAAAAGAAATTGGCAACAATAATAAGTTTTTAAAGAGTTTAATAGAAGCACACGAACAAGCACACCACAGAAAATATGGTGAATCGTTAGATTTATATTTGGAGGCATTTATGTTACAACCTGATCAACCACTAATTTCCCTGTGCTTGGCTTCTTACTTAACTTTTATGTGTAATCATCCACTAGTTAGGAGACGACATGAAACTTTGTTGAAAGCAATATCATGTCTGTCATTTTACGCTAAAACTAGAGTTGTTCCAGTGATAAATAACTCAAAGAATAAGATAACATCAACTGCATTATTACAAGAAGTTTATTACAATATCGCAAGAGTCTTTCATGAAATAAGATTACATCACATAGCTGTTAATTACTATAAATTGGCGCTAAAATTAGCCGATGAAAATGAGTCCATTCGACATCTCAATGTCACCTTTGACGCCGCCCATAATCTGGTTTTAATTTTTCGTAAATCTGGCTCAACAGGCGAAGCATACAATGTCATGAGAAAATATTTGTCAATTTAAAAATGTTATATTAAATGTTCCTATTGTATTATAACATTTTTTTTTGTTTTTCTTTCATTCGATATGGTATTGTGATTTAAATTACATAAATTTTGTATGTACGATGCTTAAAAACATATTTCCTAACATTTAACATATAAATGGCTATGTTACATTTTTTTAAGAGATATATATGCTTGTACTTTCTTTAAATCTGTATTCTCAGAAACAACTTTTAAACTTATGCAACCATTTGAAGGTAGAGACAAATTTTCATCGATGTTAAGTCCCGTTATTACTCCTGCAGAATGTTGAAATATTTGCTTTTCGTTATCAGATTCTTTTTTGATTTTTATCCAATTATTAGTACATGAAATAATTATCTCGCCATTTAAATAAATCTGAGCTGTAATTAAATAATCGGAAAAAACGGTACAATTTAATCTGAAGAAAGGACGTAAGTAATGAGATAATAAGTAAATTAATTTCCACATACCTATATAGCCCTGGTACTTTAACTTGTATATATGAATTCATTTTCTTAAATGGAAACATTGATGGGACACTATTGTACATTTCAGAATCCCATAATATGAATCCATCTTCACGAATACACGAATTATTATGATTGGTGCAGACCCACCTACCTTCTGCAAAACCATTCGTAAACCGCTTATTGAGTGTCGCAACTTCTTCTTGAAGCAATCCAGTTTTTTCTTCATTCGTTTTTGACTCTAATAATTGCTTTAAATTATCAACGTGCTGCGAAATATTATGTAAATCTTTAGTGATTACGCTATCTATCATTGTTATCATTTCTCCCCTGTCAATTTTTTGCTTCATTTCGGTTTTGATATTTGATGTAATATCTCCAAGGGCGATACGCCAATCATCAGTACTACCATGCGCAGAATTTTCTTTGTTGTGATTCAGTATTAGATTGTCCACAAATTGTTTAGTGTTATTAAATTGTGTTTTTAGTTCATTTATTTCACGATTTATTCTGTTTGTGTTATTGACAAGCACTGATTTATCTAGAATATTACTGTATTCACAGAAGCTATCAAAGTGATGTTCAATATTATCATTACCATGCATATCGTTTTGAAAAACTTGTTGATCAAGTGTGATATAATTCTTTGATGAATTACTTCTTTGCCATTTATCAAAATCTTTTTTTGTCACTACTTTATCTAATAATTGTGAAAGTTTTGTTCCTATCTTTTTATATTTCTCCAGTAATTTTGTCTCGCTATATTTGACTTTGCTGTCCATTATACCTGCAAATTGTGAAATTTCATCATTAAATGATGTTGCTAAATCTAATCTCAAAACTTCTCCAGATGATCTTATTTCTGCAAGAAGTCTTTCGTAACTTTCAGTAATGGAGGAATATATATCTACAGACTTACAATTACAAAATTTTCGTTCGAGCATAACTGTATCTATAATATTTTCAATAAAATTTACATCAGGCACATTTGTATCAACTTTTTCTCTGATTTTTTCTGTTTTAATAGTTGACTGAATCTGTATTAATTTTTCTAAAGAAGAAAGGGCTTTAGTTAAAGGAAGTATTTGATAATTTAATTCTTTTTGAAGTTCACTTTTGGTTACAAAACTCTGAATTACTTCATTAGTGCTCTCTAATTCACACAGTGGTGCTTTTTGAGACAATAGCATATATAATTCATCTTTACTAATTGAATTTTTAGTATGTATTAATTCCATGAGTTTTAATTTATTATTGATATCTAATATCTTATCCGAAATATTTGCTTCAACTTCAGTTAAAATATTATTTTCAATTTTTTGCACTGTATTCTGAAAATAATCATATTTTTTTGTAATCGTTTGTATCTGCTGATTATAATGATCAATTTCTAATTTTAAATTATCAATCAACAGCTTATTATTATCACTTGTTTTTTCTAATAAGTCAACTTTAGTAACAAGTGTGCTGAAATGAGATCTATTTATACCATAGCCTAGTAATTCATCATGAAAAGTCGTCTTTATATCATTCAACGTCATTATTTTGGAGTTGGCTTTTTTCAATTCTTCAATATCATTACTTTGCTTCGAAATAACTTCAATCATTGAAGAGATTAACACTTTGACTGGCTCTTGAATATTGGACCAGTCCATTGTATTGAGATTTAGTATAAGACCATCCATTTTAATGGTACTGGTACTGGTACTCCTGTTCGCTGAAGCGAGTTCCGAGATTTAACGGATAATTTCGGACATCGCTGAGTAACCGGAACTGATAATTCAAATATTTGTTATTACATAATATAGCAACTAACTTTTTAATATCCACTGTAAACACTGTCAAATTCTCAGTTTTAATTTTTCTTGATGTACGGGGTACTTTCCAAGTGCCTACTTCATTATTTTCTTACAATCTTACTATCTTACTCTCTTACTATCTTACTCTCTTACTATCTTACTCTGTTGCTTAAAAAATTTTGCTCAATTATAAATCTCTCTTTATTCTTTCGCTATTAAAACTGTTTGAAAGAAGAATAAGGTGCCGTCGGCCGGAAAATTTGAAAATCATTTTTCAAAAAAAGCGATTGAGTACCAGAGAACTGATTGTGATATAGAATTGTGCGATATGATGCAATCACAATCACTTGATGCTGAAGACATTCTAGTCGTGCTAAAGGGTAATAATATTGTAACTGAAAAACAGGAGAGCTCTGTACTTGTACAAAAATGTAAGAAACATAATCAAGACTCAGATCACACGATTAAAACTCATGACATTTTCTTTCAGTCCAGGCTTTGTGTCATAAATACTCACTTGATAAAGATTCTCTTTCTGAAGAATTAGAGGAATATTTGGTGAATAGTGGTGACATACCTCGTGAGTTTGATCAGCAACTACATTTTATAGGAAAATTTGAACAACAACTGCAAAAAAATAAGGTAGTTACTTGATAAAACGTCACAAATAAATTTAATATATATCTTATAATATAATTATTCAGGATGCCGCTGAAAAACGTAAACAGAATAGAGAAAATAATGCTCCGAATAATAAACGTCAGAAAAGTGATAATTCTGCCTCTCAAGTATCTAAGGTTACGAATACAAACTCGTTAGACAAAACTTTCAAACAAAGCCCCCGATTATTTGGTAAACGTACTGATGCTGGTAATCAAATTGCTGGGTACAAACAAGATAAGTTAAGTGCTAGAGGTGATATTGAATTGTCTGATACCAGACCATTAGGATTAAGGTGTAAAATAGATTGGAATGTAGATGATTTTAATAATATCAGTAGTCGTTATAGATATATGTTCACTACTATTGATGAGCGTGCTAGAGCATTGGATAGGCATTTGCTGCGATTACAAAATCATTTCTGTGGAGTGCTTCAGATTCCTATTGAAGATTTACAACCAGTTGGCACTGCGTCACAAGAAACTGTATGGGTATGTGGTAGAATATGTTGTGATACCGCTCAAGGAAAACTTAATGATAAATCTGTACAATTAGAAGGTTGTAGACGCGATGGTGGTAGAAGAGTATTACTAAAGCTGGATCAAAACTTACCTTATTCGTTATTTCCAGGTCAAGTAGTTTTAGCTGAAGGTGTAAGTTCTACTGGTCGTGAATTCGTAGCTAAGAGAGTAATTAGCAATATCCCACAGCCAAAATCGCAAGTTGACCCTAATGAATTGTTAAAATATCAATACTCAAAATCATTCCAAGGTGGTGCACCACTTTCGGTAGTAGTAGCAGTTGGACCATTTACAACATCGGATAATTTGGAATACGAGCCACTGAGAGAATTGCTTGGTAAAATGTTAGATAAAAAACCTGACGTTTTAATATTAGTTGGTCCATTTGTTGATGCGTCTCATTCAAGTTTAGCAGATGGTGTAGCGAAGTTAGTTAACGAAGAAACTAACGTAGAAAAGATTTTAAGCTATGAGATGATATTTATTAAAAAAATAATCTCCGAGTGTTTAGATGAGTTTTTTAATGAGGAACCTGATATTCCGACGAATATCATACTTATACCATCATTACTAGATGCTCATCACGAACATGTTTTCCCTCAGGCTCCCTTCGGTGATAGAGATCCTGTAAAAACTCCATTTTACGAAGAACATTTAGGTACACTGGATGTGCCCTACTCAAAGGATACAGACATGCGGAAGCGAGTGCACTTATTGCCAAATCCTTCTATGTTTAGGTAATCAGTATAGTACATTCGTTATAACTTTATTTTAACTCTTTTTTATAGGATAAATGAAACCGTATTCGGAGTTTCATCGAATGACGTATTATTTTCAATGCAAGCAGAGGAGATATCAAATGTTGAGGGAGAAAGGCTGATCAGATTAGCTAGTCATTTAGTGTATCAACAATCATTTCTTCCACAATTTCCACCACCGAGTAATATGGTTTCGCAAATGGACTTTCGTAATATGAAAGGATGGCAAATGTCAACAACACCCGATGTTCTCATTACTCCTTCTAGATTAAAACCATTTGCTTTGGAAGGATTTGAAGGGTTGAGTGAAACATTAATTATAAATCCAGGATATCTTTCTAAAGGGTCAACTGGTGGTACTTTTGCCGAGATTAATATTCATCCAATTGAACGTGGTTTGATTCAAACTGCTGTTATTGAGAATAAGTCTATATCAAACCAAATACCAAGTAGAACAAGTGTTAATATTTTTAAAATATAAAAAAGTTATTTAAAATTAATAATAATAAAAAATAAGTTTCACATTGTTTCTGGTTGTTATATTTTATAGTGTAACTGCTTCTGGAACTTGTGCAGCAGCCTCTGCATGTAAATCTGCGAAAAGAGCTGTGGAAAGATATCTTTCTCCAAATGATGGTATTATCGTAACAATTGTCTTTCCTGCATTTTCTGGTCTGCTACCAATTTCAATTGCAGCAGCGACGGCAGCGCCACTCGATATACCAACAAATACACCTTCTTTAACGGCCAAATCTCTCGCTGTACTTATGGCTTTGTCTGAGGATATTTTTACTATCTCACTTAAAAGGTCAGTGTGACAATTTTTTGGAATGAAACCAGCTCCGATTCCTTGAATTTTATGTGCACCTGGGTTGCCGCCACTGAGCACTGGAGATTCAACTGGCTCAACGGCAACAACGTGTAATGATGGCTTAACGGTACGTAAATATTGAGCAGTGCCAGTTATTGTACCTCCAGTTCCTACTCCACCAACTAAAATATCAACTGCGCCATCAGTTTGATACCATACCTCAGGTCCAGTGGTTTCACGATGAACTTTTGGATTATCAGGATTATTGAATTGTTGTGGAATGTATCCTTTCCCATTTAATCCAGCAACAATTTCGTCAGCCTTGGCAATTGCGCCCTTCATACCTTTTTCACCAGGAGTCAACACTAATCTTGCGCCAAGAGCTTTGAGCATAACTCTACGCTCTAATGACATAGATGAAGGCATAACAAGTACACATTGATATCCTTTAGCAGCGCAAACCATCGCCAAACCTATACCTGTGTTGCCAGACGTAGGTTCGACAATCACGCTTTCACCAGGGATAATTTCATTACGAGATTCTGCTCCTTCAATTAATGCTTTGGCCAATCGATCCTTGACGCTACTGCATGGTTCCATGGACTCCAATTTCAATATAATATTGGCCACAACACCTGCTTGTTGTGCCAATCGTCCTAAGCGTACCATAGGTGTCGCACCTATCAAATCAGTAATACTGTCGGCAATTTTTGGACGAAACATTGGGTTGGAATCAGCCATTTTGTCGAGATTTGTTTTCAAATTATTATATTGATCGTGTGTATCTTTCAAGTGCGTGTCTTCAAGGGAAGGCTCTTTTCCCCGCTCAATGAATTCCGGAATGATGAGGCCGGATCCTTGTGTTATGCTGAATCGTATTTAATTGGTCCTAAATAATATTTTTAATATTCGATAAATAATTTGGTGAAATAAATTTGTGTATTTATGGAGATTTATTCGCGCATTAAATCATCTATTCTTGTCATTGGTTCCTATATTTAGCTTCATTACTTGACAGTACAATACAAGCGTAATTATTACTTAATATTTCTTCAGTCGAGTTACAATTTTAGGGTGTTCATTATGCTGCACATTATACCGTCTTCATCCTAAAATAAAAATCAAACACTATATGGTCCGAAAGGGCCGGCATCACACATCTCATCAGAGATCAGAACTCTATGTACAAGTTGTAGTACACATCGAAACTTAATGGCACGATTTCTATCTTCCAAAAGTCGTGTCAATGTTGTTCAGTCTGCCAAATCTCTAAAAGATTTTATGACTAAAGATCGGTTAATAGCTACAAATGTTTCGGAAAATAAACGGAATAATCTTGTTTATATTGAAACATATGGTTGCCAAATGAATGTTTCTGATTCCGATGTTGTACGATCAATCTTATTAAAGGAGGGATATTCTTTGACCGATGAAGAAAGTAATGCAAATATTGTCTTAATCAATACTTGTGCAATAAGAGAGAATGCTGAAGGTAAAGTTTGGAATCGTTTATCATATTTTCAATCATTACGAAATAAAAATCGCTTAAGTAAAAAGGCCAAGCTTCCTTATATTGGTGTTCTTGGATGCATGGCAGAAAGGTTGAAAGAAAAATTATTAGATGAAGATAGTGTAGATTTTGTGTGCGGTCCAGATGCTTATCGTGATATTCCTCGTTTATTAAATAAAGTGTCGTCGTCTGATCAAAAAGAAGCGAATACCATACTTTCCTTTGATGAAACTTATGCTGATATTAGTCCTGTTAGAACTTCTATCTCGAGTAGTGCATTCGTAAGTATTATGAGAGGATGTAATAATATGTGTTCATTTTGTGTGGTGCCATTTACAAGAGGCAGAGAACGTAGCAGACCGATGTCATCGATACTTGATGAGTCAAAAAAAATTATAGAAATTGATAATATTCGCGAAATTGTACTTTTGGGTCAAAATGTTAATGGGTATCATGACACATCGGTAGAGTCATCACAAAAATATCATTTTCGCAATAATTACAATAAATCGAGTGAAATGTTCTCTAATTTATTCGAAAGTCGAAAAAAAAAAATGCCTGGAGCTAGATTCGTTGATGCATTGCAAGAAATTGCGGCATTGCATCCTGAAGTGAGAATAAGATTTACATCACCTCATCCTAAAGATTTTCCTCCAGAAGTTTTGTATACCATTGCAAATACTCCTAATATATGTGCATCCCTACACTTACCTTTGCAAAGTGGATCGTCAACTGTGCTCGAACGAATGCGTAGAGGTTATAGTCGTGAAGCTTATTTTAAATTAGTTGAAGATGCTAGGAAAATTATCCCTGGTGTAACTATTTCAACGGATATTATCACTGGATTTTGCGATGAAACTGAAGATGAACATCGAGAAACTGTTACTGCAATGGAGAAAATTGGATTTGATCAAGCATTTATGTTTTGCTACTCATTGCGGGATCGTACCCATGCAGCTCATAACATGAATGATAATGTACCTGAGGATATTAAGCTTAGAAGACTGCAAGAAATAATCGAGGTGTATAGAAGAACGTTGATAAAAAATAATTTGGACATAGAATTAGGAGCTTTAAGACTAGTGCTTGTAGAAGGGTTTGCAAAAAAATCAAGCGTTGATAGAATTCTACTTACTGGTAGAACCGATGGTAATAAACGCGTCGTCTTTCCATATCACAAATATATTTTTAATGATTTGAGTGTATCTTCGGGTACTGCGCAATCAGTTTCAGCCATATTAAATGATGTTGACAAAATGATAAAATATGATGATAAAAATGTAGAAAACTCATACTACAACAGAATTGAAGAATCTAATATGTGCGATACTATTAGTAACCCGGCACTAGCTGAAGATTTGTTTGGAAGGTATGTTGTTGTGAAAATTTTAAGGGCGGGAGGTCAAACACTTCATGGGATACCAATAACTTTAGGGTCAATTGAAAAATACGGTAGTAAAGGATTTGTAAAATTGTAATTTAATCCATTTTGTTAGTTATAAGTTACAATAAAAAAACATTTTTACTATATCTGAGTGTTTTATGGTGCTAAACCAGCTGATTATGTAACAGTATTGTTTACATTACGGTAGTCGGAAGATCTTGGTAACCGAAGGGGCCGACGGCGCCGTCACGGCGGCCCCAGTATTTTGAGGAATGGAAATCTCTTCGATTTCTTTGAATCATTTCAAAGACTCTTTTTCAACAGACTTTATCACAGAAACGAACTAGTTAGTGAGAATCTAGCAAGGGTTTTGTTGAATGTACGCTTTTTATATATATATATGTGGGTTTCTGTATTAAATGACTGAAAATCGAGAATATTTTCTGATTTCTGATATTATATCGTCCATCGTAGACATTCGTAAGAAAAAGCAATACGGAGATCTTTCGTTTGAGGCAGACTTAAGCAATACGATATCGGCATTGCTTATTTTAGAAAGTCATTTCGATAAATATGAAGAGTTGTCACTAATACGAAAGTTAAAATCCATTTTATTAAATTTCCTACTAGTCTTAGGTGACGACTACGCATATGATTTTAATGATCACTTACAAATCGATTCTTTTAGTACATCAATGGGAATTAAAAGAAAAATTGTCGAGCGAAATTTAATACAACAATCGGATATTGAACCTTTAAAGAAGAAAATTTTAGATGAAATTTCTGCAACAATATGTACCTTGTCCGATGAGGAAATAATAAATTCATTCACAACATCACAAAAAAAAATGAAAGCGAATCATAATTTCTTATTAGATTTGGATTCATATCCATTATTAGAGCCATTGGAAAATATATTGTCAATACTAAGAAGAGATAGTGGTAACTATGATGCATTGAAGAAATTATTTTCTATGGAGGTAGAAGATTTTATCGATCATCCACAATGGTTAGAATTAATGGAATTATTGAAGAGAAGTTTATTGAATAATAATGTGTTAGTAGTCCATATTGCCATAAAATTTGCAACACAGTTAAGTAAACATCAAGCAATCGATGCTTTACGTTTACTTACACATTATTTCCATTATTTGTTTTGTATTCCTTTAGAGACGCAAAAATTAGTAAATGAAGTATCTTCAGTTATCTATCTGACGGATGTGCAGAAAATTCAATTAAATGCATTATTTATTGTTCTAACTTCAGTATCAAAGCATGGTTTATCAGGTAGTGAGTTGGATGATATAATCTTCATGTTATTTCTTGTACTCGCAGATGGTATTTTAATAGCTACAATTAATGGTGTTGATGTGCCGTTTTATATTTTTGACATAATGGTCGAATTAAATAAAGACTTTTCTTTCGTGAAACAATTATGCATTAACTTTGTACCACTATCAATATTATATCACGCGGTAAGTAGTAGATTTATCTCTAAATTAATTGGTCGTTTAAAAGAATTGGAGTGCACATATTCCCTTGATTGCTCCAATAAGCATTGCCAAAAAACATTTCCCAGGCGAGTTCTACTTCCAAGTATTATTTTCTTGGAATTCCTTTGTCCCTTCGCATCTAATGGATATGTCAAACATATTTGTTGCAATGACAAAAATATAACAACCAATCAATTAGTTGAAATATCTGTTGCTAATATTGAATTTGATTCAATTAATAACAAAATAATGAAAGTATTAAAAGTTAGTGAAAATGTTTTTGACAACAGTAAAATATTTGTAGGTTCTTTAGATCCGTGTCCAATATTTGATCATTATTTTTCGACTATTGTTGTGGCGTTTGCACAATCTATGCATGATATGCTTATGGATGCAAACGTCAATTTGATTAGGAACTTGATAATGCTAACAATGAAGTTTGTACCGTATAGCACAGCTAGTATTAGAAAATATTTATTTGAATCATATTCTAAAGTATTTCAAGAAGTAATAGATTTAAGTGCAAAAGAAATGCTTTATTACCCGTTGTTATTCTCGCTTATTGATTACTTTGCATCAGAATTGCCAAGTTCTGATGACTTAAGTGAATTGTTTCATTTAGTAAAAATATTGAGTGACTGGTATTTAATATCTCATCATAAAAAAGATTTCTTGAACATTAGATACATTTTGATTTTACAAACATACTTAGTACGTTTTGCTGCATGCAATAACCTTAGCAATGTTTTAGTGAAAGATATTATAGCTCCGATGGTATCAACTCTATTAGGTTATTTATTATCCCAAGAATTGGTTGGATTTACAATTGACAGTGATTTCGACCTTATATTCATTACCACTATCGTGGAATATGAATACTTAGCTCATCTTGTTTTGCATTCGTTAGATCCGATGTTACAAAATGTTTTCAGTAGAATGATTCTACAATGCATTAAGAATAATTGCATGGACAACAATATTCTCAATATCATGCGCAAAATAATTAGATGCAACAAATGTACAAAATTATTATCAGATATAGCATTTCAAACCCTCCAATTATTTTTGAATGATAATGTAGAAGTATCTAGAATTGAATTTTGTATCGAGGACCCAAAGTTGTTCGATATTCTTCGCATCGTTTATGAATTGACTCTTATCGACAAATCAAGATCTATTTACCAAATCTTAGGCACATGCGCAGGAGACTTATGCGATCTAGATTTATTGTTTAAGTCGTTATTTTTGAATGACATAAGCTCGTAAATTGGTTCAACAAATTAATATATACTGTAAATTATACAAATTACAAATGATTATTATACTAAAAATTTGTGCCCTCTGGAGGTTGAGATAACTTTCGATTTTGCGGTTGTATCATCGAATTCTTTATGTTGACCAAAACTGCTTCGATAGTCATATTTCTGTTCCAACTAGCGATGGCTGGTAGATCTCTCTCTATACTACCTGTTGTTTTATGTACACTGGGCAAGTTTATTCTTGTGACAAATCTGATAACTGGTGGAACCATTGGATATTCATTCCCACATGTAACCCGCAATTCATAAACTCTTCCGGCAAAAGTAGTGCCCTCTGGACCTATAATAGACGCATTCCATTCTGTCAAAAATATATCATCGGGATCTACTAGTCCCAAGCTAACACTCATGTCACCACCACCTTTCTCTTTAGCTTCAAGTTCCTCGAGTAACTTGAAATTACGAGGAATAATAACGTCACTCATTGTATTGTGCTATTAGTAAAAAAAATTGAAGACAGACTCGCGAGTGAATAAATTGTGTCCGAGTGAAGTGTGTGTAGAAGTGGTTCCGCATTTGGCATGAATAATTCACTGAAAGTGTGAATTTTCTTGGTCCATCGCAAAATTAGGTTATCGACTAGTTTCTCGTCCTTAATTTACAAAAATTACAAATTTATAGACTATTATATTTATATTTATATTTTTCACGAAAAAATGTAGTTAAAAATGAATTGTGAGCTATGCTATATATACATACATACTTGCGTATCTCTTTTGATTGTAGTGGATGCTGCTGGTGATTTCTCTTTATTGTTGTAACTTGTTATCGGTTCCGGTACATGTCATAATCATGACATACGTAGTAATCATTGAACCGTATCATACACAAGTCTTAGCACGCTTGCTATAACTCAGCTCTAGACGCTTTCTAGTGCTATTGGTCATCGCTTGGACCAACTTAACGGCTATTTTTGGCAATATTACTAGTAATAAAATACGGCTATTTTTGCCAATTTTTTTGGCAATACAGTACCGGTACAGCATTGAAAATTTAAAAAACAAAAATAACAAATAAATTTCAGTAACAAGCAGGCTATTAAAATGTCTGAATTTAATCATTCCTCAAGTGACAAGACTCGCATCGGAATGCATATTGAATCTCCATTGCCATTTTACACTGACCGAATAGCACATTTTGATGTGGAAAGAAAAATTTTTTCTGAGTATGATTTTTTACGACTGCACTCATATTCAACTTTACACTAATCTAATTAATTTACTATTTCGTATAGTTATGTTGCTATGATAGCTCCTAGAAGCAGAGAGTTGCATATACTTGAATGGGATAGTAAAAAACAAGAACAAGGCAATGAGGTAAATGAAAAAATATTAGTTGCTGCTGATATGGAAGAAACTCGCTTGCGGCGCGAAATTGAGTTGTTGAAAGAAGAATTAGTAGAATTGAAACTGGAACAAGAAATGAGACAGTTACAAATAGATCGATTAGCAGAACTGGCCCAACCTGTCGAAAGGGATACGACTTACTTATTTGTAGACAAATATTCGAGCAATCACCTAGATACTGTGATAGGTTCCAGTGGTGTAGAAAAACGCGATTTGGTGAAAGGGAAAGATGTCGTTACAATTGCAGATGCGGCTAAAAACGGGAATGGACATATCAAGTTGATACGCACCGGAGATGTCATGATGTATGAGAAGGTAATTGAAGATGAATTTACCAAGATTAACAATTTTGCATCAGAGGTCAAAGTAGTTGTCAGGGAAGCTGAAAATATAATATCCAGACAGAAAAGTATGCTAAATGTAGATAATAATAATATCGCAATAATTCGAGAGAAAGCTGAAAAGTTAATTGCCGAAGTAGATAAACTTGATCATGAGGGGTATTTAGCAGTTTCAGAACTGTTAAAGTTGCGTTTGAAAATTATGGTTGCACAAAGACAAGAAATTGAGGAATTAGAAAAATTGCATAGTGATCAATTACTTTTTTCATTAAGAGAAAGTCAAACAAAAGAACAGTTAATAACAGAAATGCAATTGATGAAAAAAAGACTTAAAATAGAATTAGCAACAAGTACTAGTGATTTCAAACACCAACTAGAGTCTCTGAATACTAGAATTAATTTAATAAAGTCTAAAGAGGAAAAAGCGAAAAGTGAATCCGATGCGGCGCAAGGGAAAACAGAAAAATATCGTCAAGCGTTGAAACTTGTTAAGGATCGATATGAGTCGCTTAAACGAAGATATGCTCTCGAAATGGAAGGCTATAGTAATGAAATGAAGCAATTAAATTTGAGGTTTAATAAAATGAAGAAAGAATTAAAATAATGCTGTATAAGTTTTTCACCAATTTTTTTTCAACAACAATTATTTTATGTATGTATAAAATGACAATATATATTATAACTATAGAACTATTTTATTTGTACGACATTAATTCAGCTGCTGGATGTTGTGAAATCAATTTTAAATCATTTCTGTAATAGGTTAAGTCTTTTTCATTCAAAGAGCTATTAATTTGTTGGTACGCCGACCATATGTGATGTCCATTAAGACATCTCAACGGTATTGGGTTTATAGTGCACATATTTTCAGAAATTAAAAGCATGTATGCATTGTCTACAATTGCTTTTAAATCCGCAGCAGAGAATAGGTCAATTTTTGGCGAATCATTCGAAATCTTATCGATGGTAGCTTCTAAGTCATCATTTTTATCAGTGTTCTGCTTACCATGATTAATATTGTTAATTGTAAATTTCAGGATTTGCTTTCTCTCATTAATTCCAGGTAGGTCGATAAAAACATGTTTATCAATTCGACCCGGTCTCAATAATGCTGGATCGATCATGTCAGGCCTTACTGTGGTAGCTATAATGTAGATGTTCTTAGCATCACTGTCAACACCATCAATACAAGTCAGCAACTGGTTAACAACTCTGTCAGTTACACCGGAATTATCCTTGCCTCTCTTCGGACACAATGCATCAAGTTCGTCGAATAAAATTAATGTAGGTCGTCCAGATAATGTTACAGTGTTAAATATATCTCGTATAGCCTTTTCACTAGAACCAATATACTTTGTTAACAATTCGGGGCCTCTAATAGACACAAATTCTAGACCATGAAAGCATCCAGCCGATTCGGCTATCCAAGTTTTACCACAACCTGACGGACCATATAATAACATTCCTTTTGACATTAACACTGATGGACAATATTTGTATATTCGATTCAATGACATTGGAAGATACAATGAATAAATTATATCAAGACGCGCACTGTTAACACCGACTAACTCACCTAATGAGATGTTGCATTTCAAAGCGGTTGAATTTTTGTATTCGCCTAAAAAACTGAGTAATTTCCCATAATTTAATTTACCCGTTGTGGAAGTATAATTGTCTGTTGCAAAGACCGAATTATTTTTAATTTTCAGAGATTCGTAGGTGTGACAGATAAACTTTCGTAATACTGCTCTTAATTCATATACACTAGTACCATCAAAAATATTTAAGATTTCTGATGTTATATATTTTCTGTCGTTTTCTTCATTACAATTTCTCCATTTTGACAACTCTTGATTTAAAACATCAATTTTTGTTTGATTTGCTACATCATTAATTGATAATTTTAAATTGTGTAAGTCTAAGCTTTTAAAATTCAAAGGTATACTCGACGTAACGACTACCTGTATAGTAACATTAGTAACAACCCTATTGCAATTGTAATGGTTGATTAGACATTTTTTCTCGTTTTTCTTATTAGCTTTTCGAAAGAGACGATCGACATGAACGAACAAGTACCTTCCAGAAACTGAATCTTGAATAAGTACATCGAGATTATCAATTAACAAGAGAGATGGTCCAATATTTGTGTCGTCACTAATGAGTTGTACAAAAAAATCCATAATAACTTTCAATGGTTTCCCTACTAGTTCATTACAGTCTAGAAATTTCGTGTTTAAAGAAGGATAGTGTGTCGAGGCATAGGAACGCAAATATTGTAATGACGTTGTTTTGCCACATTTAAAACAACCGTAAATATTAATTCCAAGCCGAATTTCCAAACTATGAATCACTTTGTGTTCAACTAAATCATTATGGAATGCCATCATTAAGAATGAAGTCAACACTTTTGCAATATCTCCAAAACAAGTTGAATTTGAAATTCTGTTGTTGTTTGAGTAGGCTGCGGTAGAAGAAATCGAATTAATGTGCCCTAATTGAAAACCTTTTCTACTTATAACATTATTTTTATCACCTAATTTGATTGAATCCAAAAAGTAAACGAAATTTGAGTCTGTTGATGAGTTCGAACAATCTATGAGAATATATTGAGGAATATTTGTAATAGTACTGGTCTGTTTCATCTCTAAATCAAATATGTTAACAATATAATCAGTCGTGGGTATCCTTAAATATGAATTTCCAGGAATTGTTATAATATCTCCGGATGAGAGTAAATAATTGCTTCTAGTACTTTTGCAGAAGCGTCTTATAAATTCCTGT
>JACCDO012012435.1_pt1 | contig 27526 bp, 24 predicted proteins | sample 7446101 | NCBI WGS metagenome assembly JACCDO01 (sample SAMN15323440, study PRJNA562643) | freshwater metagenome | isolation source: river surface water | place: USA:Blue River Watershed | collected 2017-08-16 | reverse complement strand
GGCGGGTGCTCGTAGACGGCGAACTCGGCCAGCGGCGCGCCGGTGCCTTGCGTGGCCAGCACCGCGTCGAAGGCCGCTGCGGCCTCGTAGCGCAAACCACCCAGCACCCAGGCGCCGGTACGCGCCGCCGCCTCGGCTTCGCCGATGACGGCGCCGACCTCGTCCAGCCGCGTCGCCCGCAGCCAGCGCGCGGGCGGCTCGCTCCAGCAGCCTCGCAGGCGCTCGCCATCCTCGCGGGCCAGCGGATGGCGGGGGAAGTCGAAGGCAGCATGCAGCATGTCAGGCACTGGCTCGCTGCTGACCGGCAGCCGCCGCTGCGCCGCCGCGCTCGGCCGACGGCATCAAAGTGCCAGGAAGGTCGTGCGGTAGTGGGCCAGTTCCTCGATGGACTCGTGGATGTCGGCCAGTGCCGTGTGCGCCTGGGCCTTCTTGAAGCCCTCCAGCGCGGCGGGCTTCCAGCGCTTGGCCAGCTCCTTGAGCGTGGACACATCGAGGTTGCGGTAGTGGAAGAAGCTCTCCAGCTCTGGCATGTAGTTGGCCAGGAAGCGACGGTCCTGGCAGATGCTGTTGCCGCACATGGGGCTCTTGCCCTTGGGCACGTATTGCTTCAGGAAGGCGATGGTCTGGGCGGCCGCGTCGGCTTCCGAGACGGTCGAGGCCTTCACGCGGTCGATGAGGCCGCTCTTGCCGTGCGTGCCCTTGTTCCAGGCGTCCATCGCGTCGAGCGTGGCGTCGCTCTGGTGCACGGCGAAGACCGGGCCCTCAACGCGCTTGTCGAGGTGGGCATCGGTGACGACGACGGCGATTTCAATGATGCGGTCCTTGTCTGGATACAGGCCCGTCATTTCGAGGTCGATCCAGATCAGGTTGTTTTCGCTGAGGGCAAGGGTGTCGGACATGGGGGGTCTCACTCTGAATAGCGGCGAATTCTCGCAGCCTAAAATTTGCCCATGTCGCCCCTGCTCCTGTCCGCCGCATTCGCCCTCGCTCTGGCGGCTTCCACGCTCATCAAGGTCTGGCTGTCGTCGCGGCAGGTCCGCCACGTCGCTGCGCATCGCCACCAGGTGCCGGCCGTGTTCGCCGGCAGCGTGTCGCTGGCGGCCCACCAGAAGGCGGCTGACTACACCATCGCGCGTGCCCGCTTCGGGCTGCTATCCCTCGCCTTCAACGCCGCGGTGCTGCTGGGCTGGACACTGCTGGGCGGGCTGGACGCGCTCAACGGCTGGGTACTGGGTGCCAGCCAGGCCCTGCAGGGCTTAGGCCCTGGCTGGCAGGCGATGGGCTACCAGTTGGGCCTGGTGGCGTCCTTCGTGCTGATCGGCGGGCTGCTGGACCTGCCCTGGGAGCTGTGGGCCACGTTTCGCATCGAGCAGGCCTTCGGGTTCAACCGCATGACGCTGGGGCTTTACATGGCCGACCTGGTCAAGGGCCTGGCCGTGGGCCTCGCGCTGGGCCTGCCCATCCTGGCCGTCATCCTGTGGCTGATGGGCGCTGCGGGCCCGCGTTGGTGGTTCTGGGCCTGGGCGGTGTGGATGGGTTTTCAGATGCTCGTGATGGTGCTCTACCCCACGCTCATCGCGCCGCTGTTCAACAAGTTCGAGCCGCTCGCCGACGCAGCGCTGAAGCAGCGCGTCGAACAACTGATGGCACGCGCCGGCTTTGCGGCCAAAGGGCTGTTCGTCATGGACGGCAGCAAGCGCACGGCGCACGGCAACGCGTATTTCAGCGGCTTCGGCCCGGCCAAGCGGGTGGTGTTTCTGGACACGCTGCTGACCAAGCTCAACGGCGGCGAGGTGGAGGCCGTGCTCGCCCACGAACTGGGCCACTTCAAGCACCGGCACATCGCCAAGCGCATCGCACTGGCGTTTGCGATGAGCCTGGCGGGCTTCGCGCTGCTGGGCTGGCTGGCGCAGCAGCCGGCGTTCTACCTGGGCCTCGGCGTGCAGCCGTCGCTGGGCGCGCCCAACGATGCGCTGGCGCTGCTGCTGTTCATGCTCGCCGGGCCGGTGTTCGGCTTCTTCGTCACGCCGCTGGCCAGTCACTTCTCGCGGCGCGACGAGTTCCAAGCCGATGCCTACGCCTGCGCTCAGGCCAGCGGCGCGGACCTGTCCTCCGCGCTGCTCAAGCTGCACGAGGACAACGCCGGCACGCTGACGCCCGACCCCGTCTACGCACGCTTCTATTACTCGCACCCCCCCGCAGCCGAACGGCTCGCGGCGCTCGCCTCATGAATGAACTGCTCCTCGCCCAGTGCGATCCCAAGGCCCCGCTGATGGACGCCGACACGCGCGCCCGCGTGCTGGCCGCCCTGCCCGGCTGGCTGCCCGACGCAGACGCCAAGCTCATCGGCCGCCGGTTCGGCTTCGAGAACTTCTACCAAACCATGGCCTTCGTCGACGCGGTCGCCGAGATCGCGCACGCGCAAGACCACCACCCCGAAATGCTGGTGAGCTACAACGCCTGCACCATCAGCTGGACGACCCATTCGCGCGGCGGCCTCACGCTGAACGACGCCATCTGTGCCGCGCAGGTGAGCGCGCTGCCCGAAGCGACCGCTGCATGAGCGCCCCGCACCGGGCCGCTCCCCAGCCAGCACGCTTCCCCGCGAGGCATCGGCTGACGCTCGCGTCGGCAGAGGCGCTGCGGTGAGCAAGTTCCAGGGTCTGGACCTGGGCCTGGTCGTGCGCGGCCACGGCCGGCACTACATCGTCGAGGACGCCGAGGGCCAGCGCCTGGTCTGCCATCCGCGCGGCAAGAAGAGCGACGCCGTCGTCGGCGACCAGGTGCGCTTCGCCGAGTCCGGCGACGAAGGCGTCATCGAGGCCGTGGAGCCGCGCCGCAACCTGCTGTTCCGGCAGGACGAGTGGAAGACCAAGAGCTTCGCCGCCAACCTGGACCAGTTGCTGGTGCTCGTGGCCGTCGAGCCGGTGTTCAGCGAGTCGCAGCTGGCCCGCGCCCTCATCGCCGCCGAGTCCGCCGGCATCCGCGCGGCCATCGCGTTGAACAAGACCGACCTGCCCGGCACCGACGCGGCGCGCGAGCGGCTGGCGCCTTACCGCGCCATGGGGCTGACGATGTTCGACGTCGCGCTGAAAGCCGACCGCGAAGGTTCTCGCGCAACGTTGACCCCGTGGCTGACCAGTCAGCGCACCTTCGTGCTGGGCCCCAGCGGCACCGGCAAGAGCACGGCCATCAACCTCCTCGTGCAGGACGCGCAGGCCCAGGTCGGTGAGATCTCGCAGGCGCTGAACTCGGGCCGCCACACGACCACGACGACGCAGTGGTACTGGACGGACGACACGCGCACCACGGCGCTCATCGATTCGCCCGGCTTCCAGGAGTTCGGCCTGCGCCAGATCGACGCCGCGCAGCTGTGGCGCTTCATGCCCGACCTGCGCGAACACGCCGACTGCCGCTTCCATAACTGTTCACATATTCACGAACCGGGCTGCGGCGTGCGCGCGGCGGTCGAGGCGGGCTTGATCAGCGCCAGCCGATACCGCATATATGGCGAGATTCTTGAAGAACTCCTGCGCAAATCCTGGTGAAAACCGCCCTGCTGTCCTTGTGCACCGCCGCGCTGCTCGCGGCCTGTGCCACGCCTGTCGCACCGCCGCCGCCGTCCGCTGAGGGGTGGCAAGCCCTGGCCCTGCCCGGCAAGAAAGCCACCGACTACCGCTGGACGGAGAAGGACGGCCGGCGCGCACTGGAAGCCAAGGCCGAGCGCTCGGCCAGCATCTGGCGCAAACGGCTGCAGCCGCAGCTGGACAAGGTCGGCGAGGTCAGCTGCTCGTGGTGGGCCCAAACCCTCATTCCCAACGCCAACGTGGCGGACATCGACCATGAGGACGCCGTCGCGCGGGTCATCTTCGGCTTCGCGGGCGACATCGATCGACTGCCCCTGAAGACGCGCATGAAGTTCGAGCTCGCCCAGGCGCTCACCGGTGAACAACCGCCCTATGCAACGCTGATGTACGTGTGGGACAGCCAGTTGCCGGTGGGCACCGTCGTCATCAACCCGCGCAGCGACCGCATCCGCAAGATCGTCGTCGACTCCGGCCCGGCCCAGTTGCACCGCTGGCGCGACCACCGTCGCAACCTGGCGGCCGACTTCCGCCTGGCTTTCGGCGAGGAGCCCGGCCCGCTGACGTCGATGGCCGTCATGACCGACAGCGACAACAACCGCGCGTCGGCCCGCACCTGGTATGGCGCGGTGGAACTGGTGCCGCCCGCGCTCAGCGGGGGGGCGGCTGCAGGGGCAAGGGCGCCGGGTCCTTGACCTCGCGCGCCTCGATGTCGACGACATCGCCTGGCGGCACCGGCGCGCGGCGCGGTGCCCAGGGATTGCGGTTCATGCGGAACGCCGCGCTGGGCTTGCGACCGGTCAACAGACCGACCAGCAGGATGGCCACGAAGGCGAGCAACGCGAACAGGAAGAAGCCGATACCGATGATCGCCCCGACGGCGAGCACGACCCAGCGGAAGAGCAGACGGAACAAAGACATGACGCGATTGTGACGGTGCTGCATGCACCTGCGGCCCGCAGCATGCTCAAGGCCGGGTCATCAGGAAAGAGGTCATGGCTGCCGCACAGGGCACCGGCGCCGTTTGCAGCAGGCCATGGGGCCCTGCGATCCGCATGACCACGGCATGCGGACAATTGCGCACGATGACCCGCGCCGCCTCCTGCGGGACCAGCCAATCCTGCTCGGCTTGCAGATAGAGCACCGGACTCCGCACACGGGCCAATGCAGCCGATGCGTCGACCTTCAAGACCATGCGCAGCCTCGCGCGTACCACCGTCGCGGGCAAGTCCGCCAAGGCTTGCATGAACAGTCCGCGCGTCTCGCTGGACGGTCGCGTGCCCAGCAAAATGCGTGCATTCAACGAAGCCGGTAATTGGGCCGGTGACGGCAAGCAGGCCACAAGCGGCGCGAACGGCGACAGAGCCGGCCGCGGATTACTCGCGAAGCTGCAGCAAAGGATGAGTGACTGCAGCCGCTCACCCAACTGCGCCGCGAGCGCAATGGCGATGGGCCCCGAGAACGACTCGCCCAGCAACACGATAGAGCCGTCGGCAGGCAAGGCTCGTGCGACGCGCGCCGTCAATGCGTCATAGCCGAGCTGCGGATCGACGGGATAGGAAAGGACCTGCGTGCGCCAATGGTGAGGAAGTTCGGCCAGCAGCGGCGCGAAAAGTCGGCCTGTACCGTCCAAGCCGGGCAGCAGCACGAGCGTGGTCACGCTGCGGCGCCGCTCACCCGCGGCCGACGAAGGGCATCTGGGTCGCCATCACCGTCATGGTCTGCACGTTGGCGGTCAGCGGCAGGCCGGCCATGTAGACGACGGCTCGGGCGACGTCCTCGACGTCCATGCGCGGCTCCACCGCGATCTGGCCGTTCGCCTGCGGCAGGCCGCGCGCCATCTTCTCGGTCATGTCGGTGGCGGCATTGCCGATGTCGATCTGCCCGCAGGCGATGTCGAAGGCCCGGCCGTCCAGGCTCAGCGACTTGGTCAGCCCGCTGATCGCGTGCTTGGTGGCCGTGTAGGGCGCCGAGTGGGGGCGCGGCGCATGCGCCGAGATGGAGCCGTTGTTGATGATGCGGCCGCCTCGCGGCTGCTGCGACTTCATCCGCAGGAAGGCCGCGCGGGCACAAAGGAAGCTGCCCGTCAGGTTGGTGTCGACGACGGCGCGCCACTGCGCAACCGGCAGTTCGTCGATGGGCACGCCGATCGCGCTGATGCCCGCGTTGTTGAACAGCAGGTCCAGCCGGCCCAGCCGCTGCTTCAGCGTCGCGAAAGCCGCGTCGACCTGGGCCTCGTCGGCCACGTCGGCTGGCAGGACGAGCGCATCGGCGAGTGTCTCGCGCAGCGGGGGCTCGCGGCGGCCCAGCAAGGCCAGCGTCCAGCCGTCCCGCGCCAGCGCGCGAGCGACCGCACGGCCGATGCCGGACCCGGCGCCAGTGACGAGTGCGACTTTCATTTCAGGGCTCCAGTTCAGGGCTTCAGCACGAGGCGATGGTGCGCCTCACCGGGCAGGAAGGGCAGCGCCTGACCGGCCAGCCAGGCGGCATGGTCACTGCGGTAGAACGGTGACAGCGGGTGCCCGCTCTGCCCGCCCGGGATGACGAGCAGCCCCTTTTCCTCGTGCCCCGGCGAGACGACCATGCGCTCGCTCTGGCCGTGGCCATGGTTGTGCACGCGGGGCATGTGGGCGTCGCCAGCCATGCCTTGGCTCGTCTGGTCCAGCCAGCCCGACAGCGCCGGCACGGCCATGCTCAACGGGTGGCGCATGCCGGTCGGGTTGTCGGCACCCCAGGTCGCAGCGGCCACGCGGCCGTACTTGCCGACCAGCGCCTGGCGGCTGTCCAGCAGCGCCCGCTGCAGCAGTTCTGGCCAGCTCTTGTAGGCCGCGGGCAAGGTGTCGGGCCTGGCGGCCTGGATGAGCGCCCAGCCAGGCGTCTCGGGCACCATCTTCACGTCGGCCAACTTCAGCCCCTGCGCCTCCAGCAATCCGGCCAGCGGCGCGAACAGTTGCTTCAGCACCTCCAGGCGGAAGCTGCGCACCAGCAGGTAGCCGACGGCGTCGGGCCGCGCCGCGTCGGCGCTTTCCTCGACCTCGGCGCGGACGTCGGCCAGGCCGTTGGCGGCGACGAAGTCGGCCGTCAGCACCTGGTCCAGCAGCAGGCGGCGCCAGCGCTGCAGGAACAGCGCCCGGTGATCGAGCTGGATGGCGTGCAGCCCGGCTTCGTCGAAGCGATCCTGCGCGCGCAGGTCGTCGCGGATCTGCGTGGCGCGGGCGCCCAGGTCCCAGCCGCCGTTGCCCAGCAGCTTCATCGCCTCGCCGCCCACCATGCGCGCATTGGCGGTCCACAGCCGCCCATCGGCCGGATCGATCACCTTCGGCTGCTCGGCTGCCGTCAGATAGCCCTGCCAGCGCGTGCGGCCATCGCTCCAGTCCTGGGGGTGGTCCGGGTCGCCGCCGGTGCGGCGGGGCATCGCGCCCAGCACCGTCCAGCCGATGTGCCCGGCCGCGTCCGCGACGAGCAGATTCTGGTGCGGCACGCCGACACCCGCCGCCGCCGCGACCGCCGCCGCAACGCTGCTGACCGACTCCAGCCGCATCAGCCCAAGATTCACGGCTTGCGCATCATGGGCGACCCAGCGCAGCGCATAGGCATGCCCCTTGGGCGCCGGCTGCGGCAGCACCGGGCCCCACTCGCTCTCCAGCACCTCAAGGGCCACCGTCGTGCCGTCGGCCACCTCGATGCGCTCCACGGTCCGCGTCAGCGGCTTCTGCACGCCACCAGCCAGGTAATGCGTGCCGGCCGCGTCGAGCTGCAGGTCGACGACATCGGCCCAATCCGAGGTCGTGTTCGTCAGCCCCCAGGCCACCTGCCCGTTGCTGCCGACGATGAGCAGCGGCGTGCCAGGCAGCGTGGCGCCGGCGACGTCGCGGATGCCGCCGCCCTCCTTCCAGCGCATGCGCGCCTTGAACCAGGTGCCGGGCGAACGCAGCCCGAGGTGCATGTCGTCGGCCAGGATGGCGCGGCCGCCTTCACCGTGAGCGGCGGACACGGCAAAGTTGTTGCTGCCCAGGATGCGGGCGTCGCGCGGCTCGCAGTCACTGCAGGCCACCTTGATCACCCGCAGCATCTCGGGCATGGGGCCCGCCGGCAGCGGCACGGCGGTCACGCGGCTGTCGTCGAGCGCGGCTTGCCAGTCGGCGCTGTGCTGCGTGAGGAAGGCGTACCAGTCGGCGGGCAGGCGGTCGCGCAACCAGCCGGTGGCGATGTCGTCACGGCCCTGCGCGCCTTGCAGATCCAGGTACATGCCATAGGCCACCAGCAGCGTGTCCGCCGCCGTCCATGCGTGAGGCTGCTGGCGCAGCAGCAGGTACTCGGGCGGGCGCCCGCCGAGCGCGCCCAGACCGGCATTCACGCCGCCCACATAAGCGTCCAGCAATGCGCGCTCGTCGCCCGGCAGCCCAGTCACCGCGGCCTCGGCACGGTGACGAAAACGGTGCAGGCGGCGGGCCTTGTCCAGCGGCAGCGCCTTCGCACCCACCAGCGCAGACAGCTCGCCGGCCGCGTTACGCCGCATCAGATCCATCTGGAAGAAGCGCTCCTGCGCGTGAACGAAGCCGAGCGCACGGGCCACGTCCAGCCGGGTCTCCGCGGTGATGCTCAGGTAGCCACGCGCATCGCGCTGGGCCTCGACCGGCGCGCTCAGCGCAGGAATACGCCGCTCGCCGTCCAGCTGCGCCAGGCTGGCTCGCAGCGCCAACCACACGCCCAGCGCCAGCAAGCCCGCCAACAGCAGCAAGCCCAGCAGGGCGCGCCGGACCCAGGCCATCAGAACGTGCCCGGGAAACTGCCGCCGTCCAGCAGGATGTTCTGCCCGGTCAGATAGCCGGCCTGCGCGCTGCACAGCATCGCGCAAAGCGCGCCGAACTCGGCCGCCGTACCAAAGCGTTGAGCCGGAATGCCGGCGCGGCGCTTGTCGGCCAACTCATCCAGCGGCACGCCCGCGCGAGCGGCAGCGCCGGCCATGTTGCTGCGCAACCGGTCCGTGTAGAACGCACCGGGCAGCAGGTTGTTGATGGTGACGTTGGCGCCGGCCAGTCGAGGCTGCCGAGCCAGACCCGCGACAAAGCCGGTCAGCCCCGAGCGCGCGCCGTTGGACAGCCCCAGCGAATCGATGGGGGCCTTCACGGCGCCAGACGTGATGTTGACGATGCGCCCGAAGCCGCGCGCCGCCATGGCATCGACCGTTGCCTTCATCAGCGCGATGGGCGCCAGCATGTTGGCGTCCAGCGCAGCCAGCCACTGCTCGCGTTCCCAGTCGCGGAAGTCACCCGGCGGCGGGCCACCGGCGTTGTTGATGAGGATGTCGACCTGCGGGCATGCCGCCAGTGCGGCTGCGCGGCCCGCCTCGGTCGTGATGTCGCCAGCGACCGCACGCACCTCGACGCCGGCGTTCAGCGCTCGCAGCGCATCGGCCGCGGCCTGCAAGTCCGCCTCGCCACGCGCGGTGATGACGACGTTGGCCCCTTCACCCACCAGCGCCTCGGCGCAGCCGCGCCCCAAGCCCTTGCTCGCGGCGCACACCAGCGCCCAGCGGCCCTTCAATCCCAGATCCATCGCACACTCCAAAAAATGTGACGCGGCCAGGCGTCACGGCAGGCCGCATCATCGCGCGAGTGTCGGGGTGGACGTTGCGGCGCCAACGGCCACGTTCACGCACCGGGGCGCGGCCCTGCACCTGGCGAGGGCCCGCCTGATCAGGCGTTTATCTCTTGAACCGGCCGTCTTCAGACACGATGGAGACGTCGGCATATTCCAGCCCGCCATGCTCCTTCTCGGTGTAGTGGATCTGCAGGCCACCGAGGTCGACGCGAGCGCTGTCCAGCGCCTTGTTGACGTTGTCGCGGCTGATGTCCTTGCCCGCCTTGCGCAGCACGTCCACCACGATCTTGGCAGCCGCAAACCCTTCGATGTGCGCCGGCGTCAACTCGGCATGACCGGCGGACTTCGCCAGGCTCAACGCCTCCCGCACCATGGGGTTGGACGTGGAGCGCTCATACGGAAAGAGCTGCGTCACGATGACGCCGCGCCCCGCGTCGCCGAGCAATTTGACGAACTCTGCCGAGGCGTTGTTGGACAGGGTCGCCACCGGCGCCGTGGACCCGGCCGCGCGCAGCGCCCGCACGCCCTCGGCGACCGCATAGCCCGGGCCGATAAGCACCACCGCCTCGATGCTGGCCTTGGCAATGGCCTGCATCGTGGGGGCGAGATCCGGCCGATTGCGGTCGAAACGCAGGTTAGCCATGGCGCGCAGCCGCAAGTCGTCCAGCCCCTTGATGGCGCCCTTGCCGGCGTCGTTGCCGAATGAATCGTTGACCTGCACGATGGTGATCCGCTTCACGCCGGTACTCACCAAGTGCTTGACGGCCTGCTCGGCCTCCCGCTGATAGCTCGCCCGCAGGTTGTAGACGTAGGGCTGCACCGGCTCGTGCAAGCTGATGGCCCCGGTCGCAGGCGCGATCAGCGAGATCTTGGCGTCCTTGAGCACCGGCAGCATCGCCTCGGTCGGGCCGGTGCCCCGGCTCAGCATCAGCGCCAGCACGCCCTGATCTGCCAGCCCCCGGGCCAGGACGGCAGCAGTCTTGTCGTCGTATTTGTCATCCAGCGCGACGAGCTCGATGAACTGACCCTTGATGCCCCCCTGGGCATTGACGGCGTCGAAGTACAGCCTCGCGCCCTCCGCACTCTCGCGCACGAGACTGGCCACGGGGCCGGTGAACCCCGCCACCATCCCGATGCGCAGCGTGCCCTCTGCCCATGCGTTCCCCATCCCCAAGCTGGCGGCGAACATCGCCGCCACTACACCCCAACGCTTCACTTTTTTTCTCCTAGGCAGTGCCGAAACGGCCTGCTGGTTACCAATTGTGGGGCTTACCCCCCTAGAAATAGGCTTGATTTTGTTTGGGAAAAACCCGACCTATCCGCCAGCTCCAGCGGATCAGGATCGGCCTGCTGCGCCCTACACTCGCCCGACCTGTCGCCCCGTCCGTGCGTCATCCATGTCGGGCCACCCCGCTTTGCCACCGTCCCCCCTGCAGTCGTCTGCGGCGCGCGCATTCGGCTGGCAGCGCAACTCCCTGACGTTCGCGGTGGTGCTCGCGCTGCTGCTCGGCCTGCTGCTGCCCACCACCGCCGTGCTGCTTTATGACGTTCAGAGCACGCGAGAGACGGCCATGGACGACCTTCGCAAAGACCTCGCGCGCACCAGCGAGGTGATGTCGCTCTCCCTCGCCGAGCCGTTGTGGCAGGTTTCGCCCGATCTCGCCGAGCCCATGGTGAAGGCGCAGGTGGACGACCCGCGCTTCGTGGCCGTCAAGGTGATCGAGCAGACTTCGACGGCGCCGTTCCTGTCGTTCCAGCGCTCACGCGACGGGGAGGACGCGTCGCTGACGCTGAGCCAGACACGCCCCATCCTGCGTGACGGCCGCGAGATCGCGAACCTCACGATCACGATGACCGCAGCCCCGCTGCTTGAAGCCAAGCGCGCCGATGTGTGGCGCACCGTCTGGCGCAGCGGGTTGACGCTGACGCTGTCGCTCGTGCTGATGGTGTGGGTGCTGCGGCACTTCATGCTGCGCCCCATGACCGAGTTGACCCGCGGCGCCGAAGCGCTGGCCGCCGGCCGGCTCAACCAGCCCCTGCTGATCAGCGGCGCCGACGAGATCGCCCGCGTCGGCGCTGCGATGGAGCGCATGCGCCAGGCACTCGTCTCCGCCTTCGAAGCACTGCGCCAGCACAACGTGAACCTCGAGGAGACGGTGACCCAGCGCACCGCCGAGTTGACCGCCAGCAACGCCGAGCTCTCGCAGGCGCTGCAGACGCTGCAAACCGCGCAGCGTGAGCTGGTGGAGTCGGAAAAGCTCGCGTCGCTCGGCCGCCTGGTCGCCGGCGTGGCCCATGAGCTGAACACGCCGCTGGGCAACGCACTGACGGTGGTGTCCACGCTGGACGACCGTTACCGACAGCTGGAGCAGATGCTGTCGGGCGGCGTGCCGCTGCGCCGCAGCACGCTGGAGGAACTGGCCCGCGACACCCGCCGCGCGCAGGACATCCTCCAGCGCAACGTGCAGAAGGCCGCCGATCTCGTGCGCGACTTCAAGCAGGTCGCCATCGACCAGACGGCCGACCTGCGGCGCGACTTCGAGCTGGATCAGGTCATCGAGGACGTGCTCGTCATGGTGGAGCCCAGCTTCAAGAAGACGCCGTTCACGATCACGACCGAACTCAGCCGCGGCCTCGCGATGAACAGCTACCCCGGCGCGCTGGGCCAGGTGTTGACCAACCTGCTGATGAACGCCCAACTGCACGCCTTCGACGGGCGGGCCCAGGGCCAGGTGACGGTGCGCTGCCTGGCGCTGAACGACGCGGAGATCGAACTCAGCGTGTCAGACGATGGCTGCGGCATGGACGAGACGGTGCGGCGACGCATCTTCGACCCCTTCTTCACGACCAAGCTCGGCACCGGCGGCTCGGGTCTCGGGATGCACATCGTGCACAGCATCGTGACCAACGTGCTGGGCGGGCAGATCGAGGTGCGATCCGCCCCTGGCCAGGGCACACAGATGGTGATGCGGCTGCCGCTGAATGCGCCGCTGCGCGCGTCAGCTGAGGCGCCGCCCCCCTGACGCGCCGACGGGCTTTACTGCGAGGCCGCAGACGCCGGGCCCGAAGCCGCCTCGACCGCCGCAGAGGCGGCCGTGACAGCGGCGGAAGCCGCGGCCCCTGCTGCCGCCACCTCGGAAGCCGACGGCTCGTGGGCCGCGACGTCATGCTTCTCGCCGCTGAGGTCGATGTTGCCGCCGCTCTTGGTCAGGATATACAGCGCGAGGGCGGCAAAGGCGATGAAGCCGACGATCAACTTCCACATGCTCGGGTCTCCCCAGGGTTTGAATGCGGCCGATTCTGTCGCCCGAGGCTGACGCTCAACTGAAGGCCAGTCGGCCCTCGCCGCCCTCGCCGCCTTCGGGCAGGCTGTAGGTCAGCGCATGGCTCTGCGTTGCGAAGTCCACGCGCAGCTCGGCCCAGTCCTGCGCCTGCTCCCAGCGCAGGTGCAGCGAGGTCTCGCCGCTGTCGAGCAGCGCGAAGCCCCCCCCGAAGGCCGCGTGGCTGTTGCGCAGGCGGATCAGCTCGATGAGCCGGCGCACCACGGGGCGCTCGCATTCGCGCGCGATCTCGTCGTCGCGGTAATGGTGGCGATTGATGTCGCGCCCCACCTGGCTGCGCGCGAGCAGCGCCATGTCGTTGTGCCCGGCGAGCAGGCCGACGTAGTAGACCTGTGGCACGCCCGGCAGGAAGAACTGCACCGCACGCGCGAGCAGGTAGGCCGTCTCGTCACGGCCCATCGCGTCGAAGAACGTGCAGTTGACCTGGTAGAGGTCTAGGTTGCTCGCCGCCGCGCCGGTCGCCTGCCGGCTCTCGCCCTGGCTGGCGGCGTGGATGCATTCGACGAGTTCATCCAGTTCCTGCGGCGGCACGAGGCCCGGGTGAGCGTCCCGGTCGGACGCGTCGGCGCCGATGTCGATGATGCCGATGCCGTCATGCGTGTCCAGCACCGTCAGCGCGTTGGCCGGCCGGATGGCGATCCAGCGCTTGAGCGCCGTGGCCGTTTGGAAATTGAACGCATGCAGCACCAGCGGCGGCAGCGCGAAGTCGTAGACCCAGTCGACCTTTGCCGCAATCTCGATCTGGCGCTGGTGGTAGGCGTGGATCTCCACCAGCACCTCGATGCCCAGCACCCTCGCCTCCTGCGCAAACTCGCCGATGAAGTCGAAGGTCTCCGGCATCATGAAGCAGCTGTCGCCCGCCTTCTTGACCGCGTAGCCCACAGCATCCAGCCTGACCATGCGGATGCCGTTGTCAGCGAAGGTGCGCAGGATGCCCGACAGATAGGCGCGGCCCTGCGGATGGTGCACGGCGATGTCGATCTGCGAGGCCGTGAAGGTGGTCCACAGAATGCGGCGCTCGCCGTTCTTCAGCGTCGCATAGGTCAGCGGCAGCCCCGGCCGCGGGCGATACACCGCCAGCAGGTCGCGCTCGCTGGCGCCCTGCGGGAACACGCCATCCAGCGTCAGGAACAGCCCGGCGTAAGCGGAGCGGTCGCCTTGTTCCGAGTAGTCCAGGAACTGCGGCGAGTCGCTGGACATGTGGTTGACGATGACGTCGGCCATGACGTCCAGCCGTTCCGTCAGCGCCTTGATGTCTGCCCAGCCGCCCAGCCGCGGGTCGACCTGGGTGTGGTCGATGGGATCGAAGCCAGCATCCGCGCCGTCGATGGCATGGAAGAACGGCAGCAGGTGAACGCCGCCGAACACGCCCGCCAGCGGCGAGCCGAGCGCGGACAACAGACGCGTGAGGCGCGCGAGATCGGCGCCGTCGCGCTGGCCGCCGAGGCGGTCCACGTAGGTGATGAGCTGGACTTGGTTTTTCATGAGGAACTCTCGGGACGAACGCGCAGCACGCAGGCCGCGGCCAGGGCCAGCAGCACACCGGCCAGGCGAATGACGTTCTCGGGGCGGCCGCCCAGCAGGCTGTCGTAGAGCAGCGGCAGCGTGACAGCCTGGATGAGCATCGGGATCACGATGAACATGTTGAAGATGCCCATGTAGACACCGGCCCGCTCGGGCGGGATGCTGCCGGCCAGCAGCACATAGGGGTTGCCCATGATGGAACCCCAGGCCAGCCCGATGCCGACCATGGGCAGGAAGAGCCAGGCCTTGTCATGGATGCCGGGCAGCAGCCACATGCCGACCGCCGCGCAGCTCAGCGCGAAGGCATGCACCCATTTCGCGCCGAGGCGCCGCGTGAACGGCACCATCGCAAACGCGGCGATGAAGGCCACGGCGTTGTAGAAGCCGCCCACCTGACCGTTCAACAATGCGGCATCCCGGAATCCTGCACTGTGCGGGTCGGTGGTACCGAAGACACTGGCGGCCAGCATGGGCACGATGTAGATCCAGTAGCACATCATGGCGTACCACTGGCATAGCGCCATCCACCACAGCCGGCGCATCGTCGGCGGCATCTCGCGCACGGCGCTCCAGATCTCCGCCAGCGCAGGCCCCAGCCCCTTCGGGAGGGCACGCAGCCGCGCGAGCTCCTGCGCCGGCAGCGGCAACTCCGGCACCCGCCGCACCGACCACCAGACCGTCGTGAACGACAGCAAGGCCCCGACACCGAACGCCAGCGTCGTGACGAGCGGGATGCCGTTGGCGCCCAGCGCGTCCTTGTTCATGCCCATGGCCACGAGCAGACTGGGCGTCAGGTAGGCCAGCGTCTGCGCCAGCCCGGTGAACGACGCCTGCGTCAGAAAGCCGCTGGCGTGCTGCTCCTCGCGCAGGCGATCGCTCACATAGGCCCGGTAGGGCTCCATGGTCACGTTGTTGGCGGCATCGAGGATCCACAGCAGGCCGGCCGCAAACCACAGCGCCGGGCTGAACGGCATGGCCAGCAGGCCCAGCGAGCAGATCAGCGCACCGATGAGGAAGTAAGGCGTGCGCCGGCCCCAGCGGTGCGTGGTGCGATCACTCAGCGCGCCGATGATGGGCTGCACGACGAGCCCCGTGACGGGCCCGGCCAGCCAGAGGTAAGGCAGGTCCTTGCCCTCGGCACCGAGCATTTGATAGATCGGGCTCATGTTGGCCTGTTGCAGGCCGAAGCTGAACTGGATGCCGAGGAAGCCGACGTTCATGTTCACGATCTGCGTGAACGACAGGTGAGGCTTGTTCATGCGGCAGCCTCGTCCGGTGGCAGTGCCTGCAAGGCATCGCGCCAGGGCGAGAGCGGCGCCGCGTCGCCAGGCAGCGGGCCGCGCACGCCGCAGATCATGGCCGCGTAGCGGTTGGCCAGCGCGAGCGTGGCGGCCACATCGCGGCCCCGCGACAGGCCGGCCAGCAGCATGGCCGTGAAGCTGTCGCCCGCGCCGACGCTGTCAACGAAGGCCGGCTGCGCCACACCGGCGCCGCAAGCCAGCAGACGCCCCTGCTCGCCGTAGACCGCGTAGCCTGCGGCACCGCGTGTCAGCACGACGCGCTTCAGCGCGAAGCGCGCCATCAATTCCGGCAGCGTGGGCTCGAACCAGTCGAACAGCTGGTCGAGCTCGTCCTCGTTGATCTTGACCCAGTCGGCCAGCATCAGCGACTCCGCAGCCAGCATCGGCTCGCTCGCGCCGGGGCGCAGGTTCAGGTCCAGCAGCCGCTCGCCCTGCCCCTGCTTGACGAGGCCCCGCAGCGCGGCCCGCGCGGCCGGGTGGCGCTGCGCCAGGCTGCCGAAGTAGACGAGGCCGCCGCATGAGATGGCCGGGCGCTCGAGGTGGTCCCAGGCGGCGTCCGCATGAATCTCGAAGCGGTGCACCCCGCCCGCCTCATGCACGCTGACCCGCCCCGTGGCGCGCTGCTCATCGCGCTGGATGCCCGACGCCGACAGGCCAAAGCGTGCGGCGCTGTCCAGCACCAGCCGGCCGGCGGCATCGTCGGCACCGATGCGGCTGATGAACTGCACCGGCGCGCCCAAGGCTGCCAGCGATCGCGCCACATTGAAGGGCGCACCGCCAGCGACGGGACCGTCGCGGAACTCGTCCACGAGGGCCTCGCCGATCACGACGATGGGGATTGGCACGGGCCCGTCCGTCATCGCGCTCAGAAGCTGTACCGCAGGCTGGCCTTCACCGTGCGGCCCGTGTAGGCACGCGCCGCACCACGGCCGTCGTTGCTCTCGGTGTAGGCCAGCTCGTCGAAGAGGTTGTTTGCCGCGAGCGTCAACTGGGCTTTCGGCGTGAGGCTGTAGCTGACGAAGGCGTTCACCACCGTATAGGCCGGCAGGGTGATGGTCAGCGGCCCGCCGGGGCCGTCGTCCTGGCTCTTCGTCGTGCCGACGATGCCGACGCCGGCCGTCAACGTGTCGCTGAAGTTCAAGGTCGGGGTCAGCTGGTAGACCACCTTGGCCTGGCGCTTGGGCGCCTTCCCGTCGGGCTGCTTGGCGTCGGTGTAGGTCAGGCCGGCCAGCAGGTTCACGAGGCCGAAATGGGCGGCGCCTTCGAGCTCCAGGCCATTGCTGCGGTAGCTGTTGGCCTTGGCGACGATGGGCGTGGTCGTCACGTCCACGTTGACCTCGTCGGTCTTGGCGTGGAAGAGCGTGGCGAAGAGGCTGTACCCGCCGCTGCGCAGCTTCACGCCCACTTCGGCCTGCCGCACCTTGTTGACCGGGATGGTCGAGCTCTTGCCGTTGACGAGGTTGGGGTTGTTGAAGAAGGTGATGCGGTCAGCGTTGTAGGCCGCGCCGTCGGAGTAGCGCGCGAAGACCGACAGGTCCGGGTTCAGCGCGTAGTTGCCGCCCAGCGAGTACGAGGTGCGGCCGAACGTGTAGTCGATCAGGTTGGGCTTCGTCAGGTCGTAGGCCACGCCGGCGTTGGACTGGAAGTAGTTGCCGCTGGCCTTGTTGTTGTCGCGGCGCACGCTGAAGTCGCCCGTGAAGGCGCCGGCATCCAGGTTCAGCACCAGGTAGGGCGCATTGGTCGTGTACTTGCTGTCCTGGAAGTTGCTGCAGCAGCCGCCGAAGCCCGGCGCGCCGTTGGTCACACCCGGCACGTTGAGCAGCCGGGCGCCGCTCTCATCGGCAGACAGCGAGTACTGATTGAAGTTCCACGTGAGGTCGAGCTTCTGCACCGAGGTGTAGAGGCCGGCGACGGCGCCAAGCGTCATGCCACCGCCCAGCGCGATGTCGCGGGAGAACTTCAGGTCATTGGCCAGCAGGCCGGCGTCGTCGATGCGCGTGTTGAAGACGACGGCCGTGAACTTGTTGCCGCTGTAAGGCTTGCCGGCGTCCGGGCCGGTGGCGATGGTGGTGCCCGCCGGCGCGGCGGCCACGTCGTCGCCCGGGAAGATGCCGATGAAGCGCCCGCTGTTCTTGCTCCACGAGAACTTGTTCTGCAGCCGGAAGCCCCCGCCCGCATCCAGGCTCACCTCGGCGCCGAAGGCTTCGCTCTTGGCACCGAGGCCGTCGCGGATTTTGCTCAGCGCCCGGCCGTTGGTGCTGGTCAGCGTGTTGTCCAGCGGCCAGCCGGCGTTGTAGAACGACGTGCGCCGCGGGTCCAGGCCGGGGATTTCCTGGATGCTGCCGTTCACGTAGCGGACCGGCGTGGGCATGAAGGTGGGCGTGTGGTCGTCCAGGTGCTTGAAGCTCAGGCGCACGAAGTCCTTGCCGGCGAGCTCGAAGGTGACGTTGCCGCGGATCTGGCCGCCGCTCTCGCTGCCGTCGGCGCCCTTGCGCCCGCCGTCGCCGACGCGGTAGAAGCCGCCAACGTAGAACCGCGTCTTGGGCGCCAGCCGGCCGCCATAGCCGTAGTCCACCCGCGTCTGGTCGAAATCCAGGCCCTTGGTCAGCTGCAGGCTGCCGCCGGGCTCCAGGCCCGTGCGGCTGATGAAGTTGATGATGCCGCCCGGCGCGCCGGTGGCCAGCGTGGAGGCCGAGCCGCCCCGCACCACCTCCAGCCGCTCGAAGGCCGCGTCGGCGCGCATCCAGGTGTCGGGCGTGGCGAACGCGATGTCACCGAACTGCAGGACGGGCAGGCCGTCCTCCTGGAACTGGATGTAGCGGGCACCGCCGGCGGAGACGGGGATGCCGCGCACCGCCACGTTCGCGTTGGACTCGCCGCCGCTGGCCTCGGCGCGGATGCCCGGAATGGCCCGCAGCACATCCGTGGCACTGGCCGCCGTGACGGCCGTGACGCCATCGCTCTCGATCGTGGAGACCGCGACGCTGGACCGCATCTTGGATTTCGCCGACGACGTGCCCGTCACGACGACGGCGTCGAGCTTGAGCCCGTCGGCGGGCGCCTGCTGGGCCTGCACCGAGGCACCCAGCGTCAGGCAGGCCACGGCAGCCGCCACGGGGCGGCGCGTGGAACGGATGCCGACGAGCGCGGCAGATGAGCGGATCGAGGTCATGGTTGTCTCCTGGTTGTCTGTCTACAGCGCCCTCTTCGGGGCAATTCGGCTCACGCCCGCGGCCATGGGGGGATCCGTGGCGTCATTCTGCGCGCCTCCTCCTCAACTTGCAATCGATTGCATTTCCGTAGAAATACGTATTCCTTTGGCAACTCAAGCAAAGCATCGATGTCGACAGCAAACGTTCGCAGGTCGACCAAAATCAACCGGCCGGGCCGGCCCGGATCAGCCTGCTGCCGCCGGTGCGCTGGCTCGCAGCTTCAGGTAAACGGGCATCGTTCTCAGGCCGGCGCGCTCACCTCGCAGCTGGCCCAGCAAGGCTTCCACCAGCTCGGCGCCCGCCTCGGCCACCGGCTGGTGGACCGTCGTCAGCGGTGGATCGCAATAGGCGGCGAGCGGCATGTCGTCGTAGCCGATGACGGCAACGTCATCGGGAACCCGCCGGCCGGCGGCGCGCAGCGCCTGGATGGTCAGCAGCGCCAGCACGTCGCTGCAGCAGACGACCGCGTCGAAGTCGGGCCGCGCGGCACAGAAATCGCGCAACACGCCACTGGCAACACCGGGCTCGAACGGCGCCGGAAGTTCGAGCGACGGATCGATGTCCACACCCGCCTCGCGCAGCGCCTGGCAATAGCCCTGGCGGCGCAGCCACACCTCCGGCAGCTGGGCGTCGCCCACGAAGGCGATGCGGCGCCGGCCGAGCTGCAGCAAGTGGCGCGTGGCCAGCGTGCCGCCCAGCACGTTGTCACCGCCAACGCTGCAGTAGAGCTGCTGAGGCATCTCACCGCCCCACACCACCAGCGGCAGCTTGCGCGCGGCCATCTCGTTGAGCTGGTCGTGGTGGCGCCACTGCCCGATAAGCACCAGGCCGATGGCCTTGCCGGAGTCGAACCAGTGCGAAGCGAGGTCGAGATGCTCGGCGTCGACGCGCGACAACAGCATGTCGTAGCCGCGGTCTGTCAGCGCATCGGCAATCGAGCCGACGATGGACAGGAAGAACGGGTCGGAGATGTGCTGGCGCGACTTCGCGTCGTAGGGCACAACGACGGCAACCGTCTTGTTCTCCTGCAGCCGCAGGTTGCGGGCGCCGAAGTTGATGGAGTAGTTCAGCGAGCGGGCCAGCTCGGCCACGCGCTGGCGGGTCTCGGCGTTGACGAGCTCGCTGCCGTTGAGGGCGCGGGACACGGTCGAGACGGACACACCGGCCAGGCGCGCGATGTCCACCATCTGCAGCCGCCTCTGCTCGGCACCGCCGGCTTCATTCTGTTGTTTGGGCTTGACCATTGCGCCTGATCGTCGCAGGGCACGATGCAATCGACAAGCGGTCGTGAAAAAGGCCGGCATCCGCCGGCCTCGTGTCACCTGGGTTAGGGCGGGCGCGCGGCCCGCCCGATCACGCAGGCATCAGTCCTTGGCGTAGATGTCCACGTCCTTGGTTTCGCGGACGAACAGCAGGCCGATGATGAAGGTCACCGCCGCGATGACGATGGGATACCACAGGCCGTGATAGATGTTGCCGTTCTGCGCCACCATCGCGAACGTGATGGAGGGCAGCAGGCCGCCGAACCAGCCATTGCCGATGTGGTACGGCAGGCTCATCGAGGTGTAGCGGATGCGCGTCGGGAACATCTCCACCAGCATCGCCGCGATCGGGCCATAGACCATCGTGACGTAGAGCACCAGCACGAACAGGATGCCGATGACCATCGGCACATTGACCTTGGCCGGATCGGCCTTGGCCGGGTAGCCAGCGGCCTTCATCGCGTCGGCCAGTTCCTTCTTGAAGGCAGCGATGGCCTTGGTGCTGGTCTCGTCGAACTTGTGCTCGGTCAGCTTGGTGGCGGTGGGCACCTGGATTTCCTTATCGCCCACGCGCACGACGGTGGGCGCACCCGGCGCGGCCTCAACCGTTTCGGAGCTGGCCGACGAGACGGCCAGCGCACGCTTGGCGATATCGCAGGCGCTCGTGAAGTCCACCTCGCGGGCCAGCGGGCTGCCCTGGAAGGAGCAGCTGGCGACGTTGGTCGTCAGTGTGACCTTGGCGGCAGCCTGGGCCTTGGCGAGGTCCGGGTTGGCAGCCTCGGTCAGCGCCTTGAACAGCGGGAAGTAGGTCACCACCGCCAGCAGCAGGCCGGCCAGGATGATGGGCTTGCGGCCGATCTTGTCCGACAGCGTGCCGAACACCACGAAGAACGGCGTGCCGAGAATCAGCGAGATCGCGATCCAGATATTGGCGCTCGAGGCGTCGACCTTCAGCACCGACGTCAGGAAGAACAGCGCGTAGAACTGGCCCGAATACCAGACCACACCCTGCCCGGCCACCAGGCCGAACAGCGCCAGCAGCACGATCTTCAGGTTCTTCCATTGGCCGAAGGACTCGGACAGCGGGGCCTTGGAGGTCTTGCCCTCGGCCTTCATCTTCTGGAAGGCGGGCGACTCGTTCATCGACAGCCGGATCCACACCGAGATGCCCAGCAGCAGGATGGAGACGATGAACGGCACGCGCCAGCCCCAGTCGCCGAAGTCCTTCTCGCCGAGCGACGTGCGCACGCCGAGGATGACCATCAGCGACAGGAACAGGCCCAGCGTCGCGGTGGTCTGGATCCACGACGTGTAGGCGCCGCGCTTGCCGTGAGGCGCATGCTCGGCCACGTAGGTGGCGGCGCCGCCGTACTCACCGCCCAGGGCCAGACCCTGCAGCAGCCGCAGACCGATCAGGATGACCGGCGCCGCCGCGCCGATGGTGGCGTAGGCCGGCAGCACGCCGACGATGAACGTCGACAGGCCCATGATGAGGATGGTCACCAGGAAGGTGTATTTGCGGCCGATCATGTCGCCCAGCCGCCCGAACACCAGGGCCCCGAACGGCCGCACGATGAAGCCGGCGGCAAACGCCATCAGCGACGCGATAAAAGCGGCTTGCGGGTCCAGGCCCGCGAAGAACTGCTTGGCGATGATGGGGGCCAGCGAGCCGTACAAGTAAAAGTCGTACCACTCGAACACCGTGCCCAGCGAGGACGCGAAGATGACCTTCTTCTCCTCCTTGGTCATCGGCGCCGCGGCGGATGCTGCTGCAGTTGCCATGATTAGTCTCCGTGTGTAGTCGGACCTCGCCCCGGCGGCGTGATCCCGGCGGCGTGACTATTGCGACGGCCTCTGACCGTGTTCTGACGCCAGTCTGAATCGAGGCTGACAAACCCCGCAGGAACCCGGCCCTGCGGTTTCTCATTGCGGAATTCAGGCCACTGGGCGGGTAAGTCCCGAGAGCGGCGTGTCAGTGCTTGCGCGCCACCCCGGGCCGCTTCTGGGCCGCCGACTCCCACACGCCGCTGCGAAACCACGGGTCGCCCTCGAGCGCGGCGCGCACCATCGGCAAGGCGTCCTGGCCCCAGAACAAGCGGCCTTCAAACTCGACCGTGGGCACGCCGAACACGCCCAGCGCCAAGGCCGCCTCGGTCTCGCTGCGCAGCCGCTGCTTGACGGCCTCGGCCGCCGGGTCCTGTGCGGGTGCGAGCCGCTCGGTCAGCGCTGCCAGCCGGTTAGCCTCATTGGCATCCGCGCCGGCACCGCGCCAGACATGGTGAAACAACTGCTCGGCAACCCAGCGCCCCGGCGTGTCGCCCGGCTGCCCCTGGGGCGCGGCACAGGCCCAGCCCAGGCGCAGCAGCGGCAGCGGGTTGAACGGATGCTGGGCCGGCGGGTCCAGCACCACGCCCTGCCGATGCGCCAGCCAGGCCACCTGGCGGAACAGCCAGCGGCGCTTGGCCTCGATCTCCGCCGGCCCCTTCTGGCCCAGCGCCTGCAGCAGCGCGGCGAGGAGGATGGGCCGGTAGATCACTTCCACGCTGTGCCCCGCCAGCGCTTCTGGCAACGCCTCGAACGCCAACGCGGCATAGGGCGAGACGGGGTCGAAGTAAAAGGTGAGCCGCTTCATGGTGTCACTCCGCTCGGTTTGGCGTCAGCCACAGGCCCTGGCGCTGCAATTCGGCGCGCCGGGCCGGCAAGCCCGCCAGGATCTCGCGCTGGCGCGCCTCGCTCGCACTGCCCCAGCCGGCGATCTCCTGCAGGCTGCGCGCGCAACCCCGGCACCAGCCGCTGGCGGCATCCATCTGGCAGACGTTCACGCAGGGCGACAGCGCCACGGCCGTCATGCCTGCACCACGTCGATGACCGGCGCACCCGTGATCTGCTGCAAGGCCTGCGGCGTCAGCTTGAACACCCCGTTCGGGTGGCCGGCTGCGGCCCAGATCAGGTCGAAGCGAAACAGGTCACGGTCGATGAAGAGCCGCGGAGGCGCGCCACCATCGGCCGGCGCGAAGCCGGCCGGCGACACGCCGCCGATGGAGAAGCCCGTGCGGGCCTTGACGAAGTCGGCGTCCGCGCGCCCCAGCGCGCCGGTGTGCGCCCTCAGCCGCGCCTCGTCGACACGCCGGTCGCCCGAGGTGATGACCAGCACGGCCGAGTCGTCGGCCTTGACGCGAAACACCACGGACTTGGCGATCTGGCCCAGCGTGACGCCCAGCGCATCGGCGGCCTCCTGCGCGGTGCGTGCTGCCACGTCCAGCCACAGCGGCGCATGCGGATGAGCCGCGGCCTGCAGCGCCGCACTGACGCGCTGGAAGCCTTCGGGGCGGGACGGGTCAACGGGAGTCGCTTCAGCCATGCCACATTGTGTCGCGCCGCCACCGGGCCGCGCGGGGATCAGCCCGCCACGGGGGCCGCTGCCAAGGGCGTGTGCAGGGGCAGCGCCAGCCGCACCGGGATGACGTCCAGCCGCGCGCCGAGCAAGGTGTAGCGGTCTCCTGCCGCCGTCGCCTCACGCCAGCCGATCAGGCCAGGCGCGCGCCACAGGCGGAACTCGAAGCCGATGTCGAACTGCCGCGCCTGCGCCGGCTGCAGATGCTGGTAGGCCAGGCCCCGCACCTCGTCGGCCGTGCCTTCCAGCAGTTGCGCGAGCGCGGCCTGCAGGCAGCCTTCGGCGAGGATGTCCAGGAAGTAGCGGTCAACGCCGGCACGGGCGACGAAACCCGGCGCCGCTGGCTCGATGCGCAGCGCGTGCGCCTTGTGCGGGGCCAGTGTCGTCTCGCCGGTGTCCAGGTCATGGACGTCACCGGTGTCCAGGTAGGCCAGCCGGGCGCCGCGCAGGTTGAAGGCGGGCAGCGCCGGGTCGTGCTCGGCGTCCGCCAGGTCCACCAGCATCGCACCGGCACCGCCAATGACCTCCAACCGCGCGCCCTGGATGACGACGGCGGCGTTCTCGTCCACGCCCAGGCCGCGGCGGCAGCCCAGCGCGTGCAGCGCCGGCAACATGCGGCCGATGCGCCCGCGGCGCAGGAAGTGCTGGTCGATCAGCAGCCCCTCGCGCACGAAGCCCAGGCCGCGGTCGTACTCCTGCCCCGCGCGCCACAGCCCCTTGAGCACGGCGACGTTGTCCATCGCGTCGCGAAACATCAGCTGACTCATGACGGCCGCACCGGCGCTGGTGCCGGCAAGCACGCCGCCGGCCGCGAACACGGCGCGCACGGCGTCGAGCATCGCGGTGGGCTCGCCGCCGGGCTGCAGCGTGTCGACGATGTACTCCTGTGCGCCGCCCGAGAAGAACACGGCGCGGCTGGCCGCGACCTGCGCGATCAGCGCCGGGTCATGCAGCCGCGCCTGCAGGTCGACGCCGTCGAGATGGGGCGCGATGGGGATGACCTGGGCCACCGCGCCGCAGCGGTTCAGCGACGCGACGATCTGCGCCGAGATGCGCTCGGGCTCGTAGGCGGCCGTCGGGAACACCGCGATGGGTGCGCCCGCGCCGCCGGCCTCGTCGACGATGCGCTGCCACACGGCGGCGCTGTCGGCTTTCAAGGCACCGCCGATGACGATGACGGTGCCGGCTGAGGGAGAAGTCTGCAATTGAAGGCGGATCGCCGGGGCGCCATGCAGGCGCCCGCAGCAGAAGATTCTGAAGCCCGAGATGATCGCAGCCCGAAGGCGTCGGGGCGCCTGCCGCCCCGCGAGAAGCCGTGCAGACTGCGCGCGGCCACTGCGCCGCCCCCTGCCCTTGCGGGTTCGGCGGCGGGATTGCGGCCTGTTATTGCCCGGAGGGCATCGACGCGGCAGGCGCCACTGCGGCGGCAGCGGCCGCGTCCGGACTGGCGGCCTTGGCCGGCCCGGTCCAGCCACCGTACAGCGGCATGGGCAGGCGCACGGGGCTGATGTCCAGGTAGAGATTGGTCACCGTGAACTGCTCGCCACCGAATTCCTCGGTGCTCCAGCCCATGGAGTCCGACCCCTTGTAGATGCGGAACAAAAAGCCCAGCTCAGCAAGCGGGTCGTTGGCTCGCGGCAGCACGTCGAAGGCGAGGCCCTTGGTTTCCTTGCGGACGCTGTCGATGAGGCGGGCCATCGAGTTGGAGATCGTGGAGTCGCCCAGCATGTCCAGGCTGAAGACGTCATCCGTGTAGTAGGGCTTGAAGCTCGGTGACTCGGCGTCATGCAGGTCGCCGCGCAGCTTGGGGGCTGACGGCGTCGTCGAGCGCGCCCGCAGGTGATAGCGGTCGCCGTGCTCCAGGTAGGACAGCCGCGCACCCTGCACGTTGAAGGCACCCAGCGTCGGGTCCGTCTTGGCCTCGTTCAGGTCGACGATGAGGGCGCCGCGGTCGCCGATCACCTCGATCTCGTCGCCCCGGATGATGGCCGCCGTGTTCTCGTCCACGCCCAGGCCGATCTTGTAGCCCTTGGCCATCATCAGCGGGATCATGCGGCCGAAACGGCCCCGCTTCAGGAAGTGCTGGTCGACGAACAGGTGCGGGCCCACGAAGCCCAGCCCGCGATCCACCTGCTTGCCGTCTGCGAAGCGGCCCTTCAGCACGTTGATGACGCTGGGCGCGTCGCGGAACATGATGGTGCTCATGATGGCGGCGCCGGCCGAGGTGCCGGCCACCACGCCGCCTTTGCGATAGACGTCCCAGATGGCTTCCAGCATCGGCGTGCTCTGGCCACCGGGCTGCAGCACGTCGACGATGCGCTCCTGCACGCCGCCGGTGAAGAAAATGCCCTTGGCCGCCTTGACCTTGGCGATCAGCGCCGGGTCACGCACGACCTTGTTCAGGTCCACCCACAGAAACTTCGGCGCGACCGGCAGCGCCTCGGCCACAGCGCCGCGGCGCTGCAGCAAGTCCACCACCTGCTTGGCGCTGGCTTCGGGATCTTCGCTGGCCGTGCCGAACACGACGAAGCGTGCTCCCTTGCCGCCGGCCAACTGCACGATGCGCTGCCAGACTTCCTCGTTGTCAGCCTTGAGCGCGCCCCCGATGGGCACGGCATAACCACGAATAGCCGGCTCGGCATCCGCCACGGGCTGCAAAGCGCCTGCGCTGCCCGATGGCGCCTGCGGTGCGGGCGCTGCCGGCTTCGGCGCGGTGGCGCGCGGTGCGGGCGCAGCTGCGGGCGCGAACGGACGGAACAGCCGGAACCCCTGAGGCGCGCTCGCCGCAGCGGCCGGCGCCGTTGATGCCGTGGGCGCGGCGGCGGCCGCTGCCTGCGCCCCCCAGGCCAGCACCATCGCGGTCAATCCCGCCCCGATTCGTAACCACCTTGCCCTCATGCCCACATTCCTCTTGGTTGCAGCGCACCATCATGACAGAGGCAACCCCTGGGTTTGCCCCTAATCCCAACGATAAGGGACGTGGCGCGTACGAGACGAAACTCACACCGGGGCCAAATGCTAGCCGCGCGGTGCCTAGACTCGTGGACAACGCCACTTGGATTCCGGAGTCTGCCGATGAGAAGCCCCTGTCCGTCCCGCATCGCCCTGGCGGTCACGCTGCTCGCGCTGGCGAGTGGCGCCCAGGCGCAGGAGAAGCTTGAACGCGTCGAGGTGACGGGCTCGGCCATCAAGCGCATCGAGGGCGAGACCTCGCTACCGGTGCAGGTGATCTCGCGCAGCGAGATCGACAAGGCCGGCCTGACCACCGCGGCCGAGATCCTGTCCCGCATCAGCGCCAGCGCCAACAACCTGACCGACGGGGGCAGCGTTGCGCCTGGTGGCTTCCGCGACCAGATGGGCTTCAATGGCGCCAACCTGCGCGGCCTGGGCGTGTCGTCCACGCTGGTGTTGCTCAACGGCCGCCGCATGGCCAACTTCGCGTCGCCCGGCGATTCCGCGGGCGTGGACCTCAACAGCATCCCGGCAGCCGCCATTCAACGCGTGGAGGTGCTGCTGGACGGTGCTTCGTCGCTGTACGGCTCGGATGCGATCGGTGGCGTCATCAACTTCATCACCCGCAAGGATTTCAGCGGCGTGGATGTGAGCCTGCTGGCCGGCAACACCACCGAAGGTGGCGGCGGCAACAAGCGCTCGGCCACGCTGTCAGGTGGCTTCGGTGACTATGGCCGCGACGGCTTCAACGTGATGGGCGTGCTGGACGTGCAACGCGCCAGCAGCCTCAACGCCTCTCAGCGCAAATTCATCAAGGAACTCGACATCCCGGGCCGCCTGCCCGACCTGCTGTCCAGCGCGAGTTTTCCGGGCAACCTCTATCTCACCAGCACGCAGCAGCAGACCCTGGTTGATGCCGGCTACAAGGCCAACGGCAAGACCGTCGTCGACCCCGACGCGGCCTACGTCAATCCGTCGGCCGCAACCGGCTGCAACCCCGCGAATGGCAGCCTCTACCTGCCCGAGGGCATTGGCGGCGTCGATGGCTGCACGTTCGACTACATGCGCGACATCGAGCTCTACCCCAAGTCCAGAAAGAGCAGCGCCTTCGGCCGTGGCATGCTGAGACTGGGGGGCGGCCACCAGCTCTTTGCGGAGGTGTCGCTGGCCCGTTCCCGCACCTTCTACACGGGTACACCCAACCGCATCGATGCGGACATCGACGTCTCCCGCGTTCCCATCTTTGCCGGCACGCCTTTGCTCTCGCTGGACCCCGACGATGAAGAGCGCGTCATCACCGCACGCACCCGACTGACCGAGGCCGGGCTGAGGACCAGCGAACTGGTGTCGTC
>JACCDO010524020.1_pt1 | contig 27529 bp, 38 predicted proteins | sample 7446101 | NCBI WGS metagenome assembly JACCDO01 (sample SAMN15323440, study PRJNA562643) | freshwater metagenome | isolation source: river surface water | place: USA:Blue River Watershed | collected 2017-08-16 | reverse complement strand
CGTTACAATTAAAGTATGCCAAAATCATCACCTACCCCAGGGGAACCAAAAACAAAAAAGCCAAGTAAGGCTCGACGCTCGGTATACTCTATCCTGCCGCACGTTGATGATTTTTTGCTGCATATTCCAGCCAACAACTACTCAGAGAAAACGCGGAAAAGCTATGAACGTGACTTACTCACTTTTGACCTCTTTCTCCAAGAGGAGTTATCCTCCCTCCCCTTTGACAGCATCACCAAACGAACCATTGACCAATTCAAGGCATACCTCAATTCACGTGATCGAAAAACAGCACAAGGCTCTGACTCTGAACAGTACCTGAAGAGTGGTTCAGTCAATCGCATGCTCTCGTCTATGCGCCGCTACTTGTCATACTTGGCTGACCTGGACTACAAAGTGCCTGTTGTACCGAGCGCTATTAAAATGGTACGCGCCGAAAAAAAGCATGGCCAAGTAGCTGAGCTCGATGAGCTCATTACCCTCATTGAAGCCCCAATGAAATTTGAAAAGAATACGTTTGTACAGCTTCGTAACCGGGCAGCCCTCGAGACACTATTTGCCAGTGGTATGCGTATCTCAGAACTTATTAGCCTTCGACGCAACCAGCTCGATAAGTCAGGCAAGATTTTCATTCAGGGTAAGGGACGAAAGCAGCGCTTTATTTATCTTACCGACAGAGCCAAGCACCACCTCGATGAGTACCTCAAGGTACGCACTGATGATCTACCCTACCTATTTATCGCTAAGCGTGGTTCAAATGTAGGTGAAAAAAATAAGTTTATCTCACCCAACTATTTGCAGATGAAAATCAAGTGGTACCGCGACTTGCTCGGTATAAATGTACCAACCAGCGCTCACAGTTTGCGGCACGGCTTTGCCACCTACCTAGCTGAGCAAGGGGCAAATCCAGCGGCTATCCAAATTCTCCTTGGTCACGAATCACTTGATACCACGACGCGGTACGTACATGCGAGTGATAAGTACGCAGAAGATACCCATAAGAAATTCCACCCGTTAAGTAAGTAATGGTTTGCAGTAGTACCTGCCCTGACACCTTTGCTTAAATCATTTTTCCTTGGAGGAGTTGCTCAATAAATGCATCGTAGATCGGGCTATGCTTAGTGACGTACACGTTACGTCCCCCACCTTGACTCAGTGTGTTTTTTATTTCATTGTGTGAATCAAGATACTCTGCTAGTTTTCGCGGAATGATATCTGCTTGAGAAAAAATACGGAGCGTATCGCCATAGTGATCTGCAAGGCCGGGAGCCAGGAGTGCATAGTGGGTGCACCCAAGGATAATCCCCTCAAGTCCCCCACCCTGCTTTCGCTCATCTACCATGTCTTGCACAAATTGAAGTGCTGTAGCAATATCACCAGCTTCAATCAGTGGCACCAGTTCGGGCGTCGCGACAGCCTCAATTTTAATGTCTATCACATTGCGCTTCCCAAGCTCCAGGTGGTACTTCCCGGAACTCACTGTACGCCTCGTCGCAATAAGGAGAACCTTTTTGACACCGCTCTCCACCACCTCTTCAATAACAGGGATAATCACTCCCAAAATACGTCGGTCAGGATAGGTCGCAGGCAGCCACTCATCCTGAAGTCGCCGAAGTGTCTCTGCGGAAGCGGTATTGCAGGCAAGCACGACGAGTGCACAATCACGCGAAAAGAGATGTTCGACCCCAGCTTTGGTGAGCTCGTAAATCTCTGCTTCTGTTTTATCGCCGTACGGTAGGTGCTCAGTATCGCCGTAGTACTCGTAGTCGTACTGTGGTAGGTGGGTAGCCACCGCTTTTAAAATGACGAGTCCACCTAAACCTGAATCAAAAAAACCAATTTTCATACGCCCTTCTTTCCTAACGCACAAATACGTGTAAAGTGTACTGCACTAACCGGAGTCACCGACAGGCGACTCCCCGGTACTGCTACTGCCATGGAAGCCAGCTTGGGGTCGTTTTTTATTTCGGCTAACGTAACTGTTCGGGCAAACTTTTCAACAAAACGTATGTCAACCGCGAGCCAACGTGGTGCATCCTTTGTAGCTTTGGCGTCGTAGTAGTGACTCTTTGCATCAAACTGCGTAGGGTCAGGATACGCCCCTTTGACTACCTCCATAACCCCAACACAGCCAATTTCTTTAGCGTTGGAATGGTAAAAGAGGGCTCTGCCCCCCACTTTCATCTGATCACGCAGCATGTTGCGTACCTGATAGTTGCGAATGCCGTCCCACAGAGAAATCTTCTTGCTGGCTAAATCATCAATTGAAAAAGCGTCTGGCTCACTTTTCATGAGCCAGTACTTCGGTGCTGGTTTGGTGCGAGCTGGCATAGCGTATGCCTTAGAGCGTTGGTACACCCGGAAGCGTTGGTGCACTATTGCCACCTAAACCAGCCTGGAGGCCACCAGCCACGAGGTTCACAATTCCCCAGATTGATACCATAAGCACAAAGCCGATGACCGCAGAAATCATCAGTTCCCGCCCGGTTTCGCGATCGCTATCACTATCACCATTAGCAATAAAGTACTTGAACATCCCGTAAATGAAAAAGAGGAGCGCAAGAGTAAAGATGAGCGGTACTAAGACGCCATTGATGAATCCCACTACCCGACCCAAGAAACCATCGATTGGTCCAAAGTACTGTGCAGCGGCTACTACTGGAAAGATAAACGAAGCGAAGCCGGCGAGTGATAGGATTGATTTCATAGGTTGTATCGTTTCAAATGTTATAACTGACTTTCGTGCACTACTGTCGAAGCGTTGGTCCGGTCGGTATATTATTGACCGTTTCCCCACTAAAACCTAAACCGTTGGCTACCAGGTTCACTATCCCCCAGATTGAGACCATGAAGACGAAGCCGAGGACTGCCCAAATCATGAGCTGACGCCCGGTCTCGCGATTTCCTTGATCATCTCCGCCCTGGATGAAGTACTTGAACATCCCATAGATGAAAAAGAGGAGTGCCAGCGCAAAAATGAGCGGAATCAGTACGTTATTGATAAACGTACCGATACTGCCTAGGAATGTATCAATTCCCCCAAACTGCGCAGCAGCGACACCTGGAAGCAAAAGTAGCGCGGCTACAATAGTATATGTTTTCATAGGTCAATTATAACCCATTCACCTTATTTTAGGCCTCATATACACAGGCACACAAAAACCGGCCGTAGGCCGGTTTTTGCTGCATAGTGGAGAATATGCACAACGATTAGTTCGCGTACGCGAGGGTGTTACCCCAACACGGACGAGAGGCGCTCCATGGCTGTACTCCCTGTGTCTCATAGAGATGTCGGGCGTAGGCCATGTTGTCGTAGAGGTCAGTCAGGTCGAGACCTAACTTCTCTGCGGTAGCAGCGTGGTAACCAGTGTTGATTTGCATCACACCGGTATCACGACTGTCTACGGCACCTTTGAGCACGGTACCATCGGCCATCTGGTGACGGAAGGTAGACTCACATCGAGCTACCTGAATCATCACTGGAATGTCGCTAAAGTACTCGCGCACTGCAGCTTCTGTGTTCCCGATTGCGAGAGTTTCCTCCTTACGCACCGGTTCGGTGCTTGCAATCGTACCGTATTCAATACCTGCCGCTTCGGCAGTACCACCGTTTACGATCATCAGGGCTGCAATCAAAGTTGATATAATAAGCCAAGTGTCTTATCTAATACAATGCCAGAGGACTGCTCTGGCAACCGCACAATCCTATCACAGATTGCGGATATTTATAACTATAGCACGTTTTTGACTTATAGTCAATGTTATGGAGTCATCATACACAATAAAACGGCTCAGTAGAGCCGTTTTATTGTTCACTGCTTGTTTGACAATCAAGCTATAGTATTGCCTAGTTTATTTGTTGCTTTTGATATGGGTCATTACGTCAGTCACTCCCTCTACCGCCCGCAAAACCTCCAACGGGACCGCAAATACCACAGTATTCGACTGATCTGAAGAAATATCGTTGATACTCTGGAGCGTACGTAGGTGGAGCGCCCCCGGAGCTGCGGCCAAGGTAGCGGCCGCCTTTGCAATATTGTCTGAGGCTATCACCTCCCCTTCTGACTGGATAATGACCGCTCGTCGCTCACGCTCAGCTTCTGCCTGCTTTGAGATAGTGCGCTCCATATCGGCAGGTAGCGAGAAGTCTTTGAGCTCCACATTATTGACCTGAATCCCCCAGGCGTCTGACTCGGTCGCAATAATCTCCCGAATTCGGTCTGAGAGTGTGTCGCGCTCTGAAAGTACTTGGTCGAGGTCAGCCCCACCGACGATATTGCGCATGGTGGTCTGCGCCAGCTGCGAGACAGCGTAGAAGAAGTCTTCTACCTCGAGGATGGCTTTAGCCGCATCAGAGACGCGGTAGTAGATAACGGCGTTAATGGTCGCCGATACATTATCTTTGGTAATTACCTTTTGGTCGGGCACATCGACCGCTTTTACACGCATGTCGACTTTCTGCATCTTTTGAAAGACAGGCACAATGATGCTCCAGCCTGGATTGCGAATACCGGTAAACTTACCCATGGTAAGCACGACTCCCCGCTCATACTGCTTTACCTCGCGCAAAAACGAGAGGATGATAATTATCCCAACGACGAGAATGACCCAAAACATATACTCAGTGCTATGTGTAATGGTCTCAGTATAGCAAAAAATGGAGTACCGAGTAGCCTAAATAAAACACGCAACGCGAGAGGTTGTCTATGATGCCCGGAGACGAGGCGCACGAGTGAAATATTGCGAGGCGTATTCAATATACGATGAGGGATGTTGAGCGTAGTGCAACAAAGTATCAGGGCGCCATAGGCAACCTCTAGACTCGTTGATTGAGAATGGCCATTGCCCCGTAAAGACCCGCAAAGTCACCGAGGGCAGCATCACGAATGAGGGGCACATCAGTCACGTCACCCACCACAGCATTGGTGTGACGGATAATGTCTTCGAGCAAAATGCGCGGGTTACCCACAATCATCGAGCCGCCAAGAATAATCGCGTCAGGTGACCAGAAGAGAATTGAATTGCGTAGGCCGTGTGCAAGGTAGTTGGCGAGTTGTTCCCAAATTGCGTCTTCTTGCGGAATATCAAACGCCTTCACCCCCATTCGCTCTTCAAGCGCACGTCCAGAAACGAGGTTCTCAAGAGTTGGCTCAATACCCTCACCAAGAATAGTGTGGTCAATATCGAGGATTTGGTGCCCCGGCTCAAAGCCAGTACGAAAATCGTCGATGCGCCCTTGCTCGATCTTTGCACCGCCAACTCCGGTTGAGATAGTGTGGTAGACGACGATGTCGAGATCTTTGCCCGCACCAAATGCTACTTCCCCCACCCCTGCGAGGGCCGCGTCATTTTCAAGATAGACTTCGCAGTTCAGCTTCTTTTTGAGTGTAGCCACGAGTGGTTGGTCAACCCAACCAGAAAGGAGTTTGTCATGAACGACTGCCGTCTTGCTGTCATTGAGTTGCCCGCGGATACCACCAGCCATACCGCGTAGCGGTGACGTGGCCAATTTTTTAGCTGCAGCAACTATTTCCTTAACACCATCTGCAAAATCAGGTGGAGTATCAAACTTAATCGGATCAGAAAAACTCTGCAAATCTTCAGAAACAGCCACACGGGTCTTTGTGCCACCAATATCAAAAAGAACGTAACTCATAGGTACCCAAAGCTTACCACGACGTGTGCACAGTGGATGTAGTTATTCCACTATCGGATGAATCGTGTGGCCAAAAAACGCTGAGGCGGCTGTTGCGTATGCCTCAATGGATTGCGCAAAGTATGGCGGATGGGCTGTCTGGATTTTACCTACGACGTAGTACGTTGCAGCCACCATCGCGCCATAGTTTGCTGGTTCTGGTAGCGGTATACTGAGACGATTCTTCGCCAGACCATAAAAGGTATTATCAAAACCGATAGAAATGAAGAGCTCATCTCCTGAGACAATAACCGTCTTTGCATGCTTCATTTCTTCAGGGGTAAAGAAGCGCCCTATCACACGGGGACCAAATAGCTCATCGAACTTGGTGCGGAGCATACTCCGCAGATGCATAAACGCTGGTGGGATAATGAAAACAAAAGCGCTGTACTCCTCAAAATTACGTAAGAGACGTGGTGCCACCACGGTTTCTATGTACTGTCGAATGTACACAGAGTCTTCACCAGTGTGACCTAAAATAGGACCAAGGTAGGTTGAGGTGTTGTAGGTGTATGGCTCTCGGTTCTTAGGGTACACGTGCACACAATCGTGTGGCAGTGCGGCAGCAGCGAGTGCGCCCTCTGTGTTTGTCACGAGGTGGGTTGGTAAACCAGCCGCCGTTGCAGCAGCCACCATTGGAACGGCATGCTTCGCTCCAGAAGCACTCATTACCACTACCCCATCAAATCGTGACGCATTGGTGAGTAATACTTCATAATTTGTCTCATCGGCAAAGACCGCCTCGCTGCCTGCCCAGATAATTTGCGATGCCATAAACGCATTGCCACTTCCGAGCACGAGCGGTCGATGGAATGGAATATGCAGCGGTCGAGGAACCTCCACCGAAAAAAGCTCAAGCGCACCGAGCACCACTGTGTCGAGCGTTGGAATATGCGCAAGGTCAAACGTTGCGAGTGTATCGCGAGCAGACATAGTTAGCGTCGATTGGTGTTTTTAGAACCAGTTGCTTTAACAATGTACTTCACTGCCTCATCAGGAGTGTCGACGACGTGGAAAAGATCGAAATCTTCCTTACTCACTGTCTTGTACTCTTTAAGCATTTTTTGTTCAATCAGATCAAAGAATGGCTGCCAGAAGTCCTTTCCGTAGAGTACAACAGGAATCTTTTCAATCTTCTTGGTCTGAATGAGGGTTACAAGCTCAAAGAGTTCGTCAAAGGTACCGAAGCCACCTGGGAAATAGATGTACACCTCTGAGGCATACGCGAGCATTACCTTGCGTGAGAAAAAGAAATCGAACTGGTACGACTCAGTGGTGTACGGATTGAGCTTCTGCTCAAACGGGAGCTCGATGTTGAGTCCGACTGACTCACCACCCACCTTGAATGCACCGACGTTGGCTGCCTCCATAATACCGCCGCCGCCACCAGTGATAATGGCAAAGCCTTTCTTTGCGAGCTTTGCCGCGAGTTCCTCAGCTTCTTTGTAGTACTTCTCACCGGGACGAGTACGCGCACTGCCGAAAATAGTAGCGGCAAGGCCGTAGCTACGGAGTAACTCAAACCCCGTAACAAACTCGGACATAATCCGAAACACGCGCCAACTTTCAATCGCGTCACCATCGGTATCGAGGAGATCGGTAACGATGCGACAGTTGTCCAACTTCTTCTTTTTCTCTTTTACTTTTCCTAATGCCATATGTCTCTATGCTAGCATGCCCATGCGCACGATATAGTCAGCTATCCAGAGCACCAGTGCACTCGTGAGATACACGTAGCCCCATCGACGAATAAATGTGAGCGACGGTGCGTAGCCGGTAAACTTGCGGAGGTGGTAGTGCAGGTACCCAGCGTTGTAGGGTTCAATCGTGGCAAGGTACTGCTTTCGTACACGGTACTCAAGCTGTGCCAAGATACACGAGCCCGTTGCGAGCCAAGAGATAAGGGTTGCGAGTAAGATTCCAAAATGGATGAAACTGTTCGGTGTGAGCCACCAACCAAACGCCGCAATAACAACGACCCCCACATGGACAAGTGAAATAAGGTCAGCTACACGTGCGAGTAGGATGTTTCTAAAACCACGGGATTTCATGGTGTGCAAACTCAGGGAGCAACTTTTTATTAAAGAGTAATCGGCTTGTTACTTCAGCGTGGCAAAGTGCCCCCGTGAGCGCGTTATGTGGATTTGGCTCTTCGGGGATACCGCAGTAGGCCAAGACAGCATCAAGGTTGAGAGATGACCGACGGTGCTGTGCATCAATCGGTGCTGGGAGCCCACGCTTCAGCATGTGCATGTAGCACATAGTATGTGTATCAAGGGTGCGGTACGGCAAGTCGTACGCGAGGTGTGCTCGGTAGCAAGCAGCCCGGACAAAGTCACGGTCAAAGGAGACGTTCTGCCCCACGAGTGTGCGGTCGCCAGACTGCTGGGTCCACTCTAAAAACTGCTGCACCGCTTCAGCCTCGGTCATCTTGCGCGGGTCGGTTATCTGCTCTTTCGTGAAGCCATTGACCGCCAAGGCTCCGTCCATAATATGCGCCCCTTCCCAAATACGGCACTCAAGGTAGAGCCGTCTATCTGGTTGCGCAAAATCAACGGCCCCAATCGAAACAATCGAGTGCACCGCGTACTCAGTTCCAGAACCTTCAATGTCGAGGATAATCATATATCACTCTGTAGTATAGCCGATGTGCCTGCAGACTACGTCATTGAATGTGCACACTGGACTAACGCAGGCAACGAGACGGCAGCCACGTATCTAGTTGATGAGCTTGATGCCACTCGGATCCACTCTAATACTCTCTGGATCTTGTGGAGCTGCTACGACCCCAACAATAAACGACTCAAAGACCACATACGACATATTGGTCCAAATTCCTGTATCGAAAAGTTCCTGAGGACGTAAGTCTGAGACGAGCGATACTACTTGCCCGGCACTAGATGTAGCAGTTTCAGTATCAAGATAAAATAGTTCTCTAAAAGCTTCAGGTTGATTTTCTTCAACTACAGTTATGTTCTCAAGCTGCGTCTCTAGTGGCATTTCACTGCGAGGATACAAGCGAACAATAGCTTGATTTCCAGTACCTACAGATACGGTATCCTGCTCATAACGTATATTCTTGAAAAGACCATCATGCCTTAGTGGTGCGCTTTCTGCCGAACCACCCTGTGTAAAAGGTACTACTAGAGAACCCTTCCCTGCCCACTCAGGTAAAGTAAAAGATATTGATTCTGTATAGCTCCAGGACGATGGATATACACCACCTGAGTCATGTACTGTATCTATCTGACTTGTAGGTGGCTGTTGTGGCGAAGCAGAAGATGACAAAAGTTGTTGGTAGGACATTCCTAACTTGTGACCCACATACGCCCCGAGAAATGGCAAGAGAACAAAGAGTGCCAAGGCCAGGACTCGAGAAAACGGAGTGACGGTTCGTAGGGCCTCGTACGGCGTTTGTTGTAGAGGCGTAGCAGGAGGGTTTGTTGCTGTATCCATAGTGTACATAATAGTAGCACATTGCATTTATCACTTCCGTTGGTATGCTTCGCAGCGGACTCAAACTACGAGGTTACTATGAACGTACCGCCACCTCCCCTGAAGGAGGTATCTCGCGTTATTGCACTCTTTGGTAAAAAAGTACTTTTGGTTGAAAAAGAATCGATGCCAGGACTCTTTGAACTTGCGGGTGGCCAACGGAAACGCCGTGAAGGGAAAAAAGCCGCTGCGCTCCGGGAGCTCAAAGAAGAAACCGGATTGACTGTTGTACCTAAAGCACTTAAGCGCTGGGGACACGGCACACTCACTACCACCCATGATTCAGGGGTGCGTGTCGCAGTCACCGTGTACGTGCTCGTACTCGATGCTAAGACAGCTAAAGAGGTGCGACCGTGTCACGAGATTACGCGCTGCCGCTGGCTCACACTCCCGAAACTTCTTAGTGATCCACGAATTGAACGGAAGACTGGGCTCATCCTCCGCCTCTACCACGTTTTTTCGTAGTCTGTCGTCGTTTGGTCGTCACCTGTGTGACGGCCTTTTTTCTTGGTGTATGATGTACCGATACGTATGCATGGAGCACTTGAACCAAGCTGGGAGGCGATAATCGGCGATGAACGCACCAAGCCGTACTTCACGAAGCTCGCCTTGACCGTGGGTGCTGATTACCTTATCGAAACAGTTTATCCGCCAGAGGAACTCATGTACCGAGCATTTTCCCTCACACCGTTCCCTCAGGTGCGCGTCGTTATTCTGGGGCAAGACCCCTACCACGGGCCCGGACAAGCCCACGGACTCGCCTTCTCAGTTCCCGAAGGACAGAAAATCCCCCCATCGCTTCGAAATATTTACAAAGAAATCACGAGCGACATCGGCAGTGTCGCAAACATGAACGGCAATCTCGAACACTGGGCGACGCAAGGTGTTCTCCTGCTCAACGCCACCTTGACGGTGCGTGCGGGCGATGCCGGTTCACACCAGAAGCTCGGCTGGGAGCAATTTACTGATGCAGTGATTACAAAAATCTCCGATGAGAAGTCGGGCGTTGTCTTCATGCTCTGGGGTAAGTACGCGGAAGCAAAAGGCGCTAGCATTGATACGACGAAGCACCTGGTACTCACCGCAGCGCACCCTTCCCCGCTTTCAGCCCATAATGGCTTTTTTGGGTGCCGACACTTTAGTCAGTGCAACGCGTATTTAGAAGCTCACGGACAAACACCGATTACTTGGTAGCGTGACACTAGGTGGTGTGCGACTCGCTGTCGTACACGTGTGCACACGCTGCGCCGTAGAGGATGACGACTGCTCCGACGTAGACCCACACGAGGAGCGCAATCAAAAGACCAGCGGCACCAAACAAGCTCTGAACGGGTGCAGTGGTAAAATGGAGTGCCACGAGCTCACGACTAAAGAGAAGTAAGAATCCGGCCACCGCAGCTCCCACAAACCGACCCGTAAACGACGGTGACGTAAGTGCCAGCATGCCGTACCCAACAGCGAGGAGTATCATTGTACTGATAAAGGCGAGAATGAAATGGACAATACCCCAAATTGCCCCGCCACCAAGCGATGCGAAGTACGCCATCATGTCACCGAGTAAAATAATAAATACCAGGTAGGCCTGCAGGATAACGATAAAGAGTGCGATACGCCAGAGACGCTTTATAAAATTACGCCAACCGGTTGCCTCAACCCCCCATAGGTCATGGAGCCCAGCAATAAGGCTGTTGAGCGTTACGAAAATCATAATCGAAAGGAAGCCGAGACTAATGAGTGGCAGCACGTAGTGGGTTGCTACCGTATCAAAGTTCTGTACTGAGAGATAGAGTAGATCGGCAATACCTGGATCAATGGCGTTACCCCAACGAAGCAACATAGCAACAACGCGCTCCGCCCCAAACACGAAGCCGACAATTGAAATTGAAAAAATAATGAGCGGCGTGAGCGCAAATGGTGTGAAGTAGGCCAAGGCTGCCGCATGCTGGTCAGCGCCTTTTTGTGACCACAGTCGTCCCGCCTTTAGGAAAAATCGTAGAAAACTCATACCGCCCAGTATATCACTCTAAGCCAGGACAGTTGGCGGCAGGTGTGTATCCGCTTGCCCGCGCAGCTGCTGCGTTTGGGAACGAAATCCGATTAGCTTCTTTTATTTGCTTTGCCCCAGGACACCAGGGAAAGTGATACTTAGTACCGCTTTTTGAAGCGATAACGCTTCCATCTCCCGCTACCGCCGCCTCCGTCACCGCGGCCCCTTGTGACTGTGGCGACGGACTTGAGGGTATTGGTGTGGTGGAAGCTATCGGTGGTACAAATGGACGCAAGGGCGACGATTTTACGGCTGATTCTGGGCCTACAGGCTTCGCTTGCGAGACAGAAAGACGCCCTAAACCAAAGGCTATTATAGCGACAGCAATGATTACGAGACTGTAAAATACGGCATCGTTTTTAAGGAGTGACTTGATTTCGCGGTACATATCTTGTATACTTTCGCCCGTTATCTCGCAATAAGTATACCGCACTCGTATGGCAACAAAAAAGGCCGGAGGTACAGCCAAAAACCTGCGTGATTCCAATCCACAATACCTAGGCGTGAAGCGAGGTGATGGTCAGAAGGTGAAAACCGGACAGATCATCGTTCGTCAGCGTGGTACCAAGATTGAAGCAGGTAAGAATGTTGCAGTAGGGACGGATCACACCCTATTTGCTTCTCGCGAAGGTAAAGTGTCATTTCGCACCATGCGAAAGACTCGCTTTGATGGTCACGTTGTGATCAAGAAAGCAGTCGATGTCATTGCTGCCTAGCGCTTTGGTTACTCCATAAAAAACACCCACTCGCGTGGGTGTTTTTTAGTGCCACCAACAAACGTCATTGAGCATCGTTGCACATGCTTACTCATAGCGATGACAGCAACAAAAAAATCCCCGGAGGGACTCTTTTGTTTGTGTAAACGATTAGCGTAGGGTAACTGACTCAATGATGACTGGTTCAACCGGAAGGTCACGTGGGCCTGTCGCGGTAGTACCAATCGCATCAACCACGTCCATTCCTGTAATCACGCGACCGAACACTGGGTGCCGTGACGTGAGTGGCTCCTTATCAAAGTCGAGCGCTAGGTTATCGTTCGTGTTAATGAAGAACTGACTACCGCCTGAGTTTGGCTGGCCGGTATTAGCCATGGCAATCGTTCCCCGTACGTTCGAGAGGAGCGGGTTAGCGACAAACTCGTCTTGGATAGTGTAGCCTGGGCCGCCTGTACCGTAACTCATAGCGTCGTCACCCTTTGAGTTTGGATCACCACCCTGAATCATGAATCCATCAATCACGCGGTGGAACTTCGTGCCGTTGTAGAAACCTTCACTCGCGAGCTTGGTAAAGTTTCCAACTGTAATCGGCATAAGGTCCGCAAAGAGCTCAAGCTCGATTACGCCACGGTTAGTGGTAAATACAGCTATTGGATTTGTGGTATTGGTTTGTTCCATAGGGATTTGATTAGCAAGTTCTTCCTCTGAGTAAGGTCCGGCAAAGTCTTCCACTTCCCCACTATCGTTCAAGAGAAGCTCAGGTGGCGTCGAAGGCTTTTGGGTAATAAAGACAAGGGCAGCAATGAGCGCCGCTGAAGCCACGAGGACGAGGCTGGTCTGGATAAGGATATTCTTCATACAATGTCGTTACAAATAAAGAAAGTTACGCGCGTGCAGTGACGATAATTGGTAGCGGCTCATGCAGTGTACCGAGACGTAGCGTTACCACGTGCTCGCCAATAGCTTTAATTGGTTCGGCCACGGAAATTTGTTGCGCTGTTACCTTGATGCCTGCAGCTGCAGACACTGCTGTTGCGATAGCCTCCGGCTTCAGCGCTTGGAAGAAGCGACCTTCAGCATTGGCTTCAGCTGACAGGGTGACAGTCACCCCTTTCAAGGCTGCGAGCAACTCCTTGAACGCTGCCTCAGCTGCCTCCTTTGAGTGCGCGATTGCACCACTGCGAGCCATCACTGCTTTGACGTTCTCTGGAGTCGCAGCTTTCGCTAACCCTTTCGGGATGAGCTTATTAACCCCATAGCCGTCAGGCACCTCAACAATGGCGTAGCGGCGGCCCAGCTTGGCCACATCTTGCAGTAAAATTACTTTCATACCGTACGTTACAAACTAATAATGTGCCGATTACTATACCATTATTTCTGACTCGACTTCTAGGGTTTTTATAGTAGAGTATGGCGTAGAGAGAACAGAATGAGAGATAGATCATGAAATCAGGACCCCTGCCCGCATACCTGATTCGCCGGCGCATCGAAGCCGAGAAATTTGCCAAGGCAATTTTACCCGGCGCCTCGGAGATTGACTACATCGACGCCCTAGCGCAGACTCCCCTGCGGTGGCACATGTTGCAGGTCTACCAGAACGGTCAATACGGGATACTCCAATACCACGACCAGAGCGAGCGATTCATAGTTGAGTTTCCCTACCAGCTTGTCTTGGGTCAATACAACCCCATCATCGATGTCACCCACTGATACAGCAAGTGCCCACATGTGTGGGCACTTTTTACTGTATGTTTTATTTCCGTACTACTCCCCTCCCTCTTCGTAAAAGGCTTCACTAGTTTCAGCTACTGCCCCGATTGACTTGTCACCATTGAGCCACGAGACTGCCGCATCAAGCTGTGGGTCAACGCCCGCCACTACGTCGTCTGCAGTCCGCTCAATGACGATGTTCGGCTCAAGGCCGTTTTCGGAAATTGAATGACCATTTGGTGTTAGCCAGCGTGCAATCGTGACTTTGAGTGACGAGCCATTTGGCAGATCAACGAGTTCCTGTACTGAGCCCTTTCCAAACGTTGTTTGCCCAATCACAGTCGCAGCACCGTGCTCTTTCAGTGCGCCAGCTAAAATTTCAGAAGCTGAAGCTGAGCCACCATCGACGAGTACCACCATCTCTTTCGGTGCGTACTGTTTCAGTGTCCGCCCCTGTGAACGGTAGAGCTGCTCACCTTCGCCATTACCAAACTGCTCACGAACTACCACCTCACCAGCAGGTAAGAAGTACGAGGCTATTGTTACTGCGCTCTGCAAGTAGCCACCTGGGTTACCGCGCAAGTCAATCACGAGCTTACTGGCACCACTTTCGACATACTCACGCAACGCCTCTTGCATCTTCATCTCAGAGAGCGCATTGAAACTATAGAGAGAAATAATAAATACATCGCCCCGTTTTTCGGTCTTGGTGGTCGGCACAGTAATGGTGTCGCGCATGATTTTCATTTCCAAAAGCTCAGATGCGCCTTCGCGGTAGATAGTCAAAGCGACTTCAGTTCCCTTTTCACCACGGATAAGTTTTACTGCTTCATCAACGCCCATATCTTCGGTTGAGACATCGCCAATCTTGGTGATTTTATCACCAGAGAGAATACCGGCTTTAAAGGCTGGTGTTTCTGGGAGTGGCGCGATAACGGTGATGATGCCGTCTCGTAGACCTACTTCCATACCAACCCCACTGAAATTACCTGAAATTTCTTCTCCAAATTGCTCTGCCTCGGTTGGCGGCATGTAAATGGTGTACGGGTCGTCGTAGCTCTTTACGAGACCGGCAATGGCACCTCGAATTTTTTCTTCATCGGTGAGTGGGGTCGAGCTTGCGCTGACAAACTTCTCATCCATAAGATCCCACACGTGCCAAAACTCAGTTAGGTCAACCTCCGTACTTGGCGCTGGCTCTTTTTGGAAGAAAGAAAACAGACCAGCTTCCATCGAGAGCGCATTGGCGCCGCCGGTCCCGAGGTGCAACCCAGAGAAGAACGCAGCAGCTGCGAGTAAGAGCGCGAGGCCTGCTCCGAGAAGTACGCCACTACGACGTTCAGCGGCGACAGGAGATCCAGTTGTTGTTGCATCAGTCATACCCCGTATTATTACACAGAGCAGGAACGTTCGCCAAAAGACAACGTGGTACTATGGTAGGTGAAATAGATCCCTATGATTACGCGCTACCACTACAAGGACATAACCTGGATAGACGTTGTGAAGCCAACGCCAGAGGAAGTGCGTGAGGTGGTCGAAGAGGTCAACATTCCCAGTGAATTCACCGCCGACTTAGGCGTAATGGTCCCCCACTCTGAGAGCTTTGCCAAAAAAGGGGTTTTAAAGCTGACGCTCGACTACCCAGTAGTACACCGCACAGATATGAAGCAGCCACACGAGATAAAGTTTGTGGTAACTAAGAAGTACCTCGTGACCTTCCACTACGAAGAAATGGAGGCGCTCCACCGGTTTGGTAAAGAATTTGAAGTGCGCTGCATGCTGAAAGGTGGCACATCCACCACGCCACCACGCTTATTTGTCACACTCCTCAACTACCTCTACGACGCCATGTACGTTAAACTCGACCACCTTGAATCGAGACTCCACGAAGTAGAAGAAGGGATTTTTGCTGCGCGAGAACGAGAAATGGTATTTGAGATTTCCGACCTTACGCGTCGCTTAATTGCCTTCCGCCAAGTCCTCGGCGCACACGATGATGCGCTCGAGTACCTCGCAAAGCATATTCAAACCGCCTTTGGCGTTACGCTCGTCCCATTCGTCACTGAGTTCAAGCAACACCATGAACACCTCTCACGACGGCTGCGTGCGCTGACGAGCGTGGTTGACGACCTCCACAACACCAACCTCGCCCTACTTTCAACAAAGGAAAATGAAATCATCAAACTCCTGACCATTATGGCGTTTGTTACCTACCCGCTCACGCTCTTTACCTCAACGTTTGGTATGAATACAGAGGGTACACCGATTGTTGGCAGTCGCTTTGATTTCTGGATTATCATCGGCATTATGATTGTTGTGTCGTTGGTGTTCTTTGCCTTCTTCCGCTACAAGAAGTGGCTCTAGTAGGACAACCCAATACTGAGCCCGCAGTTGCTTCGCAACTGCGGGCTCTATTTGCTATACTAGGCGCACTATGTTCAACCTGTTTTCACGTGGGAGTAACTCCATTTTCCCACCGTTACACCTTTACAACACAGCCACACGCACAATGGAAGTATTTACCCCACTACGCGCAAACGACGTACTCATGTACTCGTGTGGACCGACAGTGTATGACTATGCCCACATTGGCAATCTTCGAGCCTATATTTTTGTCGACACCTTAAAGCGTACGCTCATCTACAACGGCTACAACATCAACCACACCATTAATTTCACTGATTTTGGTCACCTTACCTCTGACGAAGACTACGGTGAAGACAAAATGATGAAGGGTCTCAAGCGTGAGGGGTACGACATTAGTCTCGCCTCGATGCGCCTCCTATCTGATACCTACATCGCCGCCTTTAAAGCTGACTTTGAGACACTCAATATTATTGCGCCGACGCAGTACGCCCGTGCCAGTGATTACGTGCGCGAGCAAATTAAGCTCATTGAGACACTGAGTGAGAAGGGGTACACCTACGAAACCAGTGACGGCCTCTACTTCGATGTAGAAAAATACCCTGAGTACGGACGTCTCGGCAACATTGACATACACGCGCTTAAAGCTGGTGCCCGGGTTGAGGTAAATACTGAAAAGAAGCACCCGGCTGACTTTGCGCTCTGGAAGAAAGGCGCGCTTGGCTGGGAGAGTCGCTGGGGCAAGGGCTTCCCTGGTTGGCACGTTGAGTGCTCTGCGATGGCATTTGCCACCCTCGGCAAGCAGATTGATATACATACCGGCGGCGTCGACCATATCGCTATTCACCACAATGCAGAAATTGCCCAGTGTGAGTGTGTGACCGGCAAGCAGTTCTCCCACTTCTGGATGCACAACGAACACCTCCACCTGAGTGACGAAAAGATCTCCAAGTCACTCGGTAATACACTCTTTATGCGCGACCTTATCGAGCGCGGGTACAGCGGTGACGACTACCGGTACTGGCTCTTGCAGACCCACTACCGCACCCGAGCCAACTTCAGCTTTGAGGCGCTCGATGCCGCAAAACAAGCCCTTCGTCGCTTAAAGCAGCTTGTGTTTGTGACCTGGCGAGACGAACGCGGAAAGCTCAATGCGGACCGTCAGCTAGCAATCATTAGCGCCCTCAATGATGACCTCAACACACCGCAAGCCATAGCGCTCCTTCACGACATCATCAAAGACGAGTCGCTCACTCCTGGAGAACGACGAGCACTCCTCCTTGAGGCTGATGCGCTTCTCGGCATTGGTCTATCCGCTGATCCCGAAGAAGGGCGTGCCATGCTTGGCATAGTGGCACTCGATAGTCTACCTGACGACATCCAAGCTATGATTGATTCGCGGCAAGCCGCTCGAGCGGCGCAGAACTGGGCCGAGTCAGACCGTCTCCGTGACGCACTCCTCCTTGCCGGATATGTGATTAAAGATACGCCAGCCGGTCCCCAGGTAACGAAAGCCTCTGCAGCCTGATACTCCATTTAAAAAAACCGGAACAATTGTTCCGGTTTTACGTTGTAGTGCTATGCCTCCGCCGGAGCAGGCGTACTTTTGTGCTGGACGTGACCGCACTGCGCACATGGTTTCTGTTTTGCTTGCTCAAGTCTCTCCACGTAGGCACGTAGATCCAACTCATGCCACATCCACCAAATGTTCAACACTAACACGCAGGCGCTTGTCAAAAGGTTAAACCAATACGGAAACTCAACTTGGACAACAATACCCATTGCCCATACGAGGCATACCAGAAATCCACCAAGGATTGCCGTACGCCCGATTTTCTTCACGAGCTCCAGATTAGCCATGACTTCCTCCATCTGTCAAAACCAGAAGTGCTATACACAGATTCTCCCCGTTTATCAATCCTACCCCTCTGCGCGCTCCCGCGGTATACTGTCAGTCACTATGGCAAATAAAGCTCCCAGTCTAAACCGCGCCCTGCGCACCGCACCCCACAACATCGAAGCTGAACGCGCACTCATTGGTGCCATTATGCTGAAACCAGACGCGATGCACGACATCTCAGTGTCAGTCTATCCGGAGAGTTTCTATGCAGATAAGCACGCGGTTATCTACGAAGCCATTCTCGGCATCTTTATGAAAGGTGACCCCATTGATCTCCTCTCTGTTTCAACTAGACTGAAGGAGAAGGAACAACTCGAGCGCGTCGGCGGCGCCTCGTACATTACTGAGCTCATTGAGACCGTGCCAGCGGCCGGGAACGCGCACTACTACGCTGAGCTTGTACAAAATAAGGCAATTCTCCGTGGCCTTATCCTTGCCGCAGAAGACATTGCCGAACTAGCGTACAGCGACCCTGAATCAATTGACGAAACACTCGATCAAGCCGAGAAGAAGGTATACGGTGTAACCCAGACTAGCTCAGGGCAGAAGTTTAAAACTATTGCCACCTCCCTAACTGAAGCCTGGGAGCGCTTTGAGTACCTCAACGCCAACCAAGACGAGAAGCGCGGTGTTCCCTCTGGTTTCACCTCACTTGATAACCTTCTCTCAGGCTTCCAGAAGTCTGACCTCATCATTCTCGCTGCCCGACCGTCTATGGGTAAGACTACGTTTGCACTCGACCTCGCGCGTAACGCCGCCTTAAAGTACAAGGCTTCAGTTGGTATTTTTTCACTCGAAATGAGTGATCAGCAACTCGTTGACCGTATGCTCGCCGCCGAAGCGGGCGTTGACTCATGGAAGCTCCGCACCGGAAAGCTCTCGACCGACCAAGAGTATGAAGCGGTCCAGGCAGCCATGGCGAAGCTTGCCGAGGCCCCAATTCACATCGACGACCAACCTGGTACCAACCTGCTCCAGATGCGCTCTTCGGCTCGTCGCCTCAAGAACGAGCACGGTCTCGACCTCTTAATTGTTGACTACCTCCAGCTCATTCACCCCACCAACACGAAAGCGAGCGACAACATGGTTGCACAGGTAACGGAAATTTCTCGCTCCCTAAAGCTCCTGGCGCGTGAACTCAATGTACCGGTGATCGCCCTCTCACAGCTATCGCGTGCCGTAGAGCAGCGCGGCGGTAAGCCTCGCCTTTCTGACCTCCGTGACTCAGGCTCTATTGAGCAAGATGCCGACGTCGTGATGTTCATTCACCGAGAAGACAAAATCAACAAAGAATCTGACCGACCAAACATTGCAGAGATTTTGGTCGAGAAACACCGTAACGGACCGGTTGGCATGGCCGAGCTCTACTTCGATGGCCAACACGTCCGCTTCCTCAATCTCGACACTGCCCACGGCGGTATGGCGGCAAGCTTCAGCGGCGGCGGCAATGACGACTTTTAGATGGTAAAAGTTAAAAATCAAAGTGCAAATTATTATGTAATCCGGCTTGTGACGTGCGTTCGAGCGTTCCAGCGATTTGCCCTAGGAAGGGGCAAATCGGGAACTAAATTCAGAATAGTCGTTACACTCCTTTCTTCATTTAATGACCAATCTCGACAAACTCATTAAACAATTTGAACGCTTCCCTGGCATTGGTGCGAGGCAAGCGAAGCGTTTTGCGTTTCATATTCTGACGCTCCCTCCAGAGGAGGTTGAGGAGCTAGCGCGACTCATCAGTACCCTTCCCCTTTCCGTTACTGAATGTACCCGATGTCACCGCTTTTTCTCTGCCCATAGCCCCAGTCAGGTGCTCTGCAACGTATGCGACGATGGCAACCGCGACCACACTAAACTCATGGTCGTAGAGCGCGACAGTGACATACAGTCTCTTGAGCGGGCACGGGCCTATGATGGTCTGTACTTTGTTCTCGGTGGTACGGTTCCCCTCCTTCAGAACCCAGACACGGGCAAGCTCCGCGGTAGTGCACTGAAGGCCACGGTAACAGCATCAGTTGAGCATGGACTCTCGGAAATTATCCTCGCTTTTTCGGTTAACCCTGACGGAGAAAATACTGCGCGGTTTGTGGAGTCAATCCTTAAAGATGCCCTTGCGGGAACCGACGTAAAAGTAAGCCAGCTTGGCCGAGGTCTCTCAACCGGAAGTGAGCTTGAGTACGCCGACCCAGAGACAATCAAAAGTGCTCTCAAGAGTCGTACCTAACCCTCCTTGAGCAATACGTTTCACCTGGAGGGAATCGAAGGTGTACCGATGACACCTGATGGTAATAATTGACGTATACATTAGTACCGATGCAGCACGTACAAAAAATCCGCTCGGTAGAGCGGATTTTTTTGTTACGCAACTGATTCGATGCGGACGCGAGAGTAGTGCTGTCGGTGCCCGAGCTTTCGGTCACGGTTACTCTTAGCCTTGAACCGGATGATTGAGAGCTTAATACCCTTCTTCTCACCCATGTAGGTAGCCTTTACTTTTGCTCCTGCAACAGTTGGGGTCCCTACCTTGTCGTTCTGCATGAGTACCTCACTGAATTCTACGGTATCACCTTCCTTGTGATCACCGAGGAGTTCGACATCGAGGATATCTCCTGGAGAGACAACATATTGCTTTCCGCCGGTTGCGATTACTGCAAATTCCTTATTAGTGTTATCTGTAGTCATATGTGGGCGCTATAGTACAAGAAAAGAGCTAATTATGCAAGGTGCGCTCTGCGTACCACAGCAATTCGCCCTGGCTGACCCAAAATGTGATGGTAGCAGGGTTCCAGTATGTTGAAATTTGACAAATACATGGTATAAACAAACGAGTCAGCTCTCAAGCACAAAGGATGAAACCGTGCGGCTTACCAACGAACACCACATCATCATTTTACTGCCCGGGCTTGCGCTTTACTACCGCAGCACAGCAGCAGCTCTCTTCTCGCCAGATATTTCGCTGGACGAGGTTACCATCGGTAACGAGGTCATCGAGCACTTTGCGCTCAATGTCCTCGTTGGCTTTCAGTCAAAGGAGAGGGCGAGAATTGGCTTCAACTTTGCCGGTACTCGACCGCCGGGCGAGCCCGACGGACAGCTTGATATGCTGTTTGAACCGAGCATGCCGATTACAGCAAGGGACGAACGGCGGCTCAGTGTACACTTTCTCAATAACGGTTTTACCGAACTGCCGGCACCCAAAGGTACAATGAAAATGCTCCTGTTCAAGTAATGCCGTAAGACCGTCTTGCTTCTTGCAGCGGTCTTTTTTTATGGCATGCTTGATTTTAGATTACGAGCGCGTATGATGCCTAGAGACAGACAAACACTAGAAGGAGTTGGCCATGGTGCAAACGGCTGTCCTCGTGATTAGCGATGGTATACATACCGAGCAGTGGCTCGGTCCCCTAGCAGCACTTACCTCATCGGCCTCAGACTACCGACGGGCAGACCTTCCCCTACTCCCTTCTGCACGCGTATTTAGCTCGAGAGCGGTTGGGTTTACCTGTCATCAAATTTGGTACAGTTATACCCACGGTGTGCTGTACGAAGAAGTGCTCTTTTTTAAACCGCGACTCTTGAGTGAAGTGATAAAAAACTTCGGTCGTTTTGAAGATACCCTTGAACGAAGTCCGCACTGGCGGCCACTTCGACCGTACACCAAGGAAGAACGAGTGGACAGGGTACAACTTGAACTCCTCGTTCAGTCAGAACTTGCCCACCTATAGCTGCCCCATGCCACACAGCTCCTCAGGACGCTGTGTGGCATTTTTATTACATACAAACCAGAAGATTTTTCATGAGACGAAGCTCTTGCCTCAAACCAACTCACTCGGTATAGTACGGACAGACAGCAGAAGTAACTCACCATGACGTACGACAAAGTCTACACTCGCCAGTGGGTTACTGGTACGACCGCCTCGCGTGAACTTTCTCACCGTATCCCCCGCACCATCTTCGGCCTCCAGTGCGGCAGGCGGACAATCACCCGCAAAACGAAAGAGCGGAAGTTCGATACCCGTACCGGCGACATACTGCCAAGAGGTCGCTTCACCGAGTTAACCGTATGTTTCGCCGGCTCGTTTCGACTGACGCGCGTCTACATCTACCCCGGTCAAGAGACTGAGGTTCCTAACTTTGACCATATCGCGAGGCGTCGGCGACTTCGTTCGACACAAGAGCTGATGGCAACCGTAGTCCCAGATGGTGTCTACGCCGTGCCGTTGCCCATGAGCCAAGTGGTTGTATTCTTTGATGAGACAATTACTGAGCCGTACGTGAAAATTTCGTACATAACGCGCCAAGGGTTCATGATCTACGACGGACCACAAGGATTTGACGTGGAGCTGCACTTTCGTGACGCAGCACAGCAACGCGAGTACTGCTTCGAATTTGCTCCGCCTCCAGTGGAGGAGGAAAACGCGGCCTAAGCACCACAAAGCGCAACCATAGGTTGCGCTTTTTTTACTTAATCATCACCCTGCGTTGGTTTCTCGAGCGCGAGCACTTCCACCCCAGCCGCTTCACCGGTAATCTTCATTACATCCTTATCCATCTTGCTGAGCTCCTTGTACCCGGCGTTGTAGTGATTGACCGTTGTCGCGAGTGTTGTACCAAGCTTGTTGTAGTACTCCTCGTACTTGAGAATATGGCCACGCAATTTTTCCACGTTCTTAATGATGTCTTGCGCCTTCTCCTCAATCTCCATGGCTTTGAGCCCCTGCAGCACGGTCTGTAGGTACGCCAAGAACGACGTCGGCGACACAATAATCACTTTATACTTACCCGCTGCCCGCTGAATCAAGTTCTCTTCACCAGCACCAACACGATTACTGAGAAGGTCGTAGTAGATTCCTTCGTGCGGGATAAACATAAACGCAAAGTCCATCGTGCCTTCAGCCGGTCGAATGTACTTTGCGGTTTCAGTAATACGGAGCTTCAAGTCGTTCACGAACACTTTTTCGTAGGTTGCCTTATCGACACCATCAGCCGCTTCGGCAAACCGGTTGTAGTTCTCAAGGGAGAACTTCGAGTCTACCGGAATCACCTTCCCTTTGACGAATACCGCGGCGTCAACTATCTCACCGTCCTTAAAGGCGTACTGCATCGTAAAGCTCTCTGGCGGCAGCACATTCTGGAGTACCGTCTCGAGGTAGTACTCACCGAGGACACCACGCTGCTTTGGGTTCTTCAAAATGTTCTGCAATTCCTTTAGCTGTTCAGCTACCTGAAACACCTGCTTACTACTCTCCCCTACGGCGGCCACATTGTTCTCAACGTGCAAGAGCTTTGCGGTCACACTCTCTTGAATAGAGCGAATCTGGTCGTTCACGTCACGATTGATTTGCTGCATGAGGTCTTTACTCTCCCGGAACTGCAGTCGTGCGCTCTCAGCCATGTTCTTACTACTCTCCCCCATGCGGTCGTTCATGGTGCGCTGCAAGTCCTGGAGTTGCTGCTGCAGGAGGAGCATGCTCTTATCCTGAACTGGCTCCGGAGCTTTCTTCAAAAACGTCGTGTAGACCTGGATGGCGAGTACGCCAAGGATAAGTACCGCCACCAAAACAATCAAAATTTCCATAGTACCAAAAAGTATACCACGAGCGTAAACGGCTCAGTCTATGTGTAAATATGCTATACTGACCGACATAAACAACAATACATATGTCACTTCACGAAGATTTTAAAGCTGGCCTTAAAGACGCCATGAAAGCAAAAGAAGCAGTTAAGCTTGGAGTTATCCGTGGGCTTTTGACCGCGTTCACGAACGAGCTCGTAGCCACCAACCGTACCCCACAAGATTGGCTCACCGACGAAGAAGTGATGGCCGTTATCAAGCGTGCCGCTAAGCAGCGCAAGGAGTCGATTCTCCAGTACGAAGCGGCTGGTCGCACCGATCTCTCTGAACCAGAAAAAGCGGAACTCGCCATCCTCGAAACCTACCTCCCTACCATGATGACGCAGGATGCTATCAAGCCAATCGTTGAAGCCAAAATGGCAGAACTCGGCGTGACCGACAAATCAAAGATGGGTATCCTCGTTGGGTCAGTCATGAAAGAGCTCGCCGGCAAAGCCGACGGTGCCGACGTAAAGGCAGTGGTCGAGTCTCTTTTGTAATCACGTTGTATGGGTTTTGAATCTCGACCACAACGCAAAAAGTCGATTGATGAAATACTTGCTGAACTCAACCACACTCCAGAGCCAAACAATTTAGAACGCACCATTGATGGAGTAGCGTGCAAAATATTTCCAACGAGCAACACAACCTGGAATGTATACCAGGGCAATACTCTGTTTACCGTAACCAAGCTACATGACGGTACTTTCGATGCCAGCATGCAGAGCATGGATGATTTGACACCTTCTGCAGTTGCCACTGGAAAGAATATTGCGATACAAGCCGTTGCAGCAATTCTCTCCTAGCTTTACAAATTGTATTATACGTTGTATAAATTAGTCAGTTCGATCTTTGCATTGAGGAGTACGGAGCATGAGCAGCGCAAGACTTGCCGGGTATGTTGTTGACCAACTCGGCGGTGAGATTGAGGTGTGGCTAGTTGAGGACGGTACGCACGTGGTGCTTAAAGAGCTTGATGCACAAATCGGCGACTTCCCTCTGGGAAGCCCGTGCAAAGCTGACCCACTCCAAGTGACTGCGGAGCGGGTTGCAAAAGGTGAAGCCAAACGGTTGACCGTCATTATCGATGACGACGACGATACTGTCATTGAAGACGTTGACCGCTACAAAACCCTTCGCTCCTGGCCCGGCGACGGTAGAGTGCACTAATGCCCCTACCAAAGCCCGCACCACGAGAGACACAGTTCCTTCCTGAAAAAGGGCACGAGCGTATCGTTTGCGGCGTTTCGCTCGTCGAGTGGGACTACGTCGTGGTCTACGTTCACGAGAAGAAGAACCCATTTGCCCCACCGACGCACCTCTACTTTCAGGTGCGTGGTACCGGGGACTACCGACTCGATGAGGTTACCAGAATCGTCGACCAGTGGACGTTCTACCGGGGTGCTTGTTGGCGAACCTTTAACGAGCATGAGCATGAGTTTCTGCGCGCTAAGCAGATGGCCTGGCGTGCAGTGGCTACCTACCGTCGGAATTACCTCGATAAACATGGAGTCGAGCCAAATCCCCTCCTCTTGACCGGAACGCTTGATGAAAACCTCGCGCGCAGACGCACGCGAGACATCGGCTACCGCAAGTTGGGTCACTCGTTCGACCAGCTGCAGCTGCAATTTGAAGCTGACCCATCTCATCCCCCCACAGTTTCCTAGCTGTGGGGTTTTTATAATCATTTACAAAAGTTCATTTTAGTAGTTTAATTCAAAAGCTCACCTGGGGGACAACTCCAAGGAGACGTCGAAGATGAGCAGGCGACCAGGCGAACGTAACTGGGGTGACACCGAAGAGCAGTACCCTCTCGCGCTACCAGCGCTCCCACAACCATACGAACGTCGCCGTCTACGACTGCAGGTTGAGATTGTGAATACGAGTCCACCGAGCTACATAGTGCGTCATACAAATGGCAACCAATGGCTCGTCATTATGGCCAGTGACGGCACACTCGAAATCGCAGAAGCAGAAAGTGACACCAAGATTGACGTCACGTACCGTGTTCTTAAAGCCGTGAAATTGTTCCAGCAAGGAGTACCATAAACAACACCCCAAACCCGAATGCATACCACAATGCGTTCGGGTATTTCATATAGAACCAGTACCAGGAGTTAAGAGAGCGGGCATCTTCGACGCGGTACGGACCAATCTGCGTTCGCCGAAGCATCGAAAGGGTCGCAGGGTAGCCCAAGCGACGACCGAGCTCTTCCCCGAGTGAACGGATATAGACACCACTCGCAACCCTAAATCGAATAGTAACTTCGAGCATCGGGTGCTCGTCAACCTGAACCGACGTACAGGAAAGCAGCGTTGCTTCATAGACAGTCATAGCTCGCAGCGGTACATCGGTAATCACACCACCGTTCTTGGCAGCCTTGCGGGCTCGCTCGTACATCGGTACACCGTTACGCTTTATCGCAGAGTAGGCAGAAACAGGAAGTACCTGCGTACCCACGAGTGTGTGGAGCGCCGCTGCAACCACATCAGGGGAAAGGGTTTTCTCCACGGCCTTTTGGGCGAGCACGTCCCCCTCCAGGTCTCCTGTTGTACGCGACTCACCGAGTCGCACGGTCGTAACGTACGCCTTGTCGAGCTTCAAGAGTGCCCCAAGCTGCTTCGTCCCCTTCCCTGCACCAATGAGCATTAGCCCAGTAGCGAGTGGATCGAGCGTACCGCCGTGCCCAAACTTGCGCACACCAGTCTTTCGACGTAGCACGCGAATGACACCAAAGGACGACATCCCCTTTGGTTTATCAATAAGGAGTAACTCCGGCAGTTCCATAATGGTGGCACTATAGCACAGAGAAAAACCGGCCGGAAGCAGGGCTTCCGGCCGGTATCATGCGCTACCGAGTTGCTACATAAACACCGACAGTTTAAAGAGGAAGAACGTGAAAAAGATGAGCATCATGAGTCCTTCCCACCGCATCACCTGACGCGATAGACCAACCACAAAAATCATAAACGAGGCGGCAATCATGTACCAAAGTCCGAGCTGCATGACGACTGAATCAACCGTCAAGGGAATGAGGAGCCCCGGAATACCAACCACGACAAGCGCATTAAAGGTATTCGAACCAAATATGTTCCCCATCGCCAATTCGGTGTGCTGTGCGCGAATTGCGCGGAGCGTTACAAAGAGCTCAGGGAGCGATGTACCAATCGCTACCGCCGTGATACTCACGAGCCCGACCGGCACAGCGAGCGCAGTTGCAATATTGACCACCATAGTAACGGTGTACTTCGCGCCGATGAGTACAGCAGCGAGACCGAGTGCCATCATGACCATAGTCATGAGCTGCAGCTTTGGTCGCTTCGCGGCATCAGCTTCACCATCGCCGTTCTTCGCTTCAACGAGCACGTACCAAACATACGCAGCAAACAGCACGAGGAGAAACACCGCTTCAATACGATCGACTACACCGTCAATCACCACCGCTACGAGGAGACACTGTGAGATGACAAAAAGTGGCAATTCTGTTTTCAGGAGCTCTTGCTGAATCACCACGCGACCAGCCAAGACTGCCATAACGCCAATAATGAGCAGGATGTTTGTCATATTTGAACCGACAACAGTGGCCACAACGAGCTCAGTGGTACCCTGGAGTGCAGCCGCCAGCGATGAAGCCAGCTCCGGGAGCGACGTACCGAAGCCCACAATAAATACACCAATGGCAAAGGTACTCATCCCGAGCGCTTGCCCGCAATCACGTGCTGCATCAATAAACATATCGGCGCCTCGAATCAGCACAAACAACGCTGCCACCAATGCCCCAACCCACAGTAGCAATTGAATCCATTCCATAGTGTGACTATTCTACCTTAGAGGACTAATACGTCAGGAGCAACAACAAGCATAAGCCCGAGTACTACCATGAGAATGCCGCCGATAATCAGTGAAAGTTGCGCATACTTGTGACCATGTGCTTCAAGCTTCGAAAAGCGCCAGATAGCCAAGCCAAACACAACAAAGTCATCGACCATG
>JACCDO010780062.1_pt1 | contig 27530 bp, 32 predicted proteins | sample 7446101 | NCBI WGS metagenome assembly JACCDO01 (sample SAMN15323440, study PRJNA562643) | freshwater metagenome | isolation source: river surface water | place: USA:Blue River Watershed | collected 2017-08-16 | reverse complement strand
TAGTATAACCTCCGCAGCACAGACAAGTCCTCTTGTCTCCCCCGTCGGGGGTTTTGCACGTAAACAACGCAGAGCAACGGCCACATGACGCAACCGAGGTTATCTGTATTAAGTTTTTCATTTGATTTGGAAAGAGGAAAGATCATTTTTGCAAAGATGTCTTAAAGACCTTAAACAAACATTAATAATGTTTAAGTACGGTGTGCCTGGTGCATTAAAAAAAATACTGCTAGGCCAGGGGTTTAAGGGGAGCGCAGGGCCCCTTGCAGGCCCCCTAATGCCATTAGATAGTGGTCTGGATAGACGCCCCATCGATCCTTCATAATTTCCAATACCTTATCCACTGGCCAGTTGCAATATTTAATCAAAAAGGCGGCGATGACTGCCGGTGATCGCTGTTTACCAGCGTAGCAGTGTACGAGAATTATATCTCCTTTAACCAGCTGTCGGTGTATATAGGTTATGGATTTATCGAGTAAGCTTAGCATGGCTTCATTGGCGGCCTCCGTGCCCGTGTCGGATACGGCTATTCGTATTTTTTTGGTATTGGGCAACAGTGCATCGTTATCGAAATCGAAGTTCTTAGTGCAGTTAATGATACAATTTATCTTCGTCTTCCTTAGAAAGTCGGCGTTACGACTGGCTTTAATATTCCCTAACCATAAGTGTGGAATAATCTCCACTGCTGATGAGCACATTAAAATTATTAGTGAAATAATTTTAATGATCCCGACGACCAGTCAGAGCCATTGAAACGTCTTCTAATGCCCCACATAAACATCCATTGTCGTATGAATATGGAGACGGGCAACATTCCGGCTTGACCGCAATACCTGCGTTATGTACGAGCTTAAGAGGATTCATAATCGGTCCAGGCTCTACCGGCTTTAACGGTATTCCGTGGCCATAATACGTCATCTGCGGACCATTACCGGTGATCTTAACGGGACGCGACTCGTTTTTAGGATTGGGTTTTCCTGACCACGAGGGGATTCCTTCCATCTCCTTAGCTTCCAGCATAGAGAAGGGTGCGTTCAGACCCCCGCCCTGCTGCTCCAGTGCAATTGGTCTGATAATTAACAGTACGAGTATTATTATAAGTAAATGAATAAGCATCATTAGCATCGTCATTATATCTTTGGTTAATATAAAAATATTCCTTTGGTACTAGCCCTTTTCCCGTTAAAGCTACAACCCTTAACAACCCTTAACAACCCGTAACCTGCCCTTAAGTCTTTAACCCAAACCGTACCGTCATGGTAACGTCATGAATACCCAGTTTTTTGCTGGCCGATACTGAAATCTGGCGTTTTTTCTCACCTGACTCATCCGCTGCTGCGCCTGAACCGGCGGGTAAATTGCTTTTGCCGCCAACTGAAACCCCAGATTTGTTTCCGGTGTTACGACCTCTTTCCGTCATATCGTTGTAGATCTCGTCAACATGAGTACGCACATAGTTAATAACCCCGTTGTTAATGGCCCAACGAAAATAGTTTAGCTGACGGATGGTAGTACACAGAGTCTCGCCTTCAAACTCAATCGCAATCTCTTTACCGCAGTTTTTACCGCGGGCAAACGGATCAAAATACTCCTTCTTATAGCCTGACAAGGCAGCATTGTAAGACTGCCATACATACACGCTGCGTTTGCGTCCCAGGGTTTCTATATTGTATTCTACTCCGTACTCCTTGGAATAGTTAACATTAAACCAATTTAATAGACCAACGGAGAGTTTACTCTGTTTAGAACACTTGAACTCCTTAAGCACGTTAAAATGATTACGGTCGCTAAAAAACTTAAGTAAGGATGGTAGCATAGATTCTTCGGTTTTGTTCATTATACTTTCATGGAAAGTTGTGTTTAAACGCGAACGTTCAAAATTTATTTTTAAACCTTAAGATTATAAAATGACGATTGGTGTAATTGCATTAGCCCTGGTAATTGTACTCTTACTTGCCACGATCTTCGTCGTATTTGTTAATGTTAGTCCGGACGTGTCGGAGCCTATCAGTACGGTTAAATGGGAATCACGATCTGGGCATAATAAACTCCAACTTCGAGGCCATGTGTTCGAACAGGACGATGTTAAGAACTTATTACCCGGCGGCCATGGAAACTTTTTAAACTAAAGGCAAAAAAATTTTTATTTATTAAGGTATATAAAAATGCTTGAGAACTTTACCCTGCAGAACCTTATTAAGTACGTCCTTGAGGGCGTTGCTGTATCAGTTGCCGCTTTTTACCTGACGAGCAAGAAGCAGTCGGTTCAGGAGGTCCTCCTTCTGGGTCTGGTTGCCGCTTTGACCTTCTTCGTCCTTGACCTGTTTGCCCCCGCTGTCGGCGCCGGCGCTCGTCACGGCTCGGGCTTCGGTATTGGCTTTAACATGGTTGGTGGTGAGGAGTCGGAGGAGGTTGAGGAGGAGGTTGTTAACGCTTAAAGGGGGGTTAAAGAGGAGCACGACGCAATTAGTGCGCGGCATCACATTTAAAGTTAAAGGATTAACTTTAAAAATGATATGTATATTTGGATAAAATGTATACCTGTTTTGATCCGCTTCTTATTTACGGCTGGAGAGAGGGAAATCGTGATGGTAAGATCTGCGAAGAGTGGCTCGAAGAGCACAATATGAAGGAGTATGCTCTGGATGTCGTGCGCGGTTACCTCGGTGAAGCCGTTTACGGTCTGGCATGTCAAATTAACGAGGATACCGGTTTGCCGATAATCTCGGACGAGGATCGTTTACAAGTTCAAAAAGCTTATCAGGCGTTTACGGAAAACGACACACCGTCTGAACAGGCACCTAAGCTGGGCTTCTACATTGCATTAACCGGTGACTATATGTCGGAACATTATTTGTACCGTCCTTGACCAGACAGTCGTTTGGCACCGAACTCAAGAGACACTTAATTCCGCCTGCATCTTTTGGTTGTAGGCAATGATACGTTTCGTGGAGACCATTTGTGCTGCGCGACGTATTTCACCCTCACCGCCTGCTGTTTTCAGCTCCGATGGTAACACCGGTTGAGACAAGGTCTCGATGATTTCCGGAATGGTTAAGCCTTGATCAAGTTGATAGTCAAAATACTCCTCTATTTTGTTAATCATGTTAGCTACTTTGTGACGGGGCATTATATAGTGTTAAAGTTAAAAATCCTTAAGCCAGGTCTGACAGATTTTCGATCTCCGATAAATCAATCTCATCGGGCGACTTTCTGCCTCCCTTTAAACTTCCTAATAACCCATCAATGTCATCCGGTTCGTTCATTGGAACACGCGAACGCGAAGGAGCCGCTCTCTGCTGCTGCATTGGTGGCGGCTGGGGCCTGCCTGCCTGTTGCGTCCTGCCGGGTTTAAAGTTATTCATCATATCCTTTAAGAATCCGGCGCCTCCATCGTTCTTCGAGGGCATGGGCATGCCACGCTCCTTAGCGATACCCGCTGCAACATCGGTGTACTTGCGTCTAAGCTCCGGATCACGTGACATGACTTCATCAAACCCGGGTACTTTGGACGAGGTCTTGCTAAAGAGTTCACGTGACATGTGGAACATCATGGCGCTACCACCTACCATCATTATAAGCTTGATCTCCGGCATGAGGGCAACCGAGTCCTTGTACTTGTAGTACAGCTCCTCAAACACCTCGTCATAATCCGTAATATTCTCGAAGATAGAGTCCGACCAACCTTCTAACTTAAGATCAAAAATGTTATACTCTGTGGAGCACACAAACTCAACCACGTTGGCAAAACCGACGAGAAACTTACGCTGAACCTTAATACTGGAGTCCAGATCACGCTGAAGCTTTAATCTTTCTACCGTATCCTCGATTTCCGCCAGATCCGAAGCAAAACTAAACTTTTTATCACCTGCCGGCAAATAACCGGCCTCTTCTAACCGTCTCAAGGAGGCAAGCGCGTTAATCTTGCGCTCACGTCTCTGTTCGTAGGTAAGCTCAGGAGCGCCACCCCCGGGAACCTGAAAGCCCTGAGACAACAAACCTTGACCAGACCCGTCATCCATAGACTCTGCCATGGATGATCCGCTGCCGCTTCCACTACCGTTGCTTCCCAGCGACTCTTCGCCGCCGTAACTGCCGTCGCCCATAGACTCTTCGGTGGCAAAATGATTGCCCGGGTTGACCGGTTTACCGAAATTAAATGTAGGACGCTGGATACCGCCGGCCATCCGAGGAGCCATCTGAGGTTGGCGCTGTGGCTGAAAGCGTTGTTGAGATGGCTGGAACTGTGGTTGCTGTTGACTCTGACTTCCTTCGGAACCAGATGCATCGGGATTGGCTTGTGCCTGTTGTGGTGTTTCATCAAGCATATCGATTCCGTAGTCTAAACCGGGAATAGCATGAGCCTTAGGCTTTAACATTACGGGAGCCACGGGTTCTTCAATATTCATTACTTGATTTTAATAATATAAGATTATATCATTTTAAACAGGGTCATTAAATTTTAATCTTATCTTAATTATAAAGAATGTGTAAACGTTTGCACTTAATTGCGATTACGCTTGTAATCATCGGTGGTCTTAACTGGGGTCTTGTTGGAGTTGGAGGGGCGAAGTTAGATTTGGTTAAATGGATTGGTTCCTCGCTGAACTTGCCCATTTTATCAAGACTGATCTACAGTTTAGTGGGCTTAGCCGCGGTTTACCTCGTCTTACAAAGAGACGTATATTTACCTTTTTTGAATGAGTCCGTCTATCCATGCTCGACGTTAGCCGATAAGGTACCGGAGGCCGCTAAGATCAGCGTTCCTGTTAATGTTAAACCCGGATCCAAAGTTGTTTACTGGGCATCCGAATCAAAGAAGGCTAAAGATATCGTCCCCAATCCATGGGCGGCCTACGATACATATGAAAATGCGGGAGTTGTAACGGCAGATGGTAACGGTGTAGCGGTCTTGCGGGTACGTGAACCGACAGAGTATGCTATTCCTTCAGGCAGTGGCTTCGCCGGCAAAGTGTTGCCGAGACACGTGCATTACCGCTTTTGTGTAAGCCCGGGAATGTTAAGCCGTGTAGAGACGGTTAAAATTTAGATTCTTTGAAATAAAATCGTTTTACTTCAAAATATCTTTTAATGGTAAGCCTAAGCCGAACCCACTAACCCTCGTTAAGCCAGGGGGTTAAGGGGGACCTGAGCTCCCCCTTTAGTTGGAGTAGGCGAGACCACCCATACCCGACATAACACGGAGAACGTTGTAGTTCGTGGCGAAGACCTTAACCGTGGCACCAGCCGCAATCGCCGCCGTCGTATTGCCGACCGTCAGGATAAGCTTGGCGTTGTCAATGCGCGAGAAGTTGCACGTGCCCGAAGGCTGGTGCTCCTCGGGCTTCAGGGCAAACGAGTAAACGTTGATACCGGGTGAGTCGGGGATGCACGTGTGGGCCTGGAAGGTCTGAACCTTGTTAAAGTAGGCACCATCGCGCACGGCGAAGCGGTCGTGGCCGTTCAGCTGGAGCTTGGCGTTGGCAATCGGGTTAGCGCCAGCCGTGCTGGGGCCAGCGAAGTTATCCAGAGCCGCGAGTGCTACGTTGGTGTACTCACTGGGCTGGGCGCCGGCAGCACGGGTGTTCTTGCAGACCCAGATGAGCTCCTTAACGGGGTGGTTAAGGTTCAGGTTGACGGTCTTGGTGGCCGTAGCCGTAGCAGGAGCGACGACCTGGGCAATTTGGGCTGACGTCAGCGACTCATCGCCACCAAACTGCAGCTGCTCAATCAGGTACTCGTGCGAGACCTGGGCGAAGCGGCGGCGCTCGTCCGTGTCGAGGTAGACGTAGTCAACCCAGAGGTTGGCTGAAAAAGAGGTATTTGCTGCCTGGGTACCGGTAGTGATTGAAGCGAAGCTGGCAAACTGGATGTTAACCTTGACCTCGTGGTACTGGAGGGCAATTAGGGGCAGAGCCAGACCAATGTTACGGCAAAACCAGAACTGAAGGGGTACAAACAGGGTACGTGAATTAGCCGTTGTGGCGCCACCCTGAAGACCGGTAGCTCCACCGTCGGCGGCGGCGCGCAGGTCCTGGCCAATCATCTGACGGTAACCCAGCTTCTTCGAGGCGGGAACCGTGAGCTGAGCCCAGATCTCGAGCCAGTCACCATAGTGACGGTCAATGAGCTGACCACCAATCTCGACCTCAACCTGCTGAATCAGGTGGTGACCAACATCGTTGACCCACGAGACGCCTGCACCCGCAGCGGGCAAGGTAACCTCCAGGGTCATGCCGCTGACGAGATCACCGTTGCGCGAGATCAGGGCCGTAACACGGTTGTTGAAACCAACCGAGCCGTTAAACGTCTGCAGGATTGACTCCATGGCAAAGTTGGTGTGGCGGCGGTAGACTACCTTGAAGTAGGTAATCATAGGGTTGCCCGTAAGATAAATATCTTGGGCACCATAAGCGACGAGTTGCATAAGTCCTCCGGTCATGTTATATTCATCGTAAATATTTTTTTTATGAATTTTAACTTAATCATATATATAATGGAGAAGGTCCTTGAGAATCCTAATGGCAGACGCCATCCAGAAGCTTCTATAGAAGGTTGGACAATTCCAGAGTCCCTTCAAAATGTCATTGACTTGGTTAATCAAGGAGATGACATATCGGATACGCAGGCCAAAGAATGGCTTGAGTACTACCTATTCATTATATCCGATAACTACACTTTGACCCCCAAAGAAATGTTATCCGACCATGACTGGTGGCTTAAATGCATTCAATATCATAGCGGCATCGACGAGGACAAAATCGTAAATTTCATGTTAAACATTAAGAAGCTCGAACGACTCAGCACCGACGACTTCTTGACGTATGTCATTACATATTTCGACATAAGCGAAATGAAGTCAATCGGATTCGACTAGGCGGCCCTGTGGTTAGTGGCCGCCCCGACAGATAAGGCCAAAATTGATGCATCGCAAATCCGTAATTGCCATGGCTATGTCGAAACCCAAAATCACGATCACGCCCAAGCCCAAGCAGCGGCCCATGATAGAGCTTGCTAATTACCAACGAGTACACGTTGACCAGCTTAGCCGGATCCTTGAAGCTTACCCCGTTGGCATGGATCTGTCCATGCTTGGCTCCGGCAAAACCTATACTTCCTCCTATATCGCCCTGAACCATCCGCTAAACTTCAAGCATGTGGTTGTTGTATGTCCTCTTAGTCTTCGCCCCAAGTGGACCTACATGCGGGAGCACTATCGTGTACCTATTCTGCATATCGAGACTTATAACAGTGTACGGTCGGTAAAGTGTCAGCAGCCCAAGCACGGACTTCTGAGGCGCGTAGACTACAAGCAAGTCATTAAGGGTAAGGATGGCGAAGACACTACTGTAGATAAGATCGATTTTTTGCCTACGGACGAGTTGCACCGGCTTGTTAGCGAGGGTCTGCTGCTGCTAATTGACGAGTTTCATCACGTAAAAAACACCACGGCGCAGTTTTTTTCATGCCAAGCTCTCATTAAGGCTATTATGGGGGATAGCTTTTTTACGCATAACCCGTCCCGTGTATTGCTTATTTCCGGGTCGCCTTTTGACAAGTCGGAGCAGATTGTAAATATGTTCCGGTTAGTGAACATCATGACCGACAACCGGCTTACACAGTTTAACGCGTTTACGTACGAACACGAATGGATTGGCTTTCGCGAGATTGTCGAGTTTGCGATGAATGTCAACAGTCGTGCACGGGACATCGTTCCTGTCCCGTGGACAAACACCGGAACCGCTACACAGCTCCGGGATGTTAGCTACAACCTATTTCAGAAGGTGATCAAACCCGTGTTGGCCTCCTCAATGCGGCTGATTCTGCCAATTCCGATAGATAAGTTTAACGGATTCTATGACATAACCGATGAAATGGATCGGAAACTCCTTTATGAAGGGGTGAATAAGCTCCGAACCTCTACAGGGTTTAACGGGCAAGAGGTTAACTTCGGTCCCAATGTAACTGCCATGCTGGCAGGCATTACTTGCGCTCTGCGTACGATCGAGACGGCTAAGATAGCGACGATGATTCGAGTAGTTAAGGAGCACTTGTTGCAAAATCCGACAAGTAAGGCGGTTGTTTGCGTAAACTACTCGGACACTATAATTGATCTGGCCGAGGGACTACAAGAGTATAACCCATTGATACTAAATGGCAGTACGAAGGATGCGGAGCGCGGGTCAATTATCGCGCAATTTGGCTCGTATGAGCTTACCCATCGGTTGCTGTTGGGTAATATGAAGGTGTGTAGTACGGGGATTGATCTGGATGATAAGTTTGGGGATCGACCGCGGTTTTGCCTCGTGAGCCCCAACTACTCCAGCATTGATCTGTATCAGATATGTCACCGGTTTCTCCGCATGGACACAAAGAGCAAGGCTACGGTTCACATGGTGTACGGTAAACAAGCATGCGAACTGTCGATTTTGAACGCCTTGGCTGCTAAGGGGCGTACTATGAAAGACACGACCGATGCACAGGTTGAGGACGGGGTGATTTTTCCCTGTGATTTCACAGCATACACTGAGCCAACGGAAACACCGGTGTGTAAGGACATCATTGAGTTCATTCAAAAGCAAACAGGGGGGACCTGCGCTCCCCCTTAACCCCCTGGCTTAACCCCCTGGCAAACGCTGGTTGGCAAACGCTGGTTGGACCGGGCTGAAAAGATTAGCAAAGTAAAATCCCAAAGTATTGCCGATGAGGGGGGCAATACTTTGGGTAAGAGGGGCAAGAACGGCTTGGTTCCATTTCATTGACCCTGGGGGTGGGCTTTAGTCCACCTCTTGGAGGCTGCCGTCGACCAGGTAGAGGACACCGTCAATCTCAATGGGGTGGTTGCCGTCATCGTCCGGGGCGGCAACACCCTCCGGGCAAATGTCTTCCTCGTCGGCGATGTAGGAGATCTCAAACAGGTTGTCTTCCAAGTGGCGAATCTTGAAATCCTCAACTTCGGGGAAATCCTCGAACTCTTCGTGGTACCAGGCGATGATCATGTTGCTGTGGTCTTTGACAGGGAGGTCATCGCCGCCTTCTTCGGCCATCAGGCTGACTTCGATCTTGTAGGTTTGGAGGGTAGCGGGCATTGTTGGATGCGGGCGTGCCAACCTATGGTATTAGGCCCGGTAAGCCCGGCCGGCTTCCATTTTCATCGATGGATACTGCTGTTACCATTCAAACTAAAAGGGCTGAAAGCTGCAGGGGGACCTGCGCTCCCCCTTAACCCCCTGGCTAAATAACTTTACACATCCATCGGTTTTACACTAATGGGGAAATTACAGGTCTTGACGTATACGGAAAGGAGGAGCAATAAATTGATACTGCCACCGTTCACCATGTGCAATGTCATTTAATACCGCTATCCGCCTCAATTTTAACTTCAATACCGACGACTTGGTTGTGTCCATCATGCCTGGAAACGAGCCTCCAGCCTTCCCACAATATGGCACTTTTGGTATTTGCCACTGTTCGACATTCGAACCGGATGATTTAGCCACGACGCAAGCGCCAACTGAGTTTCTCGGTAAATTATATGCAGCCATCGACTTCAGTGAAGTTTATAGTACATCAACTCTATCTACTAATTATGCATTTCGGAACGCTTGTCCTAGTGATGCAGATGCGTCAGACATACAATTATGTTTGTCGTTTTTAGTTATGTGTAAGGATAGGGGATCCACGGTGTACCATAAATCCCTATGGAATTTTATTCTAAGTTTTTTACAGATCGACATGGATAGTTCTTGGGACTACTTGTTAATGAATTATTTGGAATATAGAGGTTATTGCGATCATGGTTCGGGTATTCGGTGCGCATGGGCTTCTACTAGTCTTGATAACTATGTTGTTCCAGATAAACACCAACATATTATAACGCAATGGGCTGAAGCTCCTTCCCTTGTAAAAATTGAAGAATAAAGTAGTAAATAAAAAATGAGTTCTGCCTTGGGTCTTGCGTTTGGACTAATTATTGCTCTAAATATTATGGCTATCAATCAGCATGCTCAGTTGCCAATGCAAGTGAATTTGCCGTGCCCTGACAAAATATGTGACTTTAGCACGCTAACCCAGAATATGGATGCCGATACGGTTGCTTTTCTGGAATACATGTGGACTACACGGCTACTGAACCTCGATGTAAATGTGACGGAATTATACTTTTGTGGCTCAAATGCGAATGTACAGTTCGATCCGTGCAACTTGACACAATATTATTGTATACTGGGTTTCTTGCTTGGATCTCTCCTCCTGATCTCCATTTATGGCTGCGTAAACCGGTTTAACCGGTTTAATCTGACTAATCGGCGGCGCCGGTTAACGGTCGTCGTAGCTGGTGTCAAAGCGCATTCTACCGACGATGAGACTTCAACTTCAGAGCCACCTGGTTATGAAGAGAAAAATTAAATTTAATGATATAGGAATGGACGGTAAACTTTTAGCTTCGGCTTGCTTAACAGGTTTTCTTGGGGACGCTGGTCTTCAAGTGTTAACAAAGAAGTTTAACATGGGTGGCCCCAGTGGATGGGGATTAAAGCCTTACTTTGCTTTACATGGATCGGCGGAATCCTTGTTCATTGCTGGTGGGATGATGACACTGTTTTATGTGTTGTACTTGGCAGTGTTACCGGTTAACTGGCTTTACTTGGCGATATACGGGATTGTATTGGATTTATTTTTCCGTAAAACCATGTTGTTCTCGAGCTTAGTAGGGTATTACGCCAGTTTGAACTATTTCTGGTCGGCGTTCTGGGGCGCGGTACCCATGCTTATGCCCGTAGCAGCCTTAAGGCTTTTATAAGGGGACCTGGAGGGGACCTGCGCTCCCCTGGCTAAACCCCTGGCTAAATTACTGTGGAATGATAAAATATCGGCCAGGGGTTTAGCCAGGGGTTTAAGGGGAGCGCAGGTCCCCTCCTACACGTATAGATCCAGTAGAAGTTCGAATACATGTAAATGTACCCATGTAACACCATAGTCCTCTATTTTAAGGCTGTTAGGAATCTTATTCAAGTCAATCCTAATAACTTCCTGTTTAAAGGAACCGTCGCGACGGGGAGCAACGCTAATGAATGGATGCATTGAATAACGCTTTGAAGCTTTCTCAAGACGTTTTTGTAAATGTTTCATCCCTTCATGAGGAAAAAGAATCTTCACAAGCTCCATCTTTGTTAGCTCCGTCTTATACGGATAATAATTTTGCAAATTCATTGGGATGAGCTGTTGCTAACATTAAACATTCAATTTCCAAAGTAAAGTAGGTAAGAAAGCCCGAATTAGAAGATCTTTTAAAGCCCAGCCAACAGACTAAAGAAGTCATTGTCCGCAGGTTTGGGAGGCGATGCCTTAAGGGTAATTTTATAGGGACGCGTCGAACCCGGTTGTGTGCGGAGTTGTTCGCGTGCAGCCTGTAAATATTGCTTAATACGTTCTTCGTACTTATCGGTCAACTTGTCTTCTGGGAGGGAAGTCAGTTTCTGAACGCTAACAAGCTTGTTAGCCAGTACATCGATGTTCGCGGGCAGTTCAGGCTGAGCCACTACCTCTGGTGCTTTGCGTTGGTAGTTGGTATGCAAAAGGATACTAAGCATCAGTCCATCTTTGTGGGCATAAATAACGGCGGCTTTTTCGCGATCTCCGGACACAAACGACACGAGCAGGCTCTGTTTTAGGTTTTTGCAGATGTAATAGACGGTCGAATAGGCTTTAATATCGTTCGGGTCAGGGGTTTTAGCCTTGCTGTCTTTCTGAACCGTTATAAAATAGTGGCTACCGTCATAGTCACAGGGGGCAATTTCCGAGCTGTCGATAAATCCCATGCTGGTCATATTTTCCGACGCGGAATAGATTTTGCCAATGACCTCTTGATCCAATGGAAAAAGCTTTTCCGTGCCGTCTTCACCCATGTAGGTAAACGAGGATTTAACCTCTGTCCACGGTACGACCATGCGAATGTCCTTTACATCCGCAGGCCGTACACTATCCTTGGTAAGTACCTTGATGGTACGCACACACCGATAAACGCTGGGATCGTCGGGATCCGGATACGTTTGGGTAAAACCGGTTTTTTCGTCGTAGGACTTCGTAAGGGCGATCTTGAATTGCAGACCGCATTTGCCGAGCTTGACCGTATAGTTCATACGCCGAGACATGTTGGCTATGAGCTACCAACATATCAATTTTAACCGGTGACGACCTGCAAGCCTCCCTCCCCCATTTAACCCCCATTTAACGAGCCGTTGAGGCGGCATCGATCATTGTCTTGCTTTCATGTATAAGTTCATCGATGGAAGATGAGCCGGATGGCTTAACCGATTCAGGTACCACTACCGCAAGTATAGGCGCGGTTGACTTTGTAGCCGGTTTGATAGAGTTTTTATTATTTTTACGTACGAGCTCTGCAATGGTGTTTCCCTGAATGTCCACGCACTGACCAATAGCACGATCCTTCTTGGTTTTTACGGCTATCTGCATTTCCGCATCCGGTTTCATAACAATCTTGTAAGGAGATAAGGCTGAGGCCGCATTGCAATGAGCAATACGCCCCTGGCGATCAATAATGCCCACGCATTTACCCGTAGGCTGACTTATGATCATTCCTACCTGATCGGCGGCAGCGGGCATAATTTGAGCCGGCGCTTTAGGTTGAGGTTGAGGTTTACCCTGAAGTTGAAGTTGAACCGGAGCTTTAGGTTGAAGTTGAAGTTGAACCGGCGCTTTAGGTTTAACCGGAACCGGGCCTGTCCGACTTGCATATCTAAGCACTTTTGCTATCTCCGTTAACATATAAATTAAGGTGGGAAAATTATCGCTTGCGTGCGTTTTAAATTGATCCATACATATCATTATCATACCAAAGGATGGCATCCCGTTTACCGGTTTACACGGAAGTAACAGAACTGCTAAATGAAAACCCTGACTATATCGACACTATTTGCGTAGATGATCTAAAACCAATTGACCAGCTGGCCGATGCCGGTAAGGTTAAACTCACCCCTATCGCTGCCACGAAAATTAAGGCACGCGTTAGACCATTGCAGCCGAAGCCGACGCAAGATCAGCCGCCGAAGCCGCAAGATCAGCAGCCGAAGCCGCAAGATCAGCAGCCGAAGCCACCGCAAGATCAGCAGCCGAAGCCACCGCACGATCAACCGAAGCTCTCGGATATTCCTGAATCGTGCCTTCACGATCACGACATTGAAGCTCTTAACAAGAACCATACTCTGGCAACCTCAATGTCAACGGAAAAGCTATTGTCTATCCTAAAGTGGTCTGATACGCACTACTATGACTTGCATTTGAGTACGAACTTGCTGACGGACAAGGTATACGATTATGTTAAGCGTGTTTATGGTCAACGTGTTAACGGTACCAACGATAAGCGCGAAACGATGAAATCGGTCAGTTCCGAGACCGGTGTTGGTATTAAACCGACTCGGGGACGCGATGCCAAGCTACCCATTAGTTTACGATCACTGGACAACCTATACATGGGCGAAGGCGATGTAGCCAAATGGGCACTCAATCAGCCTGGACCTTACCATCTTAGCGCCAAGATGGACGGCACCTCTGCCTTGTATAGTGGCGGGGTGCTGTATACGCGCGGCGACGCGACCGTAGGACGTAACATTAGTCATGTTATCCCTTTTCTTAAGTTGCCGCAGGTACCTTATTCGGTTCGTGGCGAAATCGTAATTGACAACGCCGTGTTTAACCAGAAATACAAGGATAAGCCTTCGCGGGGAGTTGGTGGTCAAGTGCGTAAAAACAATCGTAATTCGGTAGCCGGCGCATTGGGTAGTATTAACAACATTGATGAGGGATTTTTGGCGGACTTAAGCTTTCTGGCCTACGAGATTATCACGGACGGCTCAGGGATGCAGACACGACCCAGCGAGCAGTTTAAGCGTTTAACCGACGACGGTTTCCAGGTTGCCTACCACGTGACCACATCTGAAGTGTCCGACGAGATCCTGTCGGACTTGTACCATCATCTCATTGAGGAGTACAATTTTGAAGTTGACGGAGTGGTTATTCGTACAGACGCCCCTTATATCCGGGAAACCGATAAAAACCCCAACTATGCGAAAGCCTATAAGGAGGCCTTGGCCAACGACGTGGCCGTGACGCGGGTGGTCGCCATGGAGTGGAATGTAAGCCAGTATGGCTATCTTGTACCGACGGTGGTCTATGAACCTGTAAACATTGGAGGAGTTACTCTTCAGCGTGCGACGGGTCATAATGCCCGCGAGGTTCAAAAGCTTGGGTTGGGGACGGGTGCTCTAATCGAGGTCATTTATCGTGCGAAGGTTAATCCTCAGGTTAATCGGGTAATTGAGCCAGTAGAGCCGGAGATGCCGAAGGTTCCTTACGTATGGGTAAACGGTAACGGATCAAACGACGCGGTAAATATTGCGTTTAAGTCCGGCTCAAACGCTGAAACGGCGACTCAGATAAATGTAAAGCGTGTGCATAAGTTTTTGACGGAGATTGGGGCTAAGGGCATTGGGGAAACCACGATAGAAAAGATTTTCAGTGCATCGGGTTACAAAACGGTGGGGGATTTTATCAACATTAAGATTGAGGATGTGACGTTTCTGGGCAAGCAGACAAGTCAAAACATTGTAACCTCGATCAAGGAGGCCATGGATAAGGTGGACTTGCCTACGTTGATGGCCAGCAGCAAGGTATTTGGACGTGGCCTGGGCACGAAAAAATTCACGAAAGTATTTAAACAGTTTCCGACGTTTGCCGAGACACGGTATTCGTATCAGGAGTACGTAGAGCTGTTTAAGCAAGTAGACGGATTTGCAGACAAAACCTCTACCTTGGCCGCTCAAGGAATGGTAGACTTTTGGGAGTTTGTTGATAGTCAACTATCCGATGATATTTACAAGAGGATTATCGACAATACATCCGTGGATGAGGACCATCCTCCCTCGGCTCTGCCAGGTCAGCGCGGCGACGCGGTTTTCCCTCAGCTTTATGGCAAAAACATCTATTTGACGGGCACCCGTGATCCAGAGGTTATCCTTCTTATTAAGAAACAGGGTGCGGTCATGCAGTCTGGTTTTACCAGTAACACACATATACTGGTAAAAAAGAGCTCATCTTATACCAATACCAAAACGGAAGAGGCATTGGCGCGCGAGATTCCGGTCTACACGGTAGACGAGTTCAAAAGTAAATTTGGGTAGTCCCTACCGAAACGCTGAGGGGGGACATTAAAGAGCCAATCAAACGGCGGCAGGATCAAACGGTTCCAACTGGGAGTAGTTGCGGGACTTTATGACATAACTGGGATATTCGTCGGGATGCTCACGTACGAATTTTTCAGGATCCTTCGCAAACTCCACACTAATAGGTTGGCGTGGATAACGGAAATCCCAGTAGTGAGGTACACCATAATAGCTAACAATAAGAGCCTCGTTTAAAAAGTATGGTTGTTTTGTTTCTACCGTTACTTTGGTGTCCTGGGTAACCACGGCAGGTTTAATATCTTCTACAGGTTTCTTTGGTAACGTATACAAAGTATTGGTTCCTTCTTCAACGGGCATCATTGTATCAATAAACGCATTACCGGGAACGTGAGGTCTCTGTAAGACAAAATCAACGTTGTCTAACTCGTTAAACTGACGGGAGTAAACGTTGTTGGTTAAGGGAATGGTGATGCCTGACCATCCGGATGCCGATCCTCCGGATTGGGTATTTAAGGTTCCTATGATAAATAAGGAGGTTATCAATATAACAAGGACCAGACCTGTAATATTCATTATAATAGTAAGTAAAAATTAAATTGATAAATAATTCTTTATATAAAAATATGATGTTGCGTGTTTGTAAGCGTGATGGCCGTCTCGAAGAGGCCCAATTTCAAAAAGTAACCGACCGTATCGAGTATCTGCGCAAAGGGCTCCTGCCCGATGGTACCTCGATCGGCGAACCCCTTGAGGTTTCCTCCAACACCATCGCCAAAGAGGTCATCTCTAAAATTGCCGATAAGATTACGACCAGCGAACTTGACGAGTTTGCCGCCAAGTTCTGCGCCAGTCTTGCTACCGAAGATTACCAATACTGTTTACTGGGTGGCCGTATCGCCGCTTCCAATCACCAGAAAAATACCATTAGCTCATTTGCCGAGACCGTTCGTCTCCTGTATGAAAACAAGCGGGCTACACAGGGTGCTACCGGCGCCCCGGTGCCTTACCCGTTGCTGAACCGCACGGTGTACAAGTTTGTACAGGCTAATGCTCGTGATCTTGAACAGATGATTCATCAGGAGCGTGATTATATTTTCGATTATTTCGGTTTCGAGACCTTGAAGAAGGCCTATTTTCTCCGGCGTCTGGACGGCGCCCTATCCGTCTGCGAAACCCCGCAGCACATGTACATGCGTGTGGCCGTTGCCTTGACGGTTCGCAACGGCTCGGTCCGGTTGGCCAGTCGCGAGGCTAAGCTGGCATGCATTAAGCGTACGTACGATGCCTTGTCGTTGGGCAAATATTCGCATGCCAGTCCGACGATGTTTAACGCGGGCACACATACGGAGCAGCTGTCGTCCTGCTACTTGCTGGGTATTGGCGATAGTATGGTTGAGGCGGGTGGCATTCCGGATTGTTGGAAGGCATGTGCGGAGATTTCTAAGGTTGCTGGTGGCATCGGGGTCGGTATCCAGCCGATTCGGGCGTCGGGCTCGGAAATCGCCGGAACGGGTGGCAAGAGCGATGGTATTGTACCGATGATTCGGGTTTTTAACGATATTGCTCGTTATGTAAACCAGGGCGGTCGGCGTCCGGGTGCTATTAAAATGAGCATTGAGCCCTGGCATGGTGATATTCAGCAATTCTTGGATCTTAAAAAGAACATTGGTGCGGAAGAGCAGCGGGCGCGTGATCTAACCTATGCCTTGTGGATGCCGGACTTGTTTATGCGTCGGTTGCAGGAGTCTATTACGTCGGGAAAGGATGTAAACTGGAGTTTGATGTGCCCTAACATGTGTCCGGGGTTGTACACGACTTATGGCGAGGAGTTTGAGGCGATTTATACTAAATACGAGAGCGAGGGACGTTTTTTGAAGCAGGTAAAGATCAAGGATTTGTGGAATGAGATTTTGACGGCTCAGAAGGAAACGGGTGGACCGGATATCCTGTACAAGGACTCGATTAACCGGAAAAGCAACCAGAAGAATCTGGGCGTTATTCGTAATAGTAACTTGTGTTCGGAGATTTTGGAGTATTCGGACGAGAGTGAGTATGCGGTTTGCAACTTGGCGAGTATTTCCTTGTCGGCTTTTGTAAAGAAGGATCCGGTTACCCAAGCTCCGTATTTTGATTTCGAGGATCTGCACGATACATGCAAGATTGCTCACCAGAACTTGGATCACATTATTGATATTAACTTTTATCCTATGGAAAAGTGCCGCAAGTCCAACTTGATGCACCGTCCGGTTGGTCTGGGTACGCAAGGTTTCGCGGATGCCCTCTTGGCGCTGGGTCTCTCCTTCGAGACTACTACGGATGAGGAGAAAAAGCTTGCCGTTATCTCCGAGGAAACCCGTTTGTTTAATCGCAAGGTAGCTGAGACGATGTACCATGCCTGTATTGAATCCAGTATGGAGTTGGCGCGCGACCGTGAAGAGGATATGATTCAGTTGCGCGAGATGTACCGGGCGGGGGATCTTAAGTTTTCCGGCAACGGACTTGACATTGACACGTCAACCGCAACCGACGCGCCTCAAATGCGGGCACGTCCGATCCTGAAGGAGATCTTGGCGGAGGGTCCTGCCGGTGCCTATTCCAGCTACATGGGTTCGCCTACGAGCGAGGGTAAGCTACAGTATCACTTGTGGGGCGTGGACCCGTTGCCGGGCTTTCTGGACTGGACGGCACTACTTAAGCAGGTGGCTCGGTATGGCTTGCGCAATAGTCTGGTGCGGGCTGACATGCCTACGGCGAGTACGGCTCAGGTATTGGGTAATTCGGAGTGCACTGAGCCTTACAAGTACTGTATCTATACTCGTCGTGTAACGGCTGGTGAGTTTATCGTGGTCAACAAGTACTTGCATAACGATTTGAAGAGTTTGAATTTGTGGACGCCTCAGATGAAGAAGGACATTATTCGTTATCGTGGCAGTATTCAGGAGATTAAGCAGATTCCTCTGCATATTCGTGATCGGTACCGGACGGCGTTTGAGATTAGTAAGCGGACGATTCAGTTGTTGGCGGCTGATCGTGGTGCGTTTATTGACCAGACTCAAAGTATGAACTATTTCGTATCGCGTCCGACGAACAATATCTTGACGAATATTCATCTGGGGGCATGGACGATGGGGCTGAAGACGGGTATGTACTATTTGCGTCGTGAACCGGTAGAGCATCCGATCCAGTTTACGGTAGAAAAAGGGTTTATGTTGAACGGTTCCTCAGGTGACCCTAAGGAATGCTCTTCATGTAGCGCCTAAGGGAGGGGGACCTGCGCTCCCCCCAGGTCCCCCCTCCCCCTCTTTTTTTCTAACTTAGATTATAATGTTTCCATTAGATCCTGTCTATTTTATAGCTGCTTTGGCTATTGGGTTATTATATGCCTATTTAATGGCGCCTAAACCCACGGTTGTGGTTATGTATCCTACTCCAGATAACGCGGGTAAGATTACGTATCGGGATGATGCGGGTGTATGTTATAAGTATCGGGTTTTAGAAACCGAATGTCCTGGGGATCAGAATATGATAAAGCAGGTTCCTATTCAGATTTAAAAAATAAAAATATTTCATTAAGGTATATGACAGGAGGACTTATGCAACTTGTAGCCTATGGCGCTCAGGATATTTACTTAACCGGCAATCCTATGATTACTTATTTCAAGGTGGTTTACCGCCGCCATACCAACTTCGCCATGGAGTCGATCTTGCAGACCTTTAACGGCTCGGTTGGCTGGGGCAACCGTGTTACGGCCCTGATCTCACGTAACGGTGACTTGGTTAGTGGCATGACGCTGGAGGTCACCTTGCCTCTTACCATAGCGACCGAGCGTTGGACGGAAAAGGTTGGTCACTTCCTTATGTCGCGGGTCGAGGTCGAGATCGGCGGTCAGCTGATTGACCGTCACTACGCTGACTGGCTCGAGATCTGGTCACAGCTGTCGGTTCCCGCGGACAAGCGTGTTGGGTACGAGCGTATGATTGGTCAGTTCCCTAAGGATGTGTTAGGTCAGCCTACTGGTCTCCAGGAGATTAGCGAGGCTTCGACCCTGGCGGCTGGTCAGCGCAAGCTCTACGTGCCACTGCAGTTCTGGTTCTGCCGTAATATCGGTCTGGCTCTGCCTCTGATTGCTCTCCAGTACCATGAGGTCAAAGTTAACATCACGTTTAACGCCTACACCAACATAGCTTTGACTGCTACGGGTGCCGCGTCGGCCGCGGCGACTGCCGGTACGCTTGATGCCTCACTCTGGGTTGACTATATTTACTTGGATACGGATGAGCGTCGTCGTTTTGCTCAGGTCTCGCATGAGTATCTGATTGAGCAGCTTCAATTGAACAGCGAGTCGGTAACTGTAGGGGCTAACCAAACGACGGCATTCTCGCTTAACTTTAACCACCCGGTTAAGGAGCTGGTCTGGGTGTACACCTCGTCGGGAATGCAACGCCAACCGGCGAACTACACCTTCGGCGACGCTAACCCTGAGGAGCGTGTTGTTACCTTAACTGGCACCTTAGCAGCTATTCGCGGTCAGAATATGATTAACCCTGAGCAAGGTGGGGCTCTTGCTTCTGCTAAGCTGCAGCTTAACGGTCACGACCGCTTCGCCAGCCGTGATGCTGATTTCTTTAACAAGGTTCAGCCCTTACAGGCTCACACTAGCATCCCAGCCTCGCCCGGCATCTACGTTTACTCGTTTGCTCTTAAGCCTGAGGAGCACCAGCCGTCGGGCACCTGCAACTTTTCGCGTATAGACAACGCTAAGCTTCAGCTTACGGCCACGGATACGGGTATGGATGGCACATTTAAGGTCTTCGCCACCAATTATAACGTTCTCCGCGTTATGTCGGGTATGGGTGGTCTGGCCTATTCCAACTAAAGGAGGGGACCTGTGCTCCCCTTAAACCCCTGGCTTAGCTTGAGTGGGTAACCTAACCTTCGTAACCTTAACCTAATTCAACCATCGGAATTAGGTTTTAGTTTTAAAAAAAAAAATATTTCATTAAGGTATAATGACAGGAGGACTTATGCAACTTGTAGCCTATGGCGCTCAGGATATTTACTTAACCGGCAACCCTATGATTACCTACTTCAAGGTAGTGTACCGCCGCCATACCAACTTCGCCATGGAGTCGATCGTTCAGACATTTAATGGCAACGTAGCTTTTGGTAGCCGTGTAACGGCCTTGATTTCCCGTAACGGCGATCTCGTTAGCGGTATGACCCTGGAGGCCACCTTGCCTGCTACCACGAACGCTCAGTCGGCCCGTTGGACCGACGATGTTGGTCATCACCTGATTAAGCAGGTCGAAGTCGAGATTGGTGGCCAGCTGATTGACCGCCACTATGCTGACTGGCTCGAGATCTGGGCTCAGCTGTCGGTTCCTGCCTCGAAGAAGCAGGGTTACCGTCAGATGATTGGTCAGGATGCTCGTGACCAGCTTGGTCAGCCCCTCGGCCTTCAGGCCGTTACGGGTGTCGCTCAGACAGCTCGCAAGCTCTACATTCCCCTTCAGTTCTGGTTCTGCCGCAACATTGGTCTGGCTCTCCCTCTGATTGCTCTCCAGTACCATGAGGTTAAAGTCAACATTCAGTTTGAGACTTCGGCTAACCTCCTGGTTCAGGGTACCGTCGCCACTGGTGGCGAGCTGGCCGCCAACCTGTGGGTTGACTATGTTTACCTTGATACGGATGAGCGTCGCCGCTTCGCCCAGGTCTCTCACGAGTACCTGATTGAGCAGCTTCAGGTTAACGAGGAGTCGTACAGTGCTACGGGGTCTGTACCCATTAGCCTGAACTTTAACCACCCCGTTAAGGAGCTGGTCTGGGTGGCTCGCTCGGGCGCCAGTACCACGGCTGAACAGTGGAGTAACTACACGGATGCCAACCCGGTTACCTTACCGTCGGAGACGACGGTAGCGGCCATTGACGGTCGTTACCAGAACGCAGATAACAACGCCGCCAACACACGTCGTGCTACGTTCTATGAGGCTCAGGGTCAGTGGTACACGGCTCCCCGCGAGATGCTGGCTACGGCCAATATTACACAGGTTAATGTTGCCGCTGCGGCTGGTAGTGTAACTGCGGCTGGCTTAATTACATCGAATGGTCATGGCTTAGCGGCAGGCGATGCTGTTATATTAACTTTAGCAACACCCGCGGGCGCTAACCCCGTTGCGGCAGATACCCCTTATGTTGTATTAGCTGCTGGTTTAACGGTCAATGCTTTTAGTGTGGCACCGACAGCCGCCGGTCCCGCTAGAACCTTTGATGCCGATACCCAAGTTGTCTGGGGTCGCTACAACCCTCCCGTTCCCGCGCTCGGTGTTAACCCAATTGCTACGGCCAAGCTCCAGCTTAACGGTCACGACCGCTTCGCCGCCCGCGATGGCTCGTACTTTAACCTGGTTCAGCCCTTCGATGCCCACACGTGCATCCCTGACTCGCCTGGTATCAACGTCTACTCTTTTGCTCTGAAGCCCGAGGATCACCAGCCATCGGGTACTTGCAACTTCTCTCGTATCGATAACGCCAAGCTGCTGCTTACCTTGACGACTCGTGCGGCTTCGGCGGCCAAGGCCGGTGGTGTCGTCAAGGTCTTCGCGGTTAACTACAACGTTCTGCGTGTTATGTCGGGTATGGGTGGTCTTGCCTACTCCAACTAAAGGGGGACCTGAGGGGGGACCTGCCTTCCCCCTTAACCCCCTGGCTTAAAGGCTGGGGCCTGGTTAAAAGGTTTGCGTGTTATAATGTGGTCGGACTTGATCCACTCGATTACATCTAAAGGTACATTTGAATGTGAATCTACCTTTAATTTTAATGCCTGTTTTAATTCTTGACTAATACGGGGAGAGGTGCCATAGTACGTAATTATCTGGGATACTGTTTCCCATGACTCACTGGTAATGGCCAAGAGTAAATACGCATTCACGTCAAAGTAATGCAAGAGACCGAGATTTATCAGTTTAACGTGCACTTGTACAGGTGCACTTTGAAAAGCATCCTCGGTGTCGATGAGCTGTTGCCACTCTTCTGCTAATCCATAAAAAGGATTCACGACAGCTCCACCTCTACGTTTCCGTAGGAGGGCGATTAAATACCCTTGTTGAATCGGTGATAAATCCGTCAGGGGTTCTCCTAGCAAGGTTTCACGTGCATTGGACATGAGGTTGTACAATTCGCGGTTCACCGTCCAATGGGTAGCGATTTTATGTATGTATCCGTTAATAATGGCTAAGGGTTGTTTTACGAGACAAATATAGCTGTCGGAGTTTGCGTGGAAGGCCGTGTTTATCAGGGTGGTGTTAGCGGTATGGGTTTTTAAGTCAACGAGGTAGCTGGTTTTGCATATGTCATTGTGTTCGATTAAGCTGGAAAATATCAACCCCCCGGCGCCTTGTGCATCGTGATGCACAGCATCGTGATAGGTTCCAATATGGACATGCTGTTCTTTGGTGAAAATGTTATTAAATATGAAGACGATGTTGCTAGCAAACCCTAACCCAAGCGTCATATATTTAAAATGAATATATAAACTTAAATTACATTATGCAACATGGATCATACATTATCTATCCAAAGTTATTAGGTAAAGGAGCATTCGGAACGGTGTATCTTGGGTTACATCGGGATACGGGCAAGCTCGTGGCCGTTAAGACGGAAAAGAAGGGTTCAAATTCAGGTTCGAGTTCAAACGCGAAGGTTTTGCGTCACGAGATATCGATTCTTAAGATCCTAAATAAGGGTAAGATCCCCTGTTGGGAGGATCTGGATACGTGTTATTTAGTGTTACCTTTACGTGGACCCAGCCTGGCAAGTTTACACGAGTTGTGTAATAATAAGTTTTCTTTACAGACGTGTATGATGTTGGGTATTAGCTTCATAGAGGCTATAGAGCCTGTACATAAGGCCGGCATCGTGCACCGTGATATTAAGCCTGCTAACTTGCTGATGGATTATACCTTTCCTCACGGTAAAATACATCTGGTGGATTTTGGATTATCGAAACAGTATCGGGATAACAACGGTAACCATTTGCCCTATAAAACTGGACTTATGCGCGTCGGTAGTTTACGGTACATGAGTAAATATACCCATCAAGGGGTCGAAGCGAGTCGTAGAGACGATTTGTATAGTTTAATATATGTGTTGATTTATCTGTACGTGGGGGATTTGCCGTGGAAGGGTGTTATCAAAGATTTAACATTGGATCAGAAGCATGCAAATGTATTGAGCGTTAAAAAATCATTTACCAACAGGAGATTGGCGAGTAAGCTAAATTGCAAACGGTGCTCGGGTGATCCTTGTAGTTTTATGACGGAGATAACAAAGTTATTAGACTACTTGGACACGCTAAAGTTTGAAGACACGCCAGATTATAATCGTTTGAAAAACTATTTTCAAACCATCATAGGGGGACATGTAGGGGGACATGCTGTCCCCCTTAACCCCCTGGCGAACCCCCTGGCCGATATGTTCAGGGGGACATGCGGTCCCCCTTAGCCCCGGCTAATGTCTGAAATACTGTACTAGCCAGGGGGTGAGGGGGAGCGCAGGCTCCCCCCCCCCTTAGTCGTTCTCTGGATTCTGGATGGCCGCGATAGCAATGCTCATCTTGCCAAGCGATCCAATCTCGTACTGCAGAACAAGGTGGATGTCATTCAGCAGAATCTTGACAATACGGCTGTCGCTACCAGAATGGCACTTGCTGAAATCATGTAGGGTGGAAAACTTAAACGAACGGCAATACACGCCGTGTTCTGCCCCATCATCTCCCGTAAGAAACTTGACACCTTCGTTGGCTAACTTTGTCCCTTCCCGTGAAATCGTGGCTTTAATGCTACCGTTGGTGGTAAATTGTAAGGTTCGGCCATCGTGACGTAGCTGTACCTGTTCACACTCCAAGGTTTTCAGATCTCGACAAATGCGAACCAGATCGGCACTGGGCATCGTTAGCACGTACTGGTATTCCACGTCATCCAGCTCTCCCATACGAAGCTCGTCATCGGCGGTCTGGATGCGGATTTCATACTCGCGCGTCTCGTCTTTTTGTTCATTGGAGAAGGTGATCTGAACGGTATCGTTGTTGTTTTTCTGGTAGGTAAAGGTAAAGATGGTGTCGTCCTTGGTAACGGCCTTGAAAACCTGGTTGAGATGAAGGGCTGACAGATTAATCTCTACGACCTGCTCTCCGTTACTAATGTCGGGGCGGCAGTAGTAGTGTTCAAACTCTTCGCCGTCCAGATCGACGTCAACCAGGAAAGACATAATATTGTCCATTTGTGTAATACGCATGCCCGTGGGGGTGAAAATAAGACTTGTGTCCGGTAGCTTATTTTTGATCGAGTCGAACAAGGCCTTGAAGGGTCTTATTTGGTTCGTGCGAAATTCGACAATACTATGACGACTATGAATTGGCGTGGTAACGATACCCATTATATTACTGGTAATTGAAAATCATTTTTAAGTTAAAGTTTAAAATTATGTATATAGGAAAAATATAATGGACACGTTTTTAGATGTACAGGCACTGGTCGACGAGCGGCGTAAGCATGAAAACGGGAAGCTGACGATATTTAAAAAAGTATTGCAGCAGTGCTATGCCCAGATCAAGCGGTACAACAAAGACAAGATTTACGAGATGGATTTCAAGATACCCGTTTTTATTATCGGTGCGCCGATCTACGATGTACAGGCTCTAAAAAACTTTATCATACATCATCTAACGGACAACGGTCTGAAAGTTATTTTGTTGGCCGATGGGCTAACAGTTTACATTTCTTGGAAGGAAACCGATATAGATATTGAGAGGTACCTCAATAAAAAGAAGTCCGTCTCTGTCTCTTTGTTTAACGTAGATGGTATGCCAGTAACGACCACAGACACCAACACGGTATCTCCGATGACGATGAAATTTCGGCAAGAAAAACAGAAACAGCTGCAAGAGGAGCGGGCTAATCGTTTTAACCTGCAGGCAAATCGTTTTAGTGCTCCGGTGGATCCACGTTTTAGATACTAATTTTTTATGTCAGGGTTCATTATATGAATAAGTACGTTGTGCTTACTGCAATTGTAGCCGGTTTAGTTACTTGGCTGTTTATGTATATCGACGCTCGTCTGTTCGACACTCCCAAGACGAAGTTTACCTATGTTAAGGGTATAACCTTTGTAATGGCGCTTGTAGGTACTATCGTTTACTTCATGGGTTCGGGTTCGTCGGGATCCCAATTTGGAGGCAATTCGATAGCGCGTGGTGTTCCGGTAGCTGCGCCAAGTGGTGTAGTGAGTGTGGATGACATGTTAACGGGTCTGCCACCGTTTTAGGGCCCTTTGACCCCCCATTTCAACCCCCCCCATTTCACCCCCCTCAATCTCCCCGTAGTTTTATTTTGTTATCCAGCAACACGGATAACGCTTCCAGATCCTTAAGATCTTCTTCTATGTTTAAGTTGCGGTATCCTGCAAACCATTTAGTATCATGGTAGACAAGTTCAGATTCGATATATTTTAACTTTTCTACAAGCTTATCGGCAACTTCCAATATCCCTTGATCGTGTAGCTCTTCGTCCGGGTGTGCCCGTCGAAGGCACTTAACACGTATAAATGCAATCTTATCCGGTATGTTAAGTTTCATTATTCTACGATGATAATCGCGCATGTGTACGGTGGTTCTACTACCATTCCACATATAGTCAACAGAGCTACCGGTTATCTTAAATACCCCTGAGACAATCGTCCCAATTACGGAAACACTGGCTGTACCAAGTGCTCCTATGGCTACCAGTCCATTCATCATCTGCTTTATAACATGAATCCGTTTTAATTTCCAAATAAAAAATGACATTAGTTCAAGATTAAAAATGTCGACAGAATCATTGGATGGCGCACTGAAGCGGTATTTTAACTACAGTACTTTCCGTAACCTTCAAAAAGAGATTATTGAGGACATGATGGCCGGTAATGACATGTTAATCCTCATGCCTACAGGTGCCGGCAAAAGTATTTGCTATCAGCTGCCGGCGGTCATCGAACCAGGCTTAACCGTGGTAATTTCTCCCTTGATTTCCCTTATCTATGACCAAATCGCGGATTTAAAGCTGCATGGCATTAAAGCTCACTATCTGTGTTCTACCGCGCCGGTAAGTATGTACGACGTATTTGATGACGTGCGCAAGGGCGAGGTGAAACTCTTGTATACGACTCCTGAAACGTTTAACAAAAATACGGAGTTAAGTCGTTATCTGCACGACACACATCTTCAACGCTTTATTATCGACGAAGCTCATTGTCTGTCAAATTGGGGACACGATTTTCGCTCAGAATATCTGCGTCTGGACATGCGTGGTCAGTTTCCGGACGTGCCCATTTGCGGCTTTACGGCAACCGCTACTAAGCTGGTATGCGCGGACATTATTGAGCGTATGAAGCTTAAAAATCCTCTTATGTGGATGACCAGTTATGTGAAGCCGAACATTTCCTACCAGGTTGCTCTAAAAGAAAAGAACGACTGGGGATACATCGTACAGGTCGTAGCGAAATTTATCCGCTCGGGCGGCTACCTAAATGAATCTGGCATTGTTTACTGTTTAAGCCGTAAACAATGCGAAATGTTGGCCACCGCACTGACAAAATATGATATTTCCGCAGGATTTTATCACGCCAGTATGTCCGTTGATAAAAAGAACAAGGTGCAACAAGACTGGCTCGACGGTAAACTGAAAGTTATCGTAGCGACAATTGCCTTCGCTCTGGGTATTAACAAACCTAATGTAAGATACGTGATTCATACGTCTATGCCTAACTCCATTGAAAGCTACTATCAGCAGGCCGGTCGTGCAGGGCGCGATGGTAAACCGAGTGTCGCCTTGATGTACTATTCTGCATTTGACAAGGATGCTCTTGAAGGCATGATTGATTATTCGCAGCAGTCAAAGGAATCACCGGTAACACCGTTTAACAGAATTGCACAAATGTTTAAGTTGTGCTGTAACCGCGAAGATTGTCTTAAACGTCAGCTATCTAACTATCTTGGCGAATATAATGTAAATACGTGCTTAAAACGTGGAGACATGTCACCGTGTCAAGTATGCCTCAAAGGTGTTCATACCGGTCTACCGGTTGCCTCTTCGGTCAGTAAAATCTTATCTATGATCGGAAATAACAAAGTGGACCTGCAGAAGCTTTATCAGGCAGCGACCAATCTTCAGGATTACAGAGCGGTTAACTATTTGCTGAATACGCTACAGTTGGAATCGACGGTCGTTGGCAAAGCAGGTAAGTGGACGGAGTACGTATGGTTAGGCACCAGCGAAGTCGCTAATGGAGGGAGTTAG